>Ga0208966_1000147_pt1 | contig 22544 bp, 29 predicted proteins | sample GreLakmeHU45MSRF_FD_187701 | JGI IMG/M metagenome (GOLD analysis project Ga0208966, IMG submission 187701) | Freshwater lentic microbial communities from great Laurentian Lakes, MI, USA - Great Lakes metaG HU45MSRF (SPAdes) | ecosystem: Environmental > Aquatic > Freshwater > Lake | place: Great...
ATATCTAATTCCTTCTAATTTACGACATAGTGTTGGACAGAGATTAATTGATAGTTCGCCGGTGGTTGAGTTAAATGTAATTGATATAGTTAAGTTTATACTATGGCATCCATTTTTGCCACATTTAACTAAATATACATTTTTAAAGGATGGCTGTATAAACCGATATGTTGGTGGTAATTGGGAATCGTTTTCAACGGAATTTGAAAATGATCCGTATTATAAAACTTTCTCTCGTTATTTAACCAATCCGAGTGAATCTCTAATTTGCGACAATGATAGTTATTTTAAAGATTGGAATTTTATTAATAACGGTAAAGACATTAACGCATCGGAGAAAAAAATTAAACTATTTGATTTGGATTTTAAAAGGTATCTTGAAATATATGAAGATATAAAAATTAATGGGTATCGGGAAATTGGACCATATCCACATGGAGTTGTGGGGAAATCAGGCGAGTTTTATTTAATGGGAGGAAGGCACCGATTGACCTTCTGTAAGAAATTAGGTATTAAAACCATAAAGGTTAAATTATTGTTACAACATGAAGAATGTATTAATAGGAACCTTTAGCTGTAAATCTAACTTAGATAGAGTTAACGAGTTACAGCGGTTAAAAATCTATGAAGGATTTGACAATCAATATTATGTAATCTCACGGAGAGATAGTGAACATTTCAAATTATACAATTGTTTATCGTTTGATATAGACGACTGTTATGAGAGATTGATATTCAAGACGATTGAATTGTTTAAATACTTCATAGACAGCAAATATGAATATTGTTTTAAATGTGACGATGACTCATTTGTAGATCTCCAAAGGTTGTCTAATTTTGACTATAAAAAGGTGGATTATGCTGGTCTTTTTATAAATACCAATATAAAGGACCAACTTACATACTTCAAAGACAAGAATATATCTTATAAAGGGGAGTTTAGAGATACTTTAAAATATTCATTTTGTGTAGGCGGCGGCTATTTCGTATCTAAGAAAGTCGCTGAAATGGTGGTAAATAACTATAAAAAAAGTTATGAATACCACCGATATGAAGAATGTGGGATGGCCGCCTGTGAAGATAGAATGGTAGGACAACTCGTAAATGATGATTACGTCAAATTCAGTCACGGTAAAATCATTGACAGTGATAAAGTATTATATTCAGCGTTATTTGACAGTGTATATCACTCAGTAGGTATAGATGTTTTAAATAAAATACCCCATAAAAGTTTAGGCCACATTAAAATTGGTATAAATTGAATTTCTCTGATATTTATATTAAGAAAATCTTATAAATTCTAATATATGAGCAATATTAAATTCAGTTCACTTTTAACCGCTTCTTATTTAAGCGGTTCGGATTATATTGCAATTGTTAGATCGGGCTCATCTACTCAATCTAATACCGGAACGGATCCAAATAATTACATCGTACAAGCTCAATACTTCACTGCAAGTTGGGCTAGAAATTCAATCACAAGTAGTAATGCACAGACGGCTAGCTATTTTAAATTTACTGACATAAATGCATCAAACGTACTTCTCGTCGGATCTTTAAAAATTCAAGGATCTTTCTCCGGTAGCACGATGACGGGAAGCAACATGACCATGAGTGGTTATATTAGTGCGAGCAGCGTTACCGCTAACAACTTCTATGGAACCGCGAGTTATGCTAGTCAAGGCTTATCAAGCAGTTATGCTTTCAGTAGCAGTTATGCTTTGAGCAGCAGTTATGCTTTGAGCAGCAGTTATGCTTTGAGCAGCAGTTATGCTTTGAGCAGCAGTTATGCTTTGAGTAGCAGTTATGCTAGTCAAAGCTTATCAAGCAGTTATGCTAGTCAAAGCTTATCAAGCAGTTATACCATTCAAAGCTTATCAAGCAGTTATGCTAATCAAAGCTTATCAAGCAGTTATGCTAATCAAAGCTTATCAAGCAGTTATGCTAATCAAAGCTTATCAAGCAGTTATGCTCTGAGCAGCAGTTATGTTTTAAATTCAAACAATAATACATTGGTGTATGGATATCCCACATCCGTTTCGATAACCGATACACCTGGTACCATGTATTGGTTTGTGATAGTAGGGCCGGGCGGAAACTCCGGAGTTAATCCAAATGCTTTTGCGGGTACATCCGGCCCAGGCGGCGATGGCGGCGGCGGATACGGATATTTTATGGTCGGTGCAAATGGTATTATAACAGTGCAAATTACAACTGATTTTAGCCTCATACAAGTCAACAAAGCGGACGAGCCCGCCGTGACCAGTCAATTTAGAGCACTCAAAGGTGGCACTGGAACTAACTCCGGCAGAAATCAGCGCGATGGCGACTACAATTGGGTGTATGACTACTATAATGGATCAGCTGGAGCAAATGGAATATTTAGTGTTACTGGTGCATTTCCTGGCCCGACCACAAGCGATAATACCGTATTAGGCACTTATGGAAACGGCGGCGCTAGCACGACGGGACCCACATCCAACCTCGGAGGAGCTGGTAGAATTATTTTAATTAAAATGTAAAATTTATGAATAAATATATTTTTTTATTAGACGAAACTGTTATTGGTATACAAGATGTTGAACTGGAATTTTCATCATCTAATACAAGGTGTATAACCGTAGATTATAACGTCGAGGTTGAGTTAGGATACGTTTATTTTAATGGCAATTTTTATAAAAATGATTATAATGAATATTTGAAACATAAAGAGTTAGAAGAAATGAAAAAAAATAAAACACTTATATCACTTATTAATAACTATATTACTTCTATATGAAAATTTCCAATTTTTCCGATGTTAAATTTAATGAGGAGTTATTGATAAATGACGAATTTAATCAAATTTTAAAAGAAATAGAATTGGTGTGGAAAAGTGAAAAGTGTATCACACAAAAATCAGACTTTTTTAGTTGGCAAATAGAAAACTCTGAATTTTATTTGTCGGATTGTTCATTATTCAAACACATGAAGATGGAATCTAATAAAACAGATGAAGCTGATTATGCTAGACTATACTTTTTAAAAATTAATTGGGAAATAACTGACAGATTAGTATCAATTATAAATAAATTTTTCCCCGAATCGCAATTAGCCTTAAGAGGGTCATTTTTATATAAACCAGGTGGATTTATGTCATGGCATACTAATAACAATAGAGAAGGAGTAAGAATGTATTTGACGTATGCCGACAAAGCCGACGGTTCCTATTTTAGATATTGGGATGGGGAAAAAATTGTAACGGATTGGGATGTTGAGAATTGGCAAATTAGGATGTTTTCAATAAATAAAAATGAACCATTCTGGCACTGTGTGAATTCTATATCTGCTAATAGATTGAGTATGGGCATTATGTTAACATCTTAACATTACAATAATGATGAGAAACATAGAAATATATGATAATTTCTTTGACGACGATGTGAGTAAATCTATTTTTGAATATTGTAAAACGGTAAATTACAAATTTGGCGAGTATGATAAATTTAGCATTTATCCCGATGGTTTTGTGTATGATATTTCAAAAGTCGAAAACGTGTATAAATTGATATTTAATAAAATTGAAGAAAAATTTAAAGTATCAAGTTATTTGGAAATTTATAGAATGAATATTAACACATTTCCAACCACATATCACTCTGATCATAAATGTGGATCTACATTTCTTTACTATGTTGGAGATTTTTTTGATATGACTAATGAGGGAGAAACCCAGTTTTTATTTGAAAATTTCATTTACGGAGTATCGCCGATTCCAAATAGAATGGTGAGGTATCCTTCCAATATAAGACATAAAGCAACAAAATTTGTAGAAGGAAATAGATTTACTTTGGCTAGTAAATATAAATGTAAATAAATTTTATGAAAACACAGATAAATGAAGAAAATATATATTTAGTAGATAATGTTTTTGACGATTATAAACATGACATAATAAAGAAGTATTGTTATAATGCAGAGTTTAGACTTGCAAAAGATAGGAACGATACTCCGTATGCTGGATTTATGCACACAATTCCAGATAATGAATATGTTTATATATTGATGACCGAGTATATAAAAAATAATTTCCAAGAAATTTTGGAATTGAAAATGTACGACATTCGTATAAATTGTTTCGCACCTAGAGAGAGAACATTTTTCCACAGAGATCTGCCTACTATAGGATATACTTTTTTGTTTTATATAAACGACGGTTTTGAAATAGATGAATGTGGAGAAACTCAGTTTGTAATAGATGGTAAAATGTATGGAATACAACCAAAACCAAATAGAATTTGCCTTTTCGATTCTAGAATTTTACACAAAGCAACATCTTTTATGAGCAGACATAGATTTACTATAGCCGTAAAATATAAATAACACAGTATGAAGGTATTCAATCGCACGAAAACCACGCGGTCGTTTAGATACATTTACGAGTTTACACAATATAATTTCTTATATTGAGAAGATTTGAAAAAAACTTTACAAGCCCTTTATCGGTGATTTTCTTTTTACCGGTTTCTTGTTTGTAAAAATCTAACATCACATTATTCAGTTGAATTTCTTCAACTTCACCACCACATTTAATTTTTATGGATTTTGGCATAAAAAACTGGACAAATCATAAATAGATTCCGAAGACGTAAACCGTTTTATTTTTTAATTTTTTATCAAAAAATGTTTCCAATCGGCATGTTTTGCTTCGGTAATAAATTCACACACAGGAGTTGGTTTTGGAATTTTAGGATCCCGAATCAACTTTAATCCTACTTCACTATTCAATTTGTTGCCTTTTTTAGTATTAATATCTTTGCTACAAACCACCAGGTTTGACCACGTATCTCTTCCTCCACGACTCTTCGGTATAACGTGATCTATATTAGCTTGATTTTTAGAAACGGTTTTACCAGTATATTGACACTTGCCCCCATCCCTCGTCCACAATGCGTCTTTAGTAGGTTTCGAGTGGAACATTCTAACCGGCATTTTTGAGAAGTTTACAAAAACTACAACGGTTGGAACTCTGATGGACATGTTAGCGCTATTAATAGATAAATCCCATGATCTAATCGGCAACTTCAACCAATCATCCCATTTTACAGGAGTGATTGACACGGGCGATTCGAATATTGGATTTCCATTTAGATCTAATTCATAATCAATATCCAATGCTAGAGAAGTTGGTTCAAGTTCAAAGGAACTTCCGCACAATTGAATAATTGTATCTTTAACCGTTCTGTAACCAACTGGTTTCCAATTGCGGTTCAGACTTAGACATATTAATTTTAATGCAACGTTACTCATGCCATACTGAATATATACTGATTTCTATAGAACGTCAACGAATTATTTTATAACTGAGTTCCAGAGTGGATAATATTCTTTGAAGAAATTTTTGTTACCTTGTATGGTTCTGTATATTACAGCATCAGTAACGGTTGATGTATAAGGATCCTCTGTATTATAAAAATAATGATTAAGTTCATGACTTAAAACTGTACCAAGAGTAATCCATTGGATGGGATCATTGTAATCTTGAAAAATTTCCTTTTTATTCAACAAAACAATTTTATGTGTGTTTGTTGAGTCTATATCTGTGAAAGTAACCGTCAATCCTAAGTAACCTTGATTCATTTCCGCCCAATAAAGTTTTAGTGGCAAATAGGGGTAAACTTGAGTCTCATCTATAGTTGATATTATTTTTAGAGACTTTTCGGCGAAAACTCTATCCACTGGTCCGAGAAGAACCATCTTTTTAATTTTAGCGTCAGGTCCACCCTTTACGCGGATCTGTAGAATATCCTTTGTTTGACAACTCGATACAAGTAGACAAAATCCAACCAATACCAACGACAAAAGCTTCATGTCTATAAATATATAAAATATACTTATGAAGTGGAATTATTATAATCTCCCAATTGTTCATCTAACCTATCTCTCGCCATCATTAAATCTATCTCATACCATTCCCCTTTTATCTGTTTAGCGAAAGGTTTCATGGTTTCTTTCAATCGTTTTTCAGCGGTTTTATAGTCAAAATGATGTAGGATATATTCAACTTTGTAACTTCGGAATGGATCTCCGGTCTGATATGTAGATAACCGTTTGTTAATATCTTCCGTTATGCCAACCTTACACCATCCTTTATATGCAGGATTGCTTATGATGTATAAATAACCTTTTTCAGTAGACTCCACATCAATAGATATGGAATAGTAAAGTATAATTAAATTATTTCGTCTACTAACCCTAATTTTTTACATTCTTCTGCATCCAAATGTAAGTCGTGTTTTAATAATTCGGTCAACTCTTTCTCCTTCATCTTGGTATGAGTCAAATAAATCTTCTTGATGAATCTCATTATCAGTTCCAAATTCTGCATTTCATCTTTGAACTGTGCAAATGATCCCCACATTCCCGATGATAATTGGTGAATTAACATGAATGAGTTACGTCTAATATAACGTCGGTGTCCGACTACACTAAGTAAAGTTGCGGCACTTGCGGCAATACCTTCCACATAAGTATTAACGGGTATGGTGCTCGATTTTATTCTATCCACGGTTGAAAATGAACTGAATACATCTCCACCCTCACTTGATATATACAATTCAATATCCGGTGGTTTAATTAGATTATATGTAAACTGAACATACTTTAGATGTTTCTCCACCTCGATCAATTGTCTATTAAGAACATAAACGCTTTCTCTAGCTACATCACTGTAAAAGTAAATTTGATTGCTTTGTGCATTGAAAACCTGAACGTCTTTCTGAGATTTCAACTCTTCAAATTCTTCAGTTGCTTCAACGGTTGACAGTAAATATTTGGGTTTATTGGTATGCTTTAAATTCATATACAAAGATAGACAACGTTAAGAATAAATATCGTTTACATATACCTAACCATCTTATATTAACAACTTACACCAAAATTATGTCATCAAATCCTTCGTCTCTTGAAGGTCTAACATATTTGGAAATCATACGGTCTATGACGAAATCAGGAACCTCTCGACCACCCTCTGATTTCCTCTTTTGTTGGTTACGAATCAACGTCTCTCTATCCCGTTCAAGAACGTAGGCGGTCAATTTAGCCCCATATTTCTTTCCAACCGTAACATAATCCCTACGTTCCTTTGGATTTAGACTCGTAGCATCAATCATAACGTCCTTGCCCAAGGCCAGGTCTCTATCTAGGTTATACTTTATAGTCGAAAAGACCTGTCCACTAACAGTTTGGTCTTCTTCCGATTTACCTAATACTGCCCGAAGTTTATCACTACTGTAAACCACTACATTAGGATTCTTATTGAGAAAAGACTTTATAAAGGTGCTTTTACCTGATCCTGAAATTCCTACCATTACGTATACTGTATTATTCATTGGATTTTTTGTATCCTTCTATGTAATTTATGATATTATTTTTCCCAACCGGATTCATGGAATGGACTGTATATTGTGGAATTTTCAAATTTTTCTTCATACAATAATCTACCAACCATTTTGCACAATCATATCCAGTCCGCTCTTTGAACGTCCCATCGGTGTAATAGTTATTATAATGTCCGTCGGACGCATACATTGACGGACGATAATGTTCATCTGCGAGGTCGTGGTCAAATGTTACAACTGACGGCGGCCCATTTAATGTTATATATTTAACAAAATCATTATAATTTCTTATAATTGTCCACTCCACCAATGGTAATGTTACCCAAACTACATCTTTTGGCATTCTTATATCATCTAGAAAAATATTATAATGCATAAATTTATTCGTGTTTTAATTTAAATTCTTCATTCTTTACCTTGAAAGAACAAGGTTGTTTCATTATCCGGCTTATAAAGCCAATCTGAGGTCTTACGACAATACCTTCCGCAACATGACCGCTAGGATATTTTAAATTATTGGCAATAGTCTGTAATTCTTTAATAGTTTTATCGAAACTAATACCTTCCTCGATAACGTGTACCATAGGAATATCAGATATCTTACAGAAGTTGACCACATCTACATAATTCAAATAACATCGGTTGTCAATATCCCATAAATTGAACACCGCGAAGGATATCTCCGTTACACCTAATAGATTATGTTGTATACCGGGTCCATATACTTCTCCCTGAACGCACATATTACGGCCATTGAAATGATGTTTCAATTTGTTCTCAATGTCATATTTTTTAGCAATTTTCCAGAAACCATTATTCTCGTCTTCTTTTAATTCAAGGTTTCTGCTACAAACACCAAACTCACCGTTTTTGATATAAAAAGTTCCACTTGAACCGTCTACTTTTACAGCGGTGTAATACGGTTTTCCTTTTAGTTCAGTTAGGACATCAATTACGTTTTCTATATTTTCTTCATCGGTCTTTCTCAAGAACGACGGTAAGTATCCTTTAACTTGTCCTGACAAATTAGAGGGCATGGGTTTCTCATAGTGTTTAGCTTTAACTAATGTAGAAACATCTGTACCGGCTACACCTTCATCTAAGACGACTATATTGGAACTAAATTCTTTTAAAATGCTGGTAGGAAATACAATTCCTTCACTTAACTGTCCGCGAAGTTTAATCGGTTTAATTTTGAAATTTTTACTTCGTAGAAATTCATATTGAGGACATTCTTCTAGGATGGTGTCAGTACAGATATACACACATAGATCTCCCTTTTTAAATTCTCCACGTTTGACACATACTTGCCATCCCTTAATCTTTGCCAAATCCAACTTATCAGCATTTGGATGTGGACCGACTTCTGCTATATATTCTAATGTTGCTACTTTCATATCAAGTTACACACTTCTAAATTTACTGGAATTTTCCACTTTAAAAATTTCATTATTTCACTGATTGTAAAATCTACATCATCATATTTCTCAACGAAATCCTCGGATTGTTTCTTAATTGTTTTAAAATCAAAACTCTTCATTGATTCATTTATAGAAATCAATTCGTCAACCGCCGCAATATATTTGAAGTTTTCTGTAGATCTCATTTCTCGTTCATCCATTGAAATGTATAAAATACCATCGAGAAACAGTATATTGAAATACAAATTGTCAGTTTCGCCTGACCATCTGTAGTTTCCGGGAATACATTTTATTAAATTTATAGACTTAACTTCATGTCTATCAAAAAAAAGTTTCGATTCTTCAGACGTAATTGTATCCACTGCGACGAACATGTAAATATATTACATCATTTTACATATTATGTCAACTATAATATAACTAAACCACCTTGCATGGTTTATTTTAGGAGTGGGTCAAGATTTGGTTTACAATCCAAAGAACAAACAGGATTGGATTTCTTCGTCTGATAATTTGATAAATTGTTTCATCTGAGGTTCGTAGAATAATAATTCTTTTTCTCTTTTTTCATTTAAAACAATCATAAAATTAATGGCATGAGCGTTACCATTCTTTTTTATGTAATAAAACTCTCCAACCGCTATACTGTGCTTTTTGTCTTTTAACGAATTTCTAAATTCCTTTTTACAGAAAAGGGTGAATGCACGAGCAAAGTCATCACAGTCATTGGAGTCAGTTTCATAACGAGCCATTCCTATCAGGCTTAAAAATTTGTTATATTCATAACTGATGGTGTCTCTTATCCAATTAATAGATGCCAACGAATATACATCATCCGCAGCCACACGGTTTGCTGGTAATATTCCTTTTTCCGATAGGAAATTATATAATTCATGATAACCAATCTCCACTTTAGATGATTCATCCAAAGTTGGTTTCTTAGAATCCTTAATTACGGAACACGATATTAGAATTAAAAATAATGGAACTATAACTGTAAGTGCCACATTTCTTATTAATGTAAACTTGTTATCCGATGAGTATAATTTTTTAATGAATTCCATATATAATAAATATATGGAAATTATACGTTAATTTATAAAAATCATTTCATTACTCATTAATAATATATGAGCATATCGTTCCCAACCATTAAGTTCACGGTCAATTTTCTTTATTGGTGCTCTAAAATCAGACTGAGAGTTCCAATTCACAGGTGTAAACGAATTTTCATCTTTAAGTTCATCTATTTTTATCAATACGGTGTAATCCTTCTCTAGTTTGGATGAATTAACTAAGACGAATTCAATTTTATCATTAACAGATATTTTATTAAGATCTATCTGAAATGGAGATTCCGCGTATGAATTTATATTAACCGTTTTTATAGCTCTGTCGTTTTTATAAATAAACAGATTGACATTTGGAACTACATCTTTTGAAGGTTTCAACTTAAACGTCCCATTTGCCTGAAACAATCCCTCTCTTGGAGAAACCCATTGTCTAATTGAATAAATGTTAGGATTATTCATAAGTTCTCCACCTGTTTTATTGATTGTTAAATTCACAAAGAAAGCATTGGTGGATTTATAGGTTTCCTTTTCAAATGTAGGTAATTCAAAGAATTTTGATAATGATTTTGTCTTTTGGTCAATTACTCTATAACCATATTTCCAATTATATTCCTTCTTAACATCTGACATGTCTTCTTTCATGGCATCAACCATATATGCTAACGCTACCTTGATCTCTAAGGGGGATGGATCTCGTTGAAAACATATTCTATAAAGAGACTTTACCTTTTCTTCTTCCGATACAATTCGTGTAAATTCACTCCTTGTAACCATATTTCTAACTTGTTCCACAACCATCGAGTTGTTCATCAAGAACAATGCTTGTTTAGGAACGGTGGTTTGAAATCTTTTCCCCGTGGTCATTTCAGGCGTGGCGAAGTCAAAGGTTGTAAATACTTCCGGTAAACGACCTCTATCAACAAGACCATATACGGTTCTACGAGTTGAATACGTGTCATTGTTTAAAGTTACCAAGTTCACCGATTGGCCACCCATACTTAGATTTAGTTTGCCTCCCATATAAAGGATTGTATCTCTGAGAGTTTCAAAATCCAATCTACTTAAATTCATTCTCCAATAGAATTTGTTATAAGGATCGACCATTCCTTTTTTTGCATTTGAATTTACTGTTTGTTTATAAGTTGAGGACATCAATAATAGTTTGTGCAGTTTATTTACCGACCACCCATCTTCCATAAATCTAGCAGACAAATAATTAAGCAATTCGTTATGAGTGGGTTTTTCCGTCTGAATACCGAAATCGTCAGGAGTTCTAACCAATCCTTCTCCAAAATGAAACTGCCAAACTCTATTCACAATAACCCTCGCGGTCAACGGATTTTGTTTGTCAGAAATTATTTTAGCTAGTTCCAATCTTCCACTTCCATTTGTAAACTGATTAGGATTCAAATAACTGAATGTTTCCATCCACCGTCTAGGAACGATTGGACCTCTTGTTCCCGGATCACCTTTAATAAGTACCGGTGAATCAGTTGCTTTGTCTTTATCCACAAATGCCATCGCCCGAGCAGGTGTTGCAACGTGAGTGAGTTCATGCGTTATCAACTTTCCACGTTGTAGTCTTAATTCATTGTCATATCTCATGGTCTTGCCGTTATCACTATAAAATCTCTGAAAGCTGTCGCGGGAAATATCTAATGGTCCATTATTTTTATATATAGATTCTCTGAAAGCTACCACTCCCGCTATATTGGTGCTTGCAGTATGACTCTCCATCACTGCGTTGTGATATGCGGTTGCTAGGTCTTTCATGGTGGTTATAGATGACCTTTTTATTTGATGTAATAAATATGGATTGATATCGTCAGCGTGTTCGGTCAAAACCGTTGAAAACTCAACCTTAAAATCTTTATCTGCAACTTTAAACATCTTCGCTAACGGTAAGAAGGATGGATGGTTGATATTACTTTCCTTAGCCTTCCCAACTCCCTTTAAATTTTGACGATTTGATACATTAATTTTTACGTTTAACGCGGCAGACCATTTCTGAATCATTCGCGTGTTTAAAGCATTATCTCTAACATAATCAGTTCTATTTGATTCTGCTACGTTATTTAAGATGTATCCTCCGAAAATATTTTTAAACGTGTTAGTTCTAAACTCTACTAAAGCGGTTGCGTGACGACTGTCTATGAAAGTTTCAACGTCAACTTCAATTTGTTGTTTTTTAGCCAGATAATCTCTATATTCAGGTGTATCTTTTATGGGATGTAATATTGGTTTAGCATCGTCAACGGGAACATATGAACTATTGAAAACACCATGCATAGCATAATAATCTTGTGTGGTGAATGGGTCAAACTTGTGGTCGTGACAACGTGAACAAACTAACGTGGTCGCCATAAATCCTTTAAAAACGGCATCAATTCTATCATCAATTACATCGTTAGCGTTGCCCGAACTCTTTCCAAGTGTGAGGAATCCCAATGCAGCTAGATCTTCCTTCTTTACATCGGTTAGTTTATCTGCTGCAATTTGTTCCATGATAAATTGGTTAAATGGTTTATCTTCATTAAAACTACGAATAACATAATCACGATATGTATAAGAATATGTGTATCTAGGTTCTTGATTCGCATTAACTGACCCAGTTGTATCACTATAACGAGCCGTATCCAACCAATGCCTTCCCCATCGTTCACCGTATCGTGGAGACTTCAATAATGTATCTATCAATTTTTCATAAGCATCTGGGGATTTGTCATTAACAAAGTTCTCTGTTTCTTGTTCTGTAGGTGGCAAACCTATTAAATCAAAATATATTCTACGAATTAGAATTTTGTTATCCGCTAGTAGTGACGGCATGAGGTTGTTCTCTTTGAGTTTGGCATAAATAAAATTATCAACAGGATTAGAAATCCAACCCGCTTTAATATCAGGAACTGTTGGCTTTTTTATTGGTTGATATGCCCAATGTTCGTTGACAGCTTTGTTTAAATCTACAACTTTAGTTCCGGATACTCGGGGATCTGGTGCTCCCATCTTTACCCACGTCTCAAAGTCTTTTATGATTGAATCTGAGAGTTTCCCGTCCGGAGGCATTTGAAGTTCCTTTTCGGTATAACGTATGGATTTTAACAACAAACTTTGTTCTATGTTACCTGGTATAACCGCCGCACCACTTTCTCCGCCTTTTAAAGAACCGGCTTTGGTGTCAAGAAACAACTTTCCTTTTACCTTAGTGGAGTTGGCGCTGTGACACTTGTAGCAGTTTTGTGATAATACTGGTCGGATTTTCTTCTCGAAGAAATCGGATTCGTCTTTGGTTATACCAAATAAGTTTAATGAGGTGAACAGTGATGTGAACAACAACACCGAAATTATATGTCTTTTCATAATATGAATAACCGCCATAATATAGAGTATAGGGTAACTATACTCTATTTACAATTTTATTTAAAATTGTTTTAGGCTATGACTGGCTTTGCTACATTACCGAAGACATCCGTTAAACGGAACTCACGGCCGTTGTATCTGTAGGTAAGCTTTGTGTGATCGAATCCGATTAAATGAAGTATTGTAGCATGTAAGTCATGAACATTCATCTTATTTTCAACAACATTTGCACCAAATTCATCCGTCTTTCCGTAAACTGTACCACCCTTTACACCGCCGCCGACAAGAACGGCACTCATTGCTCGGTTCCAATGGCTTCTTCCGAATCCGTTTTGACCACCAACACCGTCTCTAGTTGGAGTTCTACCGAATTCACCAGTCATAACAATTAAAGTAGAATCTAAAAGGCCTCTCTGTTTTAAATCAGCTATAAGAGCCGCAATTGGACCGTCCACTTGGTTCGCAGCATTTCTCAAAGACTGTTTAATTCCGTCATGTGTATCCCATCCACCGGTCCAAACCTGAACAAATCTCACACCCTTTTCAACTAATCTACGGGCGATCAACATCTGTTTGCCTTGAGCGGTGGTGCCGTATGAAGCACGAATTTTCTCAGACTCACGGCTGATATCAAATGCGTCAGTTGCTTCAGTTTGCATCTTAAATGCGAGTTCGAAACTTTGAATTCTCGCATCAAATGCCTCATCCTTTTGAAAATTCTGACGATGAAGTTCATTTAACTTCATCAACGTATCCAATTGACTACGTTGTTCTTTTAGAGAAGTGTAATTGCTTTTAATGTTCTGAATCATCTTATCGACTGAACCCAATGACGTGTCAACCGGTGTTCCTTGGAACATACCAGGTAGGAAAGAACTACCGTAATTTTGCGTGGAACCACCGCCGCCTGATCTTAAACTAATAAAGGCCGGTAGACTATCATTTAAACTTCCAAGTCCATAAACGGACCATGAACCTAAACTTGGACGAACCAAGCGTAAGTTTCCAGTATTCATCAGCACCGTTGCCACTTCGTGGGCGGGAACATCCGTGGTAAGTCCACGAATCACGGCTGCGTCATCGATATGTTCACCGATTTTGCTGAACACTTCGCTTACTTCAATTCCGGATTTTCCACACTTATTGAAAGTAAATGGTGAACCACATGCGAGTCCACCCATTCCTGGGATTGGTTGTCCATCCATCTCTACCAACTTTGGCTTTGGATCCCAAGTATCGATGTGGGATTGGCCACCGCCGAAGAAAATATGAATTATGTGTTTAGCTTTGGCCGGAAAATGTGTTCCATTTGCGGGAGCCGCATATAAATCGGAATTTAAAAGTGGTGCCACGCCTAACATCCCCATGCCCATGCCAAACTTCGACAGAAACTGTCGTTTGGTCATTATAAGGTCAGTGGGGGTAACTTTGTCTTGATTACAATATTCTTTCATAGTAAAGTCTTTCTTTTTAGTGGCGTATTATACATATCATGTGTAATATTTAAAAACATCGATTTTATTAATTATTTTATTAATATCCGGTTTGTTTTTTTATTGAAAATCCAAATCCTAAAATCCTAAATACTATGGAGTAAAAATATACCTCTCCCGTTTCATATTGAGAATTAGTATAAGATATTTCAGTTACAGCAGTTATGCCAGTTTTTTCAGAATGATCGAACCCACAACTTCCGTGATTATTTACAATTTCAATATCTGGAAAAATATAAATATATATATGGAGATAATCAAAATCCCCTCGGTTCAGTATAGATATTTTAAAATTATTTTTCACTGCTCTTAACTACCCAATCTGATTTATTACACTCCTTAAATCCAAACAAACAAGCAGATTCTTTAGATAAAGTTTTATAAACAAATCCACGTTTACATATATTTCCAATTCCACCTGTACATTCACATGTTTCATAGGAAAGAGCTTCGTATTTACTTATAATTTTACATATCTGTGAAAAGTCTGACCCATCCTTAACGTTATCTCCTTCTATTCCACAGTAGAATCTAAGTCCTGCAAATTTTTCCTTTATTTGTTTCGCTACTATTTGTTTCTTATTTAAGTCCGACCATTCTTGAAGTTTTGTGCATAAATTACATATCAAATCGTACCACCCATCGTCAACCTCAATTCCATATTTCATACAACTCGTTACAGACGAATTATTCAGTTCAATTAAGATAGACGGAAATTTAGTCTTCAATTTCAATTCTAATGTATTCGTCATATTGGTATTATGGATGGCTCTTTATCTTTGTCAAGATCTTTCTTGCATTTATTACATATTCCATCACATCGGATGTAATTAAAACGAAAGAACTTACTTTCGGATTTAATTTTCTCACAAATTCTACAAGTTATATTTTTAGGCTTCACATGATTTACACTCTAAAAGTGACCTAGCTAATTGTTGAGCTGGATTAGCGGATCGCTGATAATAATATGTTTTTATACCAAGTTTCCAACCTTCTATTAGAAGTTCACTTACTTCCTTCGGTTTTGTTTCCGGTGGAACCATGAGATTCAATGATTGAGACTGATCTATGTATTTTTGACGTTGTGATGCTTGTATGACAATCTCTTTCTGACTTATCTCACCAAATGTCTTGAATACACCTTTTTCACTATCCGTCAGGAATTTTAAATGTTGAACGCTTCCACCTTTAACGAGGATAGTCTTCCACACGTCATCGTCATCCTTATCATATTTTTTTAATACTTCTTTTAGATATGGATTTTTATATGTGAACGAACCTTTTGCTAATTTTTTAACAAAGTAATTACTGTTTAACGGTTCAATGCTTGGAGATACTTGTCCTAAAATAAATGAGGATGATGTTGTTGGTGCCACAGCTAACGTTGTTACATTTCTAATGCCATATCCCTTTAATAGAGACGGCTCTCCAAATAATTTAGCAAGTTGTTTAGTTGCATCGTCAGCCCTCTCCTTTATGGTTTTCCATATTTCACTGTTCATCATTTTCGCTTCAAGTGATTCAAACTCAACGTTTTTAGATTGTAAGAGTGAATGCCAACCCAGTACTCCCATTCCAAGCGCTCGTTGTGTCTTTGCGAAATGGTGAGCTGCTTCCATGAATTTTACATTCTTAGTCTTAGTTATGAACTCCTCGTTTACGGCATCCAAGAAGTAAATCATAGTTTCGACTGCGTCTGTATTTTTAATTCCATCCCATTGTAATAGATTCAATGATGACAGAACACATACGAAAGAATTATTCTCATCCGAACACAATTCTATCTCACTACATAGGTTACTGGCTTTGATTTTAAATCCGTTATCTCGATAAACCTTTGGGGAGTTTTTATTGACGGTATCATAAAACTGAATATATGGGTATCCCGTTTCAAATCTCTTCTTTATTATATTTGCCCAAATCTTTCTCTTACTCTTCTCACCGCCTATCATGTCATTCATCCATTCATCTGTTATGGTTACTCCTATGCTCATATTTTGAATAGGATTCCCCTCTCCACGAATTTGTAAAAACTCTGTTATATCAGGATGTTCCACTGGCATGTATGCTGCGAATGAACCTCGTCTTGCTGACCCCTGCGACACTACATCTGCGACGGTATCAAAGAGTTCCATGAAATGTATAGGGCCACTTGATTCTCCACCGACGCTGATTTTTGCTCCTCTGTGTCTCAAGTCTCCAAAAAATCCAGAGGTTCCTCCGCCCATCTTACTCATCATACCTACTTCGGCAACCTTTCCCAAAATACTTTCCATTGTGTCTGAAATATAAGAACCGAAACAACTTACAGGCAGACCTCGTTTATTTCCAAAATTTGTCCAGATAGGAGTTGATAGGCTGTAGAATCCGCGACTCATATAATCTTCAAATTTATCAGCAAATCCTTTTATTTTTAAAATCTTCTCTGCGTTCTCAGATATTTCTCGAATTCGTTGTTCAGGCGTAACGCTTTCTTCCAGATATCCTCTTTCCAAGAAAATTCTGCTGTGGTTATTAAGCCAATAGTATTTTTCATTCATATTTTATTAATTTACACCTATTACGTTTAGAACAAATCATCCTCAGAAAAACTCTGTGAATTTTTCGAATATTCCACGGGTCTACTATGGAAGAAATCTGTCATATTATTTCCTAAAACTTGTTCATCGAACCACTTCGTCTTTTTTATAATTTCTTTATCAACTTCAAAAATTTTTGAGAATCCAATTTGAACCAGAGACTCATTCATTCTATTTTTAATAAATTCTTCTAACAATTTAGAATTTAATTTATCCGCGTCATATCCATTGACTATCCAATGAATTATCTCACACTCATACTTTACAGCCTGTTCCGATTCGTGCAATATTTTATCGTTCAATTCTTTGTCGAATAATTCTGGATGTTCCTCTCTTATAGAATTAATAAGTTTAATACCTACCGTAGCGTGGAGGTTCTCTTCCCTAGAAGTGTATTCTACTTGTTTATTTGTATCTTTTAAAACATTCTTATATTTACCAAACCAACTGATTGTATAAAACTGTGAGAACAATGCTATGTTTTCCACAAACAACGTGAATAGTATCAATGAATAGACAAACTGTTTCCTATTATCCGTGTGGAATTTATGTAAATGCTTTCTAAGATACCCTACTCTTCCTTTGATAATGTCCAATTTAAGAGTTCTATCGAAAGCATCATCTATACCCAATACTTCCAACAGACGTTCGTAAGCATCACCGTGAATTACTTCCACATTCGCCATGACAAACCCTAAATCAGTAATTGAAGGGTGAGGAAGGTTGTCTCCTACTTTCGCCCAGAACTTTTTCACTGAAATTTCTAGTTGGCCTATTGTGGATAAGGCTCTTACGATTATTTCCTGTTCTTGGGGAGTCAATTTAACTCTGAAATCTTGTATATCACTCTGAAAGTTAAACTCTCTATGTGTCCAAAACCCATTGTGCATTGCCTCAATAAATTCTTGTGTCCACGGATAATGATCCGGCTTCCTGGCTATCTGTTCATCAAATATCATAATTAAAAAATTTTAAAATCAAACGTTTAGTGTGAATAAATATGAAAAAATATCTCACCCACTGAAATAAATTTAAAAAACATTTAAATCATAATTTTGTGTGAAAAAATTAAAATAATTCATATTTATAAGTCGAATTGTTTTTCATATCGTTTTATATGATCTTGTCTGCGACATTTCGACCCGACCAACTATACACTGTAATGTTACTGCTCGTCAAATTTTTATAGTTGTGAAAAAATCTTCGTATACGGTTGGGATGTATGCGAAATAATTCATAATATTGGAGTAAGGAAAACCCGGTGGGTCTTTGGCATCCATTGTAACTTATTAATCGGATGTGTCTTCGATGGTAGGTCCAGCATATCCTATATGTATTTTTCCAAATTCACTCACGCTTACTATATTTGAATAAATTCCAGTTTTATCCATTATAATAAAGTTACACGGCGTGACATATCCATCTGGATAAAATGTTATATTTTGAATTGTATATTCGTAAAAATATAAACAATTTTTTACATTTTCACTTACATAATAATATCCTTTTTGAAATATAACGGTTGTGTCTAAAAAACATATATCAATTTCTTCCCCTCTAATCATTGCATCATTATGATGAAATTTTATTAGTGTAACTAAATTATGTTTAGTCTCGTCATAATCCGCGCGGGAAGTATCTGATACTGCCATTGTTATAGAAATATAAACCAATGTAATTATAAATATTACAAGTAATAACTCTATTAACGTGAAAGATTTTAATTTTCTGTTTTTTAAAAAAGGACGCATTATTACAACGGCCTAAAGAATCGTTCAATACGGTAAGAGGGAGGAAGCGACTGAGAAAGCCTGTTCCACTTCCTAAAAATCCAATTAACGGCATTATCGTAGTGACGATAAAGATATTTCATATACCACTTATCCCAGAGAATTTTTTCCAACCGCATATTCTCTTTATATTCGGCATCACGCTTCTTACGTTCGGCGTTATTTGTTCCTTGAAACTTTAGTAGTCCGACTTTGGTTATCTGGCCGTCAATAAAAGTTGCAATATACTCAATCCAGTAATCATTTTCACAAGAGTCTCTATCAAACTTATCGTCGAATCCGAGACTGTTGTAAAATTCAACGGCTCCAGTAAACTTAGTTGGCTCCCACCACTCTTTGATGGTCTTCATGTGGCCAAATCTGCCAATAAATGATGTAGCTTTTTTGTTTCCCTCTACGTATTCTGATTCGTATTTTCGTATCCAGAGAGAGCCATCTTCTCGGATTTCATAGTAATCTAGTGTGTCATCGAAATCTTTTGTTTGATAAGCTGGACTGTTGAAATTGAAATCCTTAAGTTCCATCGGATTATCCGGCCGTGGAAGAGGATACTTACAAGTAATTGTGTCGAACATGCCCATATTATTTTCCTTTATTTATTAATTTTAATTTTTCTATTCTACTGAGACTTTTTATTTTATACTCTCGTTTTAAAGCCTCTGATTTGTTTTCAAACTGTTCCGAGTAAACTAATTTTACTGGCAATCTAGTTTTTGTATATTTTGCACCTTTTCCAGAATTATGTGTCTCTACCCGCTTGTCTATATCAATCGTATAACCTGTATATAACTCTTCATTCTTACATACAACTATATAAACGAAGTGTTTCATTTTGTGGTTACTTTATCAGTTTGAATCCGTATTTCTGGAGCTAGTATTTTCGGTTCTTCGACTTTGGGTGAAAACTTATATTTAATTATATTTGAAGGCTTCCCTTCATACTTATTCCTATCGTAAGGAATCAGAAAGAAAACATACTCCTTATCGTCATCTACTGATACTCTATATTGAGTTGCCATGCCAATGTCTATCCTAGAAGAAAGGCCGGACTGGAATCTTGACTCGAAAAAATACCCTACTGTATCTGATTTTTTAACGGGAGTCCAAACGATTGTTATTTCCCCAGCCGATGCGAACATTGAAGATAGGAGTAGGGCGAGTAAAAGTGATTTCATTTTATTTCGGGATTTAGATGTGTTCTATAGCTATCTGAGTCTTCGTGGAATGTTGACGTTTCAATGATAACGGAATCTTTTAACGCTAGAATTGAGTGACTCGTTGCTGGGTTAATGAAAATTGAATCACCAACATTCAAAATAATAGAACAAACCTCACGCGTCTCAGGGTCTATTTCAAAGTATTTAACCATGCCTCTAAAAACAAAGAATTGTTCTTTCTTATTTAGGTGCGAGTGAAAATGAAAGCCGCGGTTGGCATTAACATTGAGTAATTTAGAACACAGATTAAGTTCTTTATCGTTTAAAGTCCAAATTTCTTCTCCCCACTCCTTTTTAACTATCTGTGGATGTGTGATTCTGATTTCAAGTGGATTCATAATTTTATTAAACGTCTATATCGAATATTCTCATAAATCTATTTACTCTACTTGAAGTATATCTCTATTTTGAGGAAAGTCAATCTTTTTTTTAAAATACTACGTTATTATCTATGGAGTATAGTTACTCAAACTTCGATCTGTCTGCGTATGGAACCTCGACGCTACCTAATTTAATCTTGCCTTCTATATTAGCTATGTAGTTTTCCATATAGTGATCCTTTAGGCTTTTCTCACCGATATGGCTCCAAAAATCCGAAGCTACAAATCTTTCTGCGTCATGCTCTTCAAGATACGAGAAGTGCTTTCCATTAAGAAGCAGAGCTTCTCTACCAAAATGCCGATATGTTCCATGAATTGAATCAAGAAGGGTGGCTGGGGGACATAAGGGAACCAAGTCTTTTCTATCTACTACTCTAAGTAGTGGAAGCTTTGAGTATTTAATTGCACCCGTTTTGTTTGTAATTTTGGGCTGACCGAAATTAATGCTCTGACCTAATTTGAATCCGTCTATTTCAAGTCTTATCATTAACAATGTTGAGATCGCCGCTCCCAGAGAGTGACCAGTGCAAATTATGGTGAAATCTTTATTTAGAAACGGTTTCACATCATTGTATACGTCTTTAGATGTGGAGTCGAAACCTTTATGAACATATATCCCTAGCTCTTTATCTTTAATTGGGACATATTCCGCATCCTGTTTGGCGTTCTTAATGTTCGCGGTTCCTCTGACGGAAATAGTCTGAGTTTTATTATTAGAGTCTGTTTCTAAGAAATACTGAACTGAGTCTTTAAGCTCAGCCACTCTAACTACATTTGGTAAGTTTGTCCTAATGGTTTTTTCGTCTGAGTAAGCCAGACTTGCTCTCTTAGCGTACCATAGAACTCGGTCAAAATCTACAGAGTGGCTTTCCGAATGTTGTTGATTAAAAGATGTCCGACAAGCTGTTAATACAGCTAAGACAAACAAGCTAACCCATTTTAGTATTTTCTTCATAATTTATGATTGACGTAAACGTAGTTAGTAGTTACTAACTTTTGCAATGCTTATATGTATATTTTCGATTTGAGAAAAATCAATCTTTTTCTGACAAAAGCGTTGGGTGCTTTTCAATAATTGAAGCAATAAGATTCACAATCTCTTCAGGCCCGAATTGCGTCTTCCAATCGAAGCTTTCAGATATATGTTCTATTTCTATAATATATAACTTTAAAAGGGCATCGCGGTTAATTTTCATAGTTTTGGATTCTCGAATATATTGCCGATTACTTCTACAGTCTCAAGCTCCCAATCGCTCCACTGATAACCTTCCGTTACACGAAAAGTCACCGTAGCCTTTCCTTGGTTAACTTCGACAATGTCGCCTTCGTAAATTTCTTTACCATTTTTATCTTTAAGTCCGGTGAATTGTTGAATTGTTAAGTCTTTATTAAAGATACCGTTGCTCGATAGGGTAAGCCTTGGAGTAATAAGAACGTGCGAGCCCCCTTCTCCTTCATAACCCGACAAGTCTCCAAGACTGAATACGCCAAACTTTCTGGCTGTGGAATCCCACGCTCTAAATTTTATTTCACGCATAATTCTGGATTTTCAAAAATGTTGCCTGTCACTTCTACGTCCCAATCTGCAATGCGGCGGTGAACAAACCTGCCCTTTAACCAAAAGCCATCGGTTCCATAATAGACCTCACAAACATGAGATTCGGTTTCGACAACTCTGGGTTTATCAACAATGTCTCTACTTATGTTTAAGATGTCTCCCTCGTAAATCTCTTTACCGTTTTTATCTGTAAGTCCCGTGAATTGTTGAATGACTCTACCTTGTTTAACTACAGATTCAGCGGGGTTGATGGTGAGGGGTGAAGTATCCCATTGATTGTATTTCTCGTCCCAAACT
>Ga0208966_1000148_pt1 | contig 22457 bp, 17 predicted proteins | sample GreLakmeHU45MSRF_FD_187701 | JGI IMG/M metagenome (GOLD analysis project Ga0208966, IMG submission 187701) | Freshwater lentic microbial communities from great Laurentian Lakes, MI, USA - Great Lakes metaG HU45MSRF (SPAdes) | ecosystem: Environmental > Aquatic > Freshwater > Lake | place: Great...
TTCAAAAAAAAAAAAAATCTCTCCTGCGACGCAGGGATTCTTAATCCTGTTTTATATTTTTTCGATTATTATTATCTTCTATTTTGATGTTATTATATTTTATGTTATTCTTGAGATATTTGATGTTTCGTTTGAGATATTTGACGTTGGCTCAAATATTTCTGTTATCTTCGATGTAATTTCTTTTATTTCTACATCTGGTATCGCCTGTTTATATAATTTATCTACACGTTCCTCTATTCTCTCCACCTTCTCTATTAGACTCCTAACCGCTCCATATAATGTATATTTGATTTGTGTCGTGTTTAGTGTTAATAATTCTTCTATCTTCTCATTTGTTATCACATTTATTGCTTTGGGATATACCTCGCGTACTTCTTGGGCTATAAAACCTAATTGATGTTTATCATTTGTATTTACACAATTATCTTTAAAGTTAAAATTGTATAATTCTATGTTTTTCACATTATCCAAGCATTTCTCATATGATGCTTTGACTATATTTTCTTTTATTCGACGGTCTGATAGAACAGTCCATGTTGTTAAACCTGATTGCGTTAATCCGCCAGTAGATGAATAGATATTACCGCGAACATCTAATTGATACCCTGGATTTGTAGTGCCAATTCCAACATTTCCCATATGATATACGCTAGTATTAAGTGAATTATAAGTCCATTGTGCTCCTTGTTTTATAGGATTTATGAGACTATAACGAATAGACACTGTAGATGAATTAATAGAAGAACCAGTTGATGGAATAGATTGAGCCGATATAGATTGAGCCGATTTAGGTTCTAGATAATTGCTAGTAGAATTTATTAAATTTATACCATATTCTCCTTGTAATAATAGATTGCTATTATTGTTAATATCCGCAACCGTCAAAACCGGAAATGTTATATTATAAGAATTTAGTAAAGTATTGTTTAATCTATTATATCTAGGTATTGTTAGAGTTTTAGTATTAGCGTTAGTAATTGGAGTATATGGTTCTGATTCAATACCATAAACAAAAAATTCATCAAAACTTAAAGTAGTCGCACTTCCAACAAGAGCATTAACTACTAATCCAAAGTGATTATAGTATTTATTTGTATCAGAAGCATATTGTGACATATCTGTATGATTATATAATAAATTAGTGTATACTGCCTTCTGTTTATCTATTAATAGAGTCCATGATGTACCAGTAGTAGAACCATATAATCTAAAATTTCTAGGAGCACTATTTGGCGCTGTACTAAGTTGTTTTATAGCAAATCTTTTAAGTTTAATAGATAAAGGTAATTTAATAACTAACCAATCACCATTATATCCGCTTACAAGATTAGAAGTACTATATGTTGTGTTGTCAAATAAACCCGAAAGATAATCGTTAGATCTCCACGTTCCTTGGCTATCAGTAGAAGTTTCATTAAAACATTTAAACGGTTCAAAAGAAGATGTAAAAGAACTATAAGAGACAGTATATATTCCTGAACCATAAATACTAGAAAATTGAAACATATCTACGATAGATGGAGTTGGTACTGCTGTCGTTATATAACCTAAACCCAATTGGCCGCTAGCATTAGCACCGCAAGAATAAACCTTACCATAATTGGTAAGAATTAATGTATGAGCAAATCCACCTACTATAGCAGAAATTGTGAACGAAGTTGATATTATCGATGGAGTTGCTTGCGGATTGGCCGCATCTACTGTTCGTCCCAATTGATATTCTATATTACGACCACAAGAATAAACCTTACCATCATTGGTAAGAAATAATGTATGAGAACTTCCACAAGCAATAGCAGAAATTGTGATCGAATCTAAAGTTGATATTTGTTGTGGCGTTGGTTGATTTGTTGTAATACTAATACCTAAACCCAATTTGCCGGAACTATGACTACCACAAGAATAAACCTTACCATCATTGGTAAGAAATACTGTATGAGAATCCCCACAAGCAATAGCAGAAATTGTGAACGAAGTCGATATTATCGATGGAGTTGTTCGCGGATTGGCCTCATCTACTGTTCGTCCCAATTGGCCGGAATCATTATTACCGCAAGAATAAACCTTACCATTATTGGTAAGAAATAATGTATAATATCCTCCACAAGCAATAGCAGAAATTGTGAACGAAGTGAACGAATTTAAAGTCGATATTGGTTGTGGCGTTGTTGTTGTTCCTGTTCGTCCCAATTGGCCGCTACCATTAGCACCACAAGAGTAAACCTTACCATCATTGGTAAGAAATAATGTATGAGCAAATCCGCAAGCAATAGCAGAAATTGTGAACGAAGTTGATATTATCGATGGAGTTGCTTGCGGATTGGCCGCATCTACTGTTCGTCCCAATTGACCGCTAGTATTAAGACCACAAGAATAAACCTTACCATCATTGGTAAGAAATACAGTATGATATCCTCCACAAGCAATAGCAGAAATTGTGATCGAATCTAAAGTTGATATTTGTTGTGGCGTTGTTACTGGTGGCGTTGTTACTATCGATATATAACCTAAACCCAATTGGCCGTAAGTATTATTACCACAAGAATAAACCTTACCATCATTGGTAAGAAATAATGTATGATAATACCCGACAGCAATTGACGCACAATATTTGTTAGTTAAATCTAAATTACTTGTTGTAAATAATCTTGATACTGGGTATACCCGTTCTCCTGATTCTAGATATGGTTCGGCAGTTAGATTACTAGTACTAGTGACAAGGTCTGGTATAAACAAATCACTCTTAACAGTTTCAATAATATAATTACTGCCTGTATTATATGTAACACGTGTATTACTGTTATCTAAAGTAATAGGCATATACTCTATATAAATACTTATAAATATTTATAGTCATAAAAACAAGAAAGTTAATCTTCTTCTATAAATTGCGGTTTAATTGGATTATATAAATTATCTATTATCTCATTCAAAAATATTTGAATATTTATATATTTTCCATCATCTGTTCTAAAACAATCCTCTTTTTCTTTTGTAAATAATATTTGATTTGATAAAGGATAGAAATTTAACATATACATATATGTATATTTACCTCTTCCTTTTTGTCTATCTGTTTCATAACTTACACCTATATCTTTTAATATTAGATTTACATTCGTAATAAATGCCTTTCCTTCTCCTTTTTTAGAAACCTTATTTAGTGTTAAATTATGTGATTTTTTATATCTATTACATACACAAAGAGTCTTATTATATAAATCTAATTCTATTATTTTTTTCTCTGATATAGTTCTTCTAACTGTTGTTATATTATCTAATAAATTATCACCCTCTTCAAATATCCTCTCGTTTGTTAATATTATTATCAGTTCTCTCAAATATATAGGATTAAAATTACCTTCTTTATCATATATAGATTTTTTGAAATTAATTAAATTTTTTAGAATTTGTTCCAATTTAGAATCCTTTATTACATACTTGAGGCGATTTATTAAATATGTATCAGTAAAATTTGAATCTATGATATTATGTATTATCTGTTGGTGATCACTTTGAAGACCATTACCTATATTTTTCATACATCTTATTTTAACATAGTCATCATTATCAATATTTTTATAATCTTCATCTACATTCCCTATATCACTATAATTAACAATATTACCTTTATCATTTGCCAACGCATTGAATGTATCTATCTTATATGTATTATTATATTGTCTTTCTTCCTCGAATATTATTAGTAAATACTCATAAATTCTACTTGCCTCGTAAGATATGTATAATAAATTATATTCTCGCAATTGTTTGTATATCATGTATTCTATACATTCTAACTCTACAAGCCCTTCATCTGTTTTTTTGGATATCCTAATTTTATAATCACCTCTATAATCTGGTAATGTATCTATCTTATATTTAGATTTATCTAATATAGCATTATTAAAATTACTTATTGAACTAGCATATTGTTCCGCAAGTTCTTCATTCAATTCATTATTATTCAATTTACATTCTTCTATAATTTTACTCAATTTGCCTTCAACATCTTTTTTTATAGAATCAATTGTATCATTATTCTCTTTATACAACAAATACTTACATTTATATTCTATGATATAAACATCCCATGTATTGTTCAATCTACTTCTCGCTATAGCATTCAATATATCATTACCGCCTATAAGACCCATATTTGATATTATGATAAAACACTTTGTAAATTCTTTATTTTCTATTGATATCCCATTCAAAATACTGCTATTATATATCCATACTCTCAATGTTTTGAACTTATCCTTATTCTTAAAATATTCTTCGTTTCTATCATTCTCTTCTACTGTATTGAATGTTTTTTGTCTCCCCGTATTACATAATATTTCATCTTCACATATACCACTCTTTATAAGATATTCTGTTATATTTTCTGCTTTTCCTGCTTCCTCGCAGAATATCACAACACTATTTTTATCATCCTCTTTCAAACATCTCAAAATATCTCTGTTATACAAAGATTCCAATGAAGATATTTGTAATCTCTTTTTTACATAATATTTTATATTGAATATCTTTGGATATTTATTATAATCATTTTGATGAATATATATATTATCCTTTCTATTAGTCAATTCATTCATCAATTTGATAAATCCAACAGATTTATAACTTAAATATGCGTCCAATATTACATTTGTTTTAGAACTTTCCCATAGTTTATATATTAAATCACAACAACCTAAATGGTCTTTGTTTGTACTCCCTGTGATATTTTTCAATATTGTTTCTATTTCATCCAATAAAAATATATATTTGGTTTTTTTAATTATATATTTTATTAAATCTTCGTGTTTCTTTAAACTCTCGATAGATATTACAAGACCACTATATTTATTAATTATCGCGTTTTTATTATGTCCCTTTTCAAGATCCAAATATTTTATTACAGGGTTTTTATTCTTACTGATAAGATGTTTATTAATTTTAGCGGCATATTCTGTTCCATATAATATCCTATTACTTATAATAATTACAAAACCGTTCTCATTTATTTTCATATTAGAAAGATGGTTTATAATAAAATCATTGGCCTTATTTGTCTTTCCAGAACCTACATTTAAATTTGTTATTATTGTTTGTTTTCCTATATATTTTATCATATCTATTTCGTCAGTATCTTGTAATTCTTCTACATTCATATCAATATTAGGTATCAAATTATACTGATTATGATGTTTTATAGCAAAGTCTATCTTATAAAATAATTCCTTATCATATCTATTACATAAATTTATTAATAAATTATATTGTTTTGTATTTCTCTCTACATTTATATTTTTATAAATATTTTCACAGTTCGCTCTGTGTTTATCTATATCATTTTCATAAGACTTTAAAGTCCAATTTACAATATATTCTAGAGCCATATCATATTTCTTGAATATCGTAATTACATTTAACCATTTCTTATAACTTAATTTATATCTACCATCTTTTGGGTTAGGTATAGTATTTAGATATATATTGAATATCTCAACATCTTCTGTTTTGGTTACATTGTGTTTTCTCACAATCTTTAATATATCATTTTGGCTATAATTTTGTAAAATTTTATTGTTATACGGAAGGTCTAATAACAATACATCCAACATATCATAATGTGATGTATCTTGTATTTTTTTCTCTCTCTTAATACATTTGTATTTTGCCGTAGCATACAAACTATCGTTTACCTTTTCAATATCAAATATATTATCAATTTGACTTCTCAACTGTGTTATTAGATAATTTCCATTCTTCGCGGGAACTTCTACATTTAATATTGACCCTTCTATTATTTTTTTATCTTGTGATTTTGATTGAAAAGGTAATCTAAATGCCTGAGAATTCTTTTTATATGGATATATATCAATACAATCATATAATTCTTTACTAATACAAATTTTTGTCATTAGATATGTAAATAATATTTTTATATCATCAATCTTATCCAAATATACAGGGAATAAAATATGTTTAGATTTTTTAATATACTCTGTTTCATTTTTCACAACAGTTCTCGTAGCATCTAATATAATAACTTCGTCTTTATTAAAGTGATATTTGATATATTCCGTTTTTTCAAGAACTCTATGAACTTCATCTATAAATTTCTGCTTAATCTCTTTATCAATCATATCAGCATCTTCTTGTTTCCTAACATAACAATCAATATCTATATATAATTTATACACATATTCTTCTATATTTCCATTATCTATCTTATAAAGTATCTCGCATAAACTCTTATCATTTTCATAAACTTTATTTATATCTTCGTCATAATTTTTTATAAAAAAATTACACGGAATGCCTGATGAAAAGATAATCTTATTATTTTCTCCTGTATCTTTTATTACCTGTATTATATCGGTAATTTTCCAATAGATTTTATCCATTCCTTTATATAATATAAGAAAAATATTTATATGTGTATAAATATATAATATTCTTTATATAGTTTTGTTGAAATACTATTAAATATAAAAATAATTCATCAGTATTAACATATTTTAGTAAGTATTTTGGAAATTTGTTTAATTTCATTATATTCTATACTATTATTCTGGTCAAATTTGTTATTAATTTCGGATAATCTTTTGAGACTATCTTTTACACTAGCAATTTTTGCCGCTTCTTTCTTTTCTATCCATTTCTTTCTTTGATATTCTTTGCGTTTTTCGGCATATTCTGGATTTTCCATATTTTTCTTGTAAGCATTTCTCATTCTTTCACGCTCTTTTTTCTTAAATTCGTCATCTTCTTCATAACGTTTTTTATAGTAGTTTTTGATATACTCTTTATTGTATTCGTAAGTCATCTTTAATATATAAGAAGATTTTAATTGATATACAATATTATCAAATACTTATATATATTTGAATATAAATCATCTTAATTTAATACTAATATCTAAATTATATACTTGTCTTTCTTCCTTTATATTTTTGAGAAGATTTTTGGCATCTTTAACAATTTTTTTGTTATCACCACGTTGTTTACTGTTATTGTTAAGTAATTCATCTAACTTTTGAATAATTGTAAAGTATTCTTCATTTTTCTGTTTATCTTGTTGTAACAGTTTATTTTTGTTCTCTAAATATGATATATATCTCAATTGGTTTTCATCTCTAATTTTATCATTATTTAATTCAAAAATCTTTTCCTTTAGTTTAACATTTTTATCATATAAATCATCTAACTGGTCATCTTTAAATTGAATAACTTTGAATAAATCATCTCTAAAATTATATTTAATTTCTTTAAATTCCTTATCTTTTTTATCTTTGAATAAATCCATAATACATTCAAGTTGTTGCTTGGTTTCTAAGAGAAGAGTATTGGCTCTTTGGGTATACTCTGATTTAACTAATATGAAAGCATCAAGGGAGTGTCTTTCACGCTTTACTTTTTGATTGATGATATCTTCATACACTAATTTATCAGTAGTTTCTTTGTCTAAATCTTTAATAGTATAAAGTTTTTCTTCTCTACAAAAAGGACATTTACATTTGTAATTATATGACTGTTTCTCTTCATTTATTACGTCCTTTTTGATTTTAACTAAACAAGAAATACATATAGAATTATCACAAGTCGTACATTTATGCGATTCGTCACATTCATTATTATAACATATCTTACATACATCTTTTATGCTATCATAATGTAGAGGATATACTCTATTAACAATTGACATATTAATAAAAATTAATGTTTGTTAGTTATTATTAGTAAATATTTTTATATTCTTAAATGAGTTTTTACAAAACACGTAAAATAATATAACACAATGTGATAATGTTGTATATTAGATTATAAAATAGATTATTCGTTAATTACGATGAATATAATTGATTATTCCGTAAAAACTCAAAATTGGTCGTTGAAAAATCTACTATAAACCAAAAACAACTCTTGTAGGTTCTAAAGTTTCTCTTACTTTACGCCACTCAATTGTTTTTTTATTTTCGGCAGTTTTAGAAATTGATGTGATTGCTTTGATTAAAATATGGTTATTATCTAAAGTTGAATTAAGCAAATATAATAAATGGTCTTTAGAAAATGAATTGAAATCACTTATATTTAATGTTTGACAACAAGGACATTTAGTCGTAGCAAATTTATTACCTTTTGTATCGCGGGTAATATGAGATATTTTATCAAAACATTTAATACACATCTTATAATAACTTCATCAAAATAATAATATTTATTTTTTATTGAAGAATTACTGATTAGAATTATAATAGAAATATATGTATTTTGTTGCTGTATCTTTTATATTAAACCCCGATACATTTTTTATTCCTGTTTTTTTTGTAGGTGATTCATATGATATTAATTCATTAATATTTGTCGTATATACATTATTACTGTCCATAAAAACATTTCCAATAACAGTATCAGTAATTAATCTAGGAGCATTACTTTCTGGCGGAACGTAGTTTGATAAAATTGTTTTTATATTTTTCAAATTATTAATATTACAAATTGTAATATTTTGTAAATTACATTTTGATTTAAGATTATCATTATTAATTTTTTTATTTTCTTCACTTGCTATTTGACTATTTTTAGATATAATACCCCAACCATTATTTTTTGATTTTAAAGAATTTTTCCAAACTGTCGCATCGTCACCGATAGAGTTAAAATCGCTAATGCCAGGTCCTCCTAAAAATGTATATATATTATTGTTATTATATTGAGTATATATATGTATATATCCTGGTTGTAAAGGTTTTATAGTTAATATTATATCTATAGGAATAATTATGTCGTTTTCACTAACACCAGTAGAAGGATAAATATATTTAATACTGTAATCAGTATTCAATACGAGATTTGTTGCTGAATCATTTCTTTTAAATATTAAATTAATATCAAAGGATATTTTTTCTGATTTTTTTTTATATATTTTATTTATATATGTACTTATTTTATATATATTATATTTATTTTTATTATTATCATCAATAATAATACCTATATTAGGTTGATAATCATATATATTTAAATCTTGGCTATCATTTTGAAATGTTATATTTTTGTTATTAATATTTACTAATGTATCATAAATATTATATTTTATAGTATAATATAAAATATCTTTGTGTAAACTAATACCATTTTTTATTATACTTGTAACTTTATTATCAATTGAAATATGAAACTTATAATCATCTAAAACTGCTGATTCCGAAGAATCAACATATGTAGATGTAATATACAATGACGCGTTAATTTCTTCACTTCTAATGGTTTGTTTTTCACCATTATCTATGCTAATAATGGAATCTTGTGTATTTTTTAATTTATATTCAACCGTTCTAAAATACCTATTATATAATTCATTAATTTCTTCTTTTGTAAGTGCTTCTTCATATATTCGTAAATCAGATATATATTCACCGTATTGATGAATATAAAAACCAGCAGAACCATTAAACGCTGCTGTATTACTATCAGAACTTATTACCTTACCATTTCTGTATATTATTCTGTTATTATTTTGTCTAACAACATACGACATAAAAACCCAATATGTTCTCTCTTTACCATAAGGCCAAGACCTCCATACACCAGGTGCTTCCAAATCATTAGCGTAAAATGCTAAACAATAACTATTCAAATAGTGAGCACCAATCTGTAAATATCTGTTAGTTCTATGTCTATTACCTTGTGGTCTATTACCTTGTGTAATCCAAAAAGTGCCTTTACCATTTGTTCTAACCCAAAAAGTCATAGTATATGCTCTTGAATTTAAATTAATTTTATTAGTGTATAAATAACCTGTTGACATATCTGCATAGTGTTTCTTTGACATATAATTATATCCGTATTTAAATGAAGCATTTGATGTCATATGTCTATTATTTCCACTACTATCATTTGAATTTCCATCAAATTTATACCACGCATACAACGACTTACTTTGAAGCACAGGATAATTATTATAGTCTATATTATAATCTAATCTTAAATTTTTAATATCATTGTTGGTAGAGTCTGTGATACCATATTTCTTATATTTAATAATAACAATACCTGAACCGCCATTACCACCTATTGTATTTGCCCAACAACCACCGCCTCCTCCTCCTCCTGTATGCGGAGCACCATTTACACCATTACCATAGTTTCTATATGAAGTACCATTACCACCTCCTCCTTTTCCACCAATACCTGCCGTAGGATGACCTCCGCCACCACCACCGCCTCCATAAAAAATATTAGCCCCTGTTATATCAAACATTTTTCCATCGCCGCCATTACCCGGCACAGTACTATTTGGATTTGTATCAGCAGCAGGATAACCTGCGCCACCTCCTCCAGCCGCATTTGTATGACCGCCATTTCTCGCATGTGTATTGTCTCCTCCCTTATTACCATATATTGTACCAGTAAATCCCCCTAATGAACTTCCATTACCCTTTTCTCCCCCTGTAAGTATCTTTGAATTTGGACCAGCAGCCCCTCCGCCTGAACCACCTGGATTTCCAACACCGTGATCATGGCCTCCTGATACCCCTCCACCTCCTTCTGCCAATATATTTATAGAGTTGCCTATAATAGACGAATTGCCTCCTTTACCAGAAGCATTTGATCGGTGATTACCAATACCACCAACACCAACTGTTATATTATACACACCAATTGGAATATCAGCGGCAGGTATATGAACTACCGCACCTGCTCCACCTCCACCACCTATACCCCCTCCACCCCCTCCGCCACCGCCGACTATTAATATTTCACATATAGTATTTTTATCAAATGTAATAGTTTTATCACTTGTATTAATTTTATATATTTTAATATCATATGCGTCTACTTCTCTTGTAGTCGTAGGACTTGTCCTTATTAATAACTGTACAATCATTTCGTTTCTTCTAAAAAAATTATCTTGTATGGAATAGTTAACATATTTAAAATTAGCATTTCCTTTTATTATTTTATAATTTTCAGAATCTAACAGAGTCGTATATGGTTGAGTATTATTAGCACAGGCATTTTCTATAAATTTTGACCTTGTATTATTGCTATCAAAAAAACCATCAAATTCACGAGTAATTGTTTGTAATTCTTTTCTGAAATCTATTATATTATTCTCAATAGGTCTATTATATACAGTAATATTAATATCTATTAATCTTTGAATATTTTCTAACAAGGTTTCTTTGTTCCCTCCTTCTTTTATATTATTGAAAAGTATAGAATCTTTATTTAATGAAGATTCTAAAGGTCCTGAATTTGGAATACTTAAATTAGTATTAGTAATAGGTATTTCTAATAAATTGTTGATATTTATTATTTTATTTTCATGTGAATATGACAGTATATTATTTGTTGTATTATCACATAATAATTCTCTATTAAATTTATATAGTACTACATTAATATTTCTATTGTATTGACTACTACTACTACTACTATGTGTCTTATAGTATTCAAATAAATTTGTTGAATTATTATATCTATAAACTGTTGTATTATTTGATATTAATGTAGTCAAATTTGTATTAGTATTTATATCAAATTGATGATTGTTAGTACTATTGATAGTAATAGATTTTATATCTGTTATTATGTTATTATTATTCAATGTTAATCTATATAATACTGTACCACTCAAATTTGTGCCACCCAAAATATTGGAATATTGTAACGAACATATAGATTCTAACACTTTTTCTTGAAAATTATTATTATTATTATTATAATTAAAGTTCATTTCCATATATTTGTTTGATTGATCATTGTTAAAATATACATAATCAGTATTATTGTATTGAACAATTGTATTATGATTGTATTTAAATCCATTATTACCAGTATTATTAAGTTTTAAACATTTTGAAACTTCGCTAAAATTAAAATTACTACTAACAAATACATCATTATTTATTGAATTATCTTTTCCAAATATTTTAGAAGGAACTGTTCTATTATTAATAGTACTTATTTCCTCCCAATCATCTTTGTATTGATAACTACTACTTTTTTCATTATTAAAATATACTGTACAAGGTCTTAAAGTTATAGTACTCGTGTGAGTTGGAAATTGCGAAACATTTAATGTTGCACTATTAATTCCATAATTAGTATCAGAAAAATCAGTATTTGAATACTTTTCAATCAATTCATCGTGTTTTGTGTTACTATTTCTAATGTAAAATAAAATTACTATGATTAATATCAATATTAGAATTATTAATGAAATGTTTTGGAGACTATTACTCATTTTACCAATAGAACATTTTTCTATCATATTGAATATTTTTTTCTTAATCTATTATAATTAAGTATTATAATTATTGTAATTTTTACTTTTTAAATATTTTTTCCTCAATTTTATCTATTAATATGTCTTTTACATGTTTTAAATACATTATTCATTACATTATGTGTATATGTAGATATATCATTAGCGTTTTTTTGATTACATATTGATATATTATAAGTAATATATTGATTAATCAATAGCGTACTATACAATATATATTATGTAATTAATAATATACATTTTATAATATAATATATTATGTAATTAAAAGTTAATCGTAAGTTATTGACATATTATTATATAACTATATAGTAAATGGAACATCTTGATTTGAACGAATTTGTTAAAGATTATAATAATGCTATGAAAGTTGAACATTTATTAATTAAATATGATATAACAAGTCATACCTTTAGAATCCTAAAAAAAGAGTTGAAATTAGAACGTCCTAGAATATCAAGGGCTCAGCGAATATTCAAAACTAATTGTGTTTATACCTGTAATAATATTAATATTCCTGTAAAAGAACCCGAAAATAAACCTGTCCCTCAAGTAATCCCTCAACAATCTTCGCAACCTATTGTTCAGCCAACAATAGATACAGCGGTAAGTGAAGTTAAAAAGAAAGTTAAAAATAATATAACAATAAAACCAATAAATATTTTAGATGAACCACCTACTGTAGAAATAAAAAAATGTACTACGGAAAACGTGAGAAATATAGATGATGAATTGAATGAAATATTGAAACATTCTAATAATATTTTAGCGAAATCTAAGAATAAGAGAAATTTAAAATTAAAAAGTGAAAATAATAATATAACAATAAAGTAAAATAAGGTAATATGGGTAGTAGAAGTAGAGTTACTACATTAGCAGATGTAAAAGAGAAGGAAGATGAAAAACTCATATTATCTTCCGCACAATACAAGAATCTTCTAAAAACCATAGCATCTTATGAAAAACAATTGACAGATGCTGAAGAGGCTAATGATAAAAATGAGATTATGATAATTACACTTAAAAATACTTGCTTGAAATTGAAAGAATTATCTAAACAATATAAGAATGCCATAGGAGATAAAGAGAGATTAGAAGAGGCTAACAGAAGATACTTAGAACAGATGAGTGAAAATGCTCTTAAGATAACAGACGAGATTAATAATAAAAAGATGTCTAAACATTCTAAGAAGACACGTGAAGAACTTGAAAAAATAGCATTGGAAGAATTAAATGTATTCTATAAAGAATTAAATATGGACGAATTATATTAAGTAGAGAATATGAAAGAGTTATTGAAGGATTTCAGCAATGAAGAGATTATAAATTATCTGAATATAAGAGAAGTTATAAATGAACAAAAGAATGAGTTGAAAATTGGAGGTAAAAAGGGTAAAAATAGTAATATAATTGAAATTGATAATATCTATTTAATATTTGTAATTTTTCTAGGGATATGTGTATATTTATATTACTATTATGATATGAATACGCGACTTAATAATATTAAAAAAGAGTATTTTAGAAATAAAGAGGAAATTAAAGGGTAGTTGATTAATATTTGTATCTTGTTTTTTATGACTATAAATATTTATAAGTATTTATATAGAGTATATGCCTATTATATTGAACACTAGTAATATAAGTGTTCAATATAATACAGGTAGTAATTATATCATTGAAACTGTTAAAAGTGATGTATTTGTTAGAGATACTGTTGGTACAACTAGTAATTTATATGGAGAGCCTACAACTACACCAAGTATAACACCTACAACTCCTGAAACTCATGTAAGACATAAATTATTAACTTTTACAGCAGGAACACATACTATAAAATTTCATTTCGATACTGTTGTAAATATTAATAATAGATCTGATATTATTTTAAAAGGTGATTATAATATTGTCGTAGGTGCGTCAAGTTCTGTTATACCATTTTCTATAAATCCATTAAGAACTGTTCCATTACCACTTACTTCAGGTATTACTCCAGTTACATTACTATATCATTTATTAAATCCTATAAAAACTACAGAAGGTGCTCAATGGACATATAGTTCACTTAATACCAACGTATATCATTTAGGAAGTGTTGGTATTGGTACAACAAGTCCAGAGTATTCGCTAGATATACGCGGATTTATCTATTCATCTTCTGGCGGATATACATCAAGTGCTTTAACAACATGGACAGTTCTATCAGACAGTCGAATAAAAGAGAATATTGTAAAAGCATCTTATGATAAATGTTTGGAAAATGTTAAAAATATTGAATTATATAATTTTAATTTTAAGGATAATTATGTAAATACAAATGATAGACATCAATTGGGATTCATAGCCCAAGAGGTACAACAAATATACCCAAAAGCCGTAGAAGTTAGTAGAATGATAATGAATTTAGAAGAAAAAATAGATGATTTGTTAACATTAAATACAACACAAATAGATTATACGTTATATGGTTCTGTAAAATGTTTAATACAAAAATTAGAAAATATTAAGATAAAAATGGAACAAATCAAAACAATATATAATATTACAACATAAGAGTATAATCAAATTTCTTGTTTTTTATGACTATAAATATTTATAAGTATTTATATAGAGTATATGCCTATTAGTTTGAACACTAGTAATATAAGTGTTCAATATAATACAGGTAGTAATTATATCATTGAAACTGTTAAAAGTGATGTATTTGTTAGAGATACTGTTGGTACAACTAGTAATTTATATGGAGAGCCTACAACTACACCAAGTATAACACCTACAACTCCTGAAACTCATGTAAGACATAAATTATTAACTTTTACAGCAGGAACACATACTATAAAATTTCATTTCGATACTGTTGTAAATATTAATAATAGATCTGATATTATTTTAAAAGGTGATTATAATATTGTCGTAGGTGCGTCAAGTTCTGTTATACCATTTTCTATAAATCCATTAAGAACTGTTCCATTACCACTTACTTCAGGTATTACTCCAGTTACATTACTATATCATTTATTAAATCCTATAAAAACTACAGAAGGTGCTCAATGGACTTATAGTTCAACTAATCCAAATGTATATCACTTGGGTTATGTTGGTATTGGTACAACAAGTCCAGAGTATAATCTTGATGTTCGCGGTAATATCTATTCATCTACTGGCGGATTAACGCAATCAGGTTTAACAACATGGACTGTTCTATCAGACCGTCGAATAAAAGAGAATATTGTAAAAGCATCTTACGAGAAATGTTTAGAAAATGTTAATAAAATTGAATTATATAATTTTAATTTTAAAGATAATTGTGTAAATACAAATGATAAACATCAATTAGGTTTTATAGCCCAAGAAGTACGCGAGGTATATCCAAAGGCTGTAGAAGTTAACAAGATGATATTGAATACCAATGAAACAATAGATGATATATTAACATTGAATACGACACAAATAGATTATACGTTATATGGGGCAGTTAAAAATTTAATAGAAAAAATAGATAATATTGATATTGAATTGGAAAATTTAGGTTCAAATATAACATATAATAAAGATCTAATTAGGAATACATCAAATATCTTCTCTATAATAACATAAGTAAATTACAAGAAAAGTGATTATCTTAAAGAATACCAGAAATGTACGTTCCATTTACAAAAGATATTTGATATTTTGCTATGGTATTTCTTGTTATGTCATCAATACTTTTTCTACCTTGATTGAGTTCTCTAACATAACGACGAGCCTTTCTTTCATCCGTATTTTCAATTTTTTCACGTGCTTTTTTGTAATCTTCTTTTAGTTTATTGTTAGCATACCATATCCTCTGTCTTTCAGCATTAGTCATAGGTATTTTTGGCGGTTCAGTATTTACCACAGGTTCAATCACAGGTTCAGTCACAGGTTCATTCACAGATTTATTTACAGGTTCATCTACAGGTTCATCTACAGATTCATCTACAGATTCATCTACAGGTTCAATATCAGGTTCATTGACAGGTTCTTCAATAGGTTCTTCAATAGGTTCTTCAATAGGTTCATCAATAACTTCATTAACATCTTCGGGAACATTGATGACATTATGATGATTATTAATGATAATTTTATTATTATTTTTGTCTGTATCAAAGTTTCTTTTGTAATAGGTATTAATTTTAGCGAAACTTGTGAGCATAGCATGAACCATTTTTCTTTTTTCATTATTATTCATTAAATCACTAAAATGAGTAACAAAACTTCTTCTAAATAGATTGATACCGAGAGTTTTGAGAGAGATGTTAGGGAATTGTGTATGAATAGCGGAAAGTGATTTAATATTACGAATCCATCCTGAGACATTAGAGGCTTTTTTGATAACATTTACGTCAGGTGATTTTTTCCAATCAATACTTTTAGAGGCGAAAAGATAATTGCGAGGAAATAATTTAAGACTTAGACTGATAGCATCAATAAGACGAGATTGGAGACCATTCAAACCCTCTTTTTCAAGTTTTACGATAACTAAAGGTCTACCAATATCTTTAACATTTTTTCTGTAAATCCAATACGGAGGATTAGAATCATCACAAACGAGATATGTTGTATTCTTGATTGCTTCATTGGGATTTTTAATAATAACAGTGTCATACTTATCAGACCTACTTGGATAATCCCAAACCATGACGGCTACAGAGAGGAAATCTAAATTTGCTTTCCACACACTATTAATTTTAGAGGCATTTTTGATATTGAGATTATCATCGAGGTATTTAGTGAAAGATTTTTCTAAATAATCCACGATAATCAATAAATCATCAAACGGCATAATATCATCACCGCCAGAAGAATTAGCCCCTTTTTCAAGTTTAATGATATAATCGAGGGAGACATATAACATACTATATTTAATTTTGAGTTCATGAAGTTCGCCGAGCATAAGTTTAAGGAAACGCGAGATAGCCTTAAATTTACAAGCGAAAGTACCCAAAGACCAATCATTATCATTAGATTGTTTAATCAAATCGGGAATTAGGAGACGTTCATATTTGATGAGCCAATCGAGATTAACATTTTTCGTGGAATCATCTAAATTTTTGAAAGTATTGAGAGATTTGAGAGCATTTATATAATTATTTTCTGTTTCTTGAGATACTTTAGTTTTCAACAATTTATCCCCAGATGATAAATAAACGCCATTGGCAATATCAGTATATGATATAGATTTGAACTCAGAGAAATCAGGAGGTAAATGTAAATTATAAACTTTATTTTCCCAAGCAGATTGGAAATTTGGGTCAAAATAAGAATTATAAGGGATAAGTTCTTGACGAGTAAAGAGAGAAATATTAATTTTATCGGTATATCTATCTAATTTGATAGTCCAATTTTTGTACAATAAATCTAATTTTTGTTATCAGTATTAGTCAACACCTTATAATTATTTGGAATTGAATAAGTTGAATAAAGATTAGAATTTTTGACATTAGTTTTTACGGACATCTCTACTATCTAATTATAATAAATATGTTAGTGGGAATCTTCATTAAAAAACAATCAATTTTTACGGAAAAAAACACCGAAATATAAAAAATATATATTATTTAATAATTAGCACACATATAAACCCATTCAAGAACCTATAAGTTTCTAACGAGTTATGATAGTAAGACCTACGTACGCTAAAACACCTATACAGAAAGACGCTCTCGCTATTATTTTATTACATCTTTCAGTTTTAATTCTATCATCTTCAATCATTTTAGTAATTTCTTCAATCTGTTTTTTGTTTTCATTTTTTCTTCTAATACGGAATTCTTCAATATCAGCTTTCCTTATTTTTTGTTGAATGCTATTAATAATTAGCCGCTCTTCTTTAGATAATCTATTTGATAACATATAAATTCCTTTAATTCCTTACTCATTTTGTTTTCTTCTTTATTAGCAGTTGTTTTGTTCAAGTATCAGGTGTCTTTTGAGTCTTTTGATTTAATAGTATCATTATTTTAATGATACTATCAATTTTAATGTTAAAAATATAAAATTATAACAAATTTATTCTTCGTAATAATCAGTAGAAGTAAATAGAATGATAAAATAAGTTTTCGCAAATAATTAGTCTTTTTTATTGTTTTCATATTCTTTAGTTCTTTCGTTTTTACACCAATTTTCATAAGCTTTAGTTCTTTCGTTTTTACACCAGTTTTCATATTCTTTCATTTCATCTTTAATAAATTTTTCATGCTCCTTGTCTGTAAAATATTTTATTCTTCTTCTTTCATAAGATTCTCTCATCTTATCTGTAACATTAATTCTTGTTCCATCTGTTCTTCTAACAAAACATTGCATTGTTGTTATAGTTTTATGATAGTTAATAATACCAAAATCTTTATTAACTATTGGATATCGTACAGCATAATTTATATTCATATTAATACTTATTTTTTATAATTATATATTATTATTTCATTATATCAATTTTATATCTTTTCAATTGTTGTGGTTTATTTGTTTTTAATGTAAAAAGGATGAAAATCTATAAAAAACCAGATTCTCGTAAAGAGTATGTAAAATATAAAGGGGAATTAGTACCATTAGTAGAATATAAAAAAACTATGAAGGAAATAGTTAGAGCAAAAAACAAAAAAACACTAAAATGATGTTTTTTAATTTATTACAAATGAAGATTTAGAAAATTTGGTAAGTTAGAATATATTTTTAAAAAATAATAATATTACCGAAGAACCTGAAATAATTGAAGAACCTATAAAATGTATCTAAAATGTATCTAATTTGTATCTAATTTGTATATAAAATGTATATAATTTGTATCTAATTTGTATATAAAATGTATATAATTTGTATCTAATTTGTATATAAAATGTATATAATTTGTATCTAATTTAATTATATTATATAGGTAAGAATGGATAAAGATATTAATTTAGACCAGTTTGAAATTGATTATAATAATTATATGTTAATGGGTGATATTATGAAGAAATATAATATAAATCAATACTACTTTTTTAAAATAAAAAGGATATTGAAATTAGATAGAGGGGGAAAGATAGGAAAATTAGGATATGCTTTAAAGAAAAAAATATCGTTGAAGAACCTATAAAATCTAATGAAGAACCTATAAAACCTATAAAATCTAATGAAGAACCTATAAAACCTATAAAACCTATAAAACCTATAAAATCTAATGAAGAACCTATAAAACCTATAAAACCTATAAAACCTATAAAATCTAATGAAGAACCTATAAAACCTATAAAATCTATAAAACATACTAAATCAATTTTAAAAGCAAATACTGAGAAAAATAAAAAAGGGACAAAGGTTAATATAAATACTTATATATATAAGTATTTATATAGAGTATATGCCTATTACTTTAGATAACATTAATATTAATATACGTGTTACATATAATACAGGCAGTAATTATATCATTGAAACTGTTAAGAGTGATTTGTTTATACCAGACCTTGTCACTAGTACTAGTAATCTAACTGCCGAACCATATCTAGAATCAGGAGAACGGGTATACCCAGTATCAAGATTATTTACAACAAGTAATTTAGATTTAACTAACCAATATTGTGTGTCAATTGATGGTGGAAGTTCTCATACAGTATTTCTTACCAATGATGGTAAGGTTTATTCTTGCGGTAATAATATTTACGGTCAATTGGGACGAACAGCACCAACAACATCTAATCCATCGATAATATCAACTTTAAATTCGGTCACTGCTATTGCTTGTGGAACTTCTCATACAGTATTTCTTACCAATGATGGTAAGGTTTATTCTTGCGGTAATAATACTCAAGGTCAATTGGGACGAACAGTAGATGCGGCCAATCCGCGAGGAACTCCGTCGATAATATCAGCTTTAAATCTGTACACAATTTCTGCTATTGCTTGTGGAGGAAATCATACTGTATTTCTTACCAATGATGGTAAGGTTTATTCTTGCGGTAATAATGATTTCGGCCAATTGGGACGAACAGTAGATGAGGCCAATCCGCACACAACTCCATTGATAATATCAGCTTTAAATTCGATCACAATTTCTGCTATTGCTAGTGTAAGTTTACATACATTATTTCTTACCAATAATGGTAAGGTTTATTCTTGCGGTAGTCATAGTGGTGGCCAATTGGGACGAACAGTAGATGAGGCCAATCCGCAAGGAACTCCATCGATAATATCAGCTTTAAATCTGTACACAATTTCTGCTATTGCTTGTGGAAGTTCTCATACATTATTTCTTACCAATGATGGTAAGGTTTATTCTTGTGGTAATAATGCTAGCGGTCAATTGGGACGAACAGGAATAACAACAACTCCATTGATAATATCAACTTCGTTCACAATTTCTGCTATTGCTTGTGGAAGTTCTCATACATTATTTCTTACCAATGATGGTAAGGTTTATTCTTGTGGTCGTAATATAGAATCTCAATTGGGACGAACAGTAGATGCGGCCAAGCCGCAAGGAACTCCATCGATAATATCAACTTCGTTCACAATTTCTGCTATTGCTTGCGGGGATTTTTATACATTAATTCTTACCAATTATGGTATGGTTTATTCTTGCGGTGCTAATGCTAGCGGCCAATTGGGTTTAGGTTATATAACGACAGCAGTACCAACTCCATCTATCGTAAATACGTTTCAATTTTCTAGTATTTATGGTTCAGGAATATATACTGTCTCTTATAGTTCTTTTACATCTTCTTTTGAACCGTTTAAATGTTTTAATGAAACTTCTACTGATAGCCAAGGAACGTGGAGATCTAACGATTATCTTTCGGGTTTATTTGACAACACAACATATAGTACTTCTAATCTTGTAAGCGGATATAATGGTGATTGGTTAGTTATTAAATTACCTTTATCTATTAAACTTAAAAGATTTGCTATAAAACAACTTAGTACAGCGCCAAATAGTGCTCCTAGAAATTTTAGATTATATGGTTCTACTACTGGTACATCATGGACTCTATTAATAGATAAACAGAAGGCAGTATACACTAATTTATTATATAATCATACAGATATGTCACAATATGCTTCTGATACAAATAAATACTATAATCACTTTGGATTAGTAGTTAATGCTCTTGTTGGAAGTGCGACTACTTTAAGTTTTGATGAATTTTTTGTTTATGGTATTGAATCAGAACCATATACTCCAATTACTAACGCTAATACTAAAACTCTAACAATACCTAGATATAATAGATTAAACAATACTTTACTAAATTCTTATAATATAACATTTCCGGTTTTGACGGTTGCGGATATTAACAATAATAGCAATCTATTATTACAAGGAGAATATGGTATAAATTTAATAAATTCTACTAGCAATTATCTAGAACCTAAATCGGCTCAATCTATATCGGCTCAATCTATTCCATCAACTGGTTCTTCTATTAATTCATCTACAGTGTCTATTCGTTATAGTCTCATAAATCCTATAAAACAAGGAGCACAATGGACTTATAATTCACTTAATACTAGCGTATATCATATGGGAAATGTTGGAATTGGCACTACAAATCCAGGGTATCAATTAGATGTTCGCGGTAATATCTATTCATCTACTGGCGGATTAACGCAATCAGGTTTAACAACATGGACTGTTCTATCAGACCGTCGAATAAAAGAAAATATAGTCAAAGCATCATATGAGAAATGCTTGGATAATGTGAAAAACATAGAATTATACAATTTTAACTTTAAAGATAATTGTGTAAATACAAATGATAAACATCAATTAGGTTTTATAGCCCAAGAAGTACGCGAGGTATATCCCAAAGCAATAAATGTGATAACAAATGAGAAGATAGAAGAATTATTAACACTAAACACGACACAAATCAAATATACATTATATGGAGCGGTTAGGAGTCTAATAGAGAAGGTGGAGAGAATAGAGGAACGTGTAGATAAATTATATAAACAGGCGATACCAGATGTAGAAATAAAAGAAATTACATCGAAGATAACAGAAATATTTGAGCCAACGTCAAATATCTCAAACGAAACATCAAATATCTCAAGAATAACATAAAATATAATAACATCAAAATAGAAGATAATAATAATCGAAAAAATATAAAACAGGATTAAGAATCCCTGCGTCGCAGGAGAGATTTTTTTTTTTTTTGAA
>Ga0208966_1000158_pt1 | contig 21869 bp, 15 predicted proteins | sample GreLakmeHU45MSRF_FD_187701 | JGI IMG/M metagenome (GOLD analysis project Ga0208966, IMG submission 187701) | Freshwater lentic microbial communities from great Laurentian Lakes, MI, USA - Great Lakes metaG HU45MSRF (SPAdes) | ecosystem: Environmental > Aquatic > Freshwater > Lake | place: Great...
GATTCTCAAAATAACGAGTATTAAAATTACTTATAATAAAATCTTTAAAATTTGAAGGAAAAATAGATAAATCTTTAAACTTTTCAATATTATATGATTGAATATCTTCTATTACATAAATACCATTTGAAGATAAATATTTATGTAGATACATAAAAGATAATACTTGATGTTCTCCTTGATGCGAACCATCATCAATTATTATATCTAAATTGTTATTAATATTATCAATGACATTTTTTAAGTCTTCTTCATTATTTTGATCTGCTACATATGTTCTAATCTTATTATTATTAAGTTCAGGATGTGAATAAATATCAATACCATATATATTAGCATAAGGAAAATAATCAGACCAACATTTTAAACTGTTACCACTAGAATAACCAAAATTTGTTGCAACAAACCCATTTATTCCACCCATTTGCCCATTTTCTAATGAACCAATTCCTATTTCTAATAAATTTTTAACATCATACCTTATATTTTGAAAAAGTTTTGTATATCCTGGTATATAATTGTGGCAACCTGTAGAAATTGATTTATCTAAACCATAATTTATTGATAATATATCAAGAGATTTATAACAACAATTAAGAATTTTATATTCCATGGTTTTATTATTCTCAATAATCATATTATTAATAATGGTAACATTATCATTTGTAAAAATTTTAGAATGATATTCTTCATAATTATCTAAAACATCCTTTACCTTATTTACTATATCATCATATTCACACCATATTATTAAATCATTATAAGGGATTAAATGATTTAATGGAGATTTCTCTGCAACTATAATCACACCATTTTGTAATGCTGGCAAACATCTTAATTCTTCAAAAGTATCATGATGAGGTGTTTGATGAATATTAATAATTACCTTTGTATCTCTGTATAAATTCTCTATATCATTTTTATCAAAACAATCATTTATATTAATATTATTTTTAATATTTTCTAATAGTTTATGTCTTCTAGGTTCATTTACATTACACCAACCGAAAAGAAAAATGAGACAATACTATTATAAAAAATGATTTGTGTATTACCATAGAATATTATTAGAAAAATGTGCGTTTATGATGGGTGTAAAAATTGGACTGGTTTTAATTTTGAAGGATTAAAGGCAAAATATTGCTCAGTTCATAAAGAAGATGGAATGATTAATGTCAAAGACAAAAAATGTATATATGAAGGGTGTAGAAAATGTCCTTCTTTTAATAACATAAATGAAAAGAAGGTATTATATTGTGCTACACATAAAAAAGAAGGTATGGTGAATATTTTTGTTAAGCCTTGCTTATATGAGGGTTGTAATAAAGTTCCTTCTTTTAATAAGAAAGATGAAACAAAAGCAATATATTGCGGGGAACACAAAGAGGAAGGAATGATAGATATTAAGCATAAGACCTGTTTATTTGAAGATTGCAAAACCCAAGCAGTATTTAATATGAAAGGCAACAAGAAAGGATTATATTGTTTAATTCATAAATTAGAAGGTATGATAGACATAAAGAATAGATTATGTGTTTACGAAGATTGTATAAAGCGACCAACTTTTAATATTGTTGGAGAAGCCAAACCTTTATATTGTTTAGAACATAAATTGGATGATATGATAGATATAGCAAACAGATGCTGTATTTATAAAGGATGTAAAAAACAACCAGCATTTAATTTTAAAGGTGAATTAAGTGCCTTGTATTGTTCAAAACACAAAGAGTTAGATATGAGTAATATTCGTTCAATGACTTGCAAAAATAAAGATTGTATGACGCTTCCTAGTTATAATTATGAAGGCGAACAAAAAGGTATATATTGTTTGGTGCATAAATTAGACACTATGATTGATGTGAAAAATAAGAAGATATGTAAAATCTATTTATGTCCTACAAGAATAACAGACAAATATGATGGATATTGTTTAAGATGCTATATATATACCTTTCCTGACAAGCCAGTCGCAAGAAACTATAAGACAAAAGAGAGGGTAGTTGTGGAGTTTGTTTGTGAAAGATTTCCAGAACATACTTGGATTACTGATAAGAAGGTTAATGATGGCTGCTCTATGAGGAGACCTGATATATTATTAGATTTAGGATATCAAGTGTTAATCATAGAAATAGATGAAAACGCTCATCGAGATTACGATTGTAGTTGTGAGAATAAGCGTATTATGGAACTATCACAAGATGTAGGACATAGACCAATTATATTTATTCGGTTCAATCCCGATAGTTATAGAAAAGGGAATACAAAGATACCTTCGTGTTGGGAACAGAATATGAATGGTATTTGCGTTGTTAAATATAAAGAAGACTGGGAATATAGATTAAACACACTCGAATCACATATAAAATACTGGACTTCGATAAATAATAGCACAAATAAAATAATAGAGACTATTCAATTATTTTATGATACTTAAAAAAATAAATAATATATAATAACTACCAAAATAAAGCGAGAACATTTAACAAATTACCTAAAACATAGTTTTAAGATATTTAAAAATAAATAGTTTTGTCTCATTTTTCTTTTCGGTTGGTGTAATAAATGTTGTAAGAGATGATATTTTTCTATTTTCTATGTTTATATATGTTGTTTGATATATAGATGGTGAAATATAAATATGTTTATGTGAAAAATCATCATAGTAACCAGAAGATTTGACATTATATATATTAGGATTACTATAATCAATAATTATATCACTATTAATATAATCATTTAAATTATCAATTCTTACTAAATAATTATCATCTTTATTATATTGGATAACACCTGTTGGTGTATTATTTACAACACTACGACCTCCTTTTTTTACTAATGTATGTTCATAGTTTATATTAATTTTGATTGTTTTATTATTATTATTAAAATCATATATCATATTACCTAATATGATATTAATAGATAAATCGTTTTTATTTATTACATATTTTATTATAGAGAGTATATATAGATAATAGTCTTTGACATAATATAATATAATCCTTATATACTATGAATGATCACAATAATAAAGTTATTTTACATGAGTTACCTGAAGATATACTGATACTTATTTAATATATAAGAAAGTTTTTAATGAATCATGTAAAATCATATGCAATAAAAAAATGCGATAGAGAGATATAATAAGTTGATAACATATAATATCAAAGATAATCAATATAGTTCTAATAAAAATAACAGAATATAGAGTATTGCACTCTTCTATATAACTTTATAAAAAATGATAAAATTTATTAATATTTATTTAAAATTAAATATAATGCTTACATTTAAAAAGAATTATTTGTATGAGTTACCTGATGATATACAGGCAATCATATACAAGAAGATTTATCAATATTCTCTTAAAAATATAAATGATAAGAGGGAATCTATAGATAATTTTAACAGATTAGTAGAATATATTAATGGTAAAAATAATATTGATAATAATAATCATGCTACATGGAACATTCTATTGTGTAGTAGGAGAGATATTGGTGTTCCATATTACAAATATTTTGCATATTATGCTGATTATAAAACAGATTTCTTACAACTTAATAAAACAAAAATGATAAAATATAATAGCACATATTCTAGTATTAAATATATAGATTTTAGAGTCCCTAGGATACTTCCCTCTGCTAATTATAATTATATTAAAAATATATTAGAGCAATATACCCATATTTCTATAAGTTTAAGACATTATAATAGAAATCAATTTAATGATACAGATGAAGAATATAGAAATATCAAAGAAATAAAATTATTAAATGACAGAATAAGAGTAGAATTTGATGATAAATATATATTCAAATGTTATATTGATATTTATAACAACATTTTAGAATCTTATAATTTTATATTATGTATATTAAATATATTAACTTTGTTTAATAATAATATATATCCAGAATATAATTTTGACTATATGAATGACCTAGTAGATATGCGTGATTGGTTTGAATATAATTTGTATTTTAGTGGGTTCAAAATTAATGAGGACGGAGATACTATAAAACCTTCCTTTTACTCGTGAATATATTTGTATTATTTTTACAGAAAATAAATAATAATTGATAGTTTTATTTATATATTTATATAACAGTTATTATAACAAAGAAGAACAATCATGAACACAACAGATAATGAATCAGTCCCAATTGTCAATAAAGGAACTGGTGCAGGCGGAACTAATACTAACTTTTATGGAAAAAAGTTTGAAGAAAAAACAAATAATCAGCAGAGATTATTAGATATTGGGTATGTAAAATATAGTTTAACAAAAAAACCAAAGAAAACATATGACTATTATTTATCAAAAACTTTTGAAGATAAAACTATAGTATTTGTATTACAAAGTGGACTTAAGAAGTATTGTAAACAAAAATATAATATTGACTTGTTTAGATGCCCAGATGAAGCGTATATAATTGAATATACTAATGGAGTAAAAGTAATAAAAATTTTAGAAAAGAAGGAGCAAAATGTCGAGGGTTCTGTAGAAACTAAATTATGGTCAGGACCTTCGCTTAAAAGAGAGTATGAATTAGTTTTGGGTGATGGGTTTACAGTAATTTATGGATTTTGTGTAAGTAAGTTTTTGAAAGACAAAATTATTTTAAGTGATAAAAAATTTACAATATTAAATATAATATTTAATGAAAATAATATAGCAGTTTTATTTGGCGACGATGAAAACTACTTTGAAACTTTAGATAAATGGGTTAATAATTTGTTATAATAACTTCTTTCGCCTTCGCATCAGGATTTTTAGAATTGATAGACCTTTTACATACAATTGATAATATGTTATATTTTTCATTTTTAAAATTATCACGTACTAAAGTAACATCAGAATTGCTGAGCATTACTTTTATATTTGATTCAGTAGCATCTGTTAAGTTGTGTATTAATTTAAATAAATTTTTATGATTTTCTATATCAAATCCTTTTTCTGTATATCCTACAAATGAAGTATTTGTTTCAGGAGCATATGGAGGGTCTAGATATACAAAATCGTTATCTTCTACTTTTGTTAGTGATACATTAAAATCAGCGCATTCAAATACTACATTCTGTATTAAATTATGTATTTCTTCTAAATGTTCTTTGTTTATAATTTCAGGATTGTTATAGTGTCCATATGGAACATTAAATCCATTAGGACCTACCCTAAATACTCCTCTAAAACAAGTTTTATTTAAGAATATTAACATCGCTGAACCTAATAATCCTTTTTTTTCTATGATTGATAACTTGTTATATTTACTTCTAATCCAATAATAATAATTTTCTTTTGCTATTTTTGCTTCAAATATATTTGCGGGTAGTCTATTTATTTCACCATTACCACATTCGCTAAAATTCCTAATAATATCTTGTAATATATCATATAATTCCAAGTGTTGTGTTTGAATATTTTTGTAGATATAAATTAATGGTTCATTCAAATCATATGCATATATATTACCTTGTATATTTATAATTCCGCTTTTTGCATAAGATAATAAAGTAAATAAAACACTTCCTCCTCCTAAAAATGCTTCACGATAATTATTTATTTGAACAGGAAATTTAGTAATAAGTGTATCTATAATTTGAGTTTTCCCACCAACCCATTTTAAAATTGGTTTAGGGATATGTATTTTTGCATGAGAAATATCTTTAACAATTCGCTTATCATCACAATAATATTTACTCATTTATAGTTATTATTATAAAATATAAATAAATCATTTTTTTATATTAGATGTTCATATCTAATATAAATTATATATATATATATGCATATATATTAGAATATTATAAATAAAATGCCAGTAAGATTAAATGATGAGCAATGTTTATTATGGATTAAAGACCCAAGCATTTCTCCTTTTGTAAATAATCAAGAGATAGGTTATCGAAAAAGAAAGTATAGAAAAGATATATTAGTTGAATTTGATGCTGATTCTATTAATGCTTTAGAAAATCCTAAATCTTTTTTAAATAAGGTTAAAAGAAAATGTTTTTATAATTCTGCGCTGAGGCAGAAAATTGTAGACCAAATTAAAGAATATCAGCGCGATGGTACTTTAAGATTATACACATTAAATGATAAAATAACAGATACAATTGAATATATAACCCCTCCTTTTAAAGAAGAAGAATGCAAGCGTTGGGCAAATAATCATTTGGTAAATCCACGAACAAATGAAAAAATAATTATGGCGGATCGCGTGTATATTGAATTAGTATACACCACGCTACAATATGGGTTACCATTACCATCTATATTAGATACTGAACCAACTGAAAAATATGAGAAAACCTTGCATAAAATTATACATAAAATTGTTGAAAATGTAATGATTCGATTGCAGTTTATGAAAGATACTGATGAATATTTTTTAAAGCATGATGTTGATTCTTTTGATAAAAAATTAAAAATAGAGTCCGTAACATCACATAAACGCAAAACCACTATTGCAAAACCAAATAACACATTTGATGTATCTTCATCATCATCGTCACATAAAAATTTTAACACGGCGGAAAGAAGAGTATTAAGGGATATGGAGTTAGAGAATATTGAGGAAAAAAAATCAGTTGCAGAACATCAATATAAAAAACAATTTATAAAAAAGGGCAAAAAGAGCAAAAAAGAGAACCCTATTTTTACAGAGTTTAGAGCGTTTCTTATTGATCTTGAAGATGAGATTTTGAATGGGAATCAATTAATAAATAAAATTTTAGAAGATGCTACTGATGATGCAAGAGAGCGTATAACAATTCCAATAAATTCTTATTTTAAGAATAAAGATTATGATAGAAATAAATTTGATACATTAGAAGGTATAATTAGTAATTTTATTAATAATATCTATATACAACTTATAGACCCTGACATTGTGCTTCCACCAGATATGAAGATAGGATGCCTTACATATATTAATAGAACAACACATTTTAAGAGAGCGGAATTAATAAGAAATATAGCGTACGAATTATTTGTTTTTATTGATAATTATTCATCTGTATTTGATAATGAAACAATAAGATATTTTAAAAATCTTGTAGATGATGTAATACCTCCTGAATTAGTTACAAAAAGAGAAATAGATGTAAGAGTAATTACGACTAGGTCTTTTACATCTAGCACAGATTATCAAAACTACTATTATAAATTGTTATTATCTGCAAGTGAAAAACCTAAACAAATAAGATTACCAGATGGGATGGGATTATTGATTGGTAAAGAATTAACAAAGGCGATTTACGAATTAGAAGAACCATATTTTAATACTTATGATGAAGATAGTGTTATAACTGACAATAATCCTCTTAATGGTTTTACATATGAAGAATGCAAAGATTGGGTAATTCTGCCAATTATTAATCCGCGAACATTTAAACCAATATTAATAGATTCGCCTATGTATAATCGCCTATTATGTATGAGTTATCAATATGATACTAAATTAATACCGCGAATGATAACCTCGCGTGGTTATGAAATTTTAAACGCTATTACAGAGGTCATACTAGATATATTGAAAGTTAAAAATGAATTACCGCAATCAAGACTGCTATTACAGCAGTATATTAATCAAAAAGAAAATCAATACAGAAAGGAAAAAGAAAAAATTATTCCTAATAAGATTGGGTTAAAATGGAAAAATACAGGTACCAAACATCCTAAAGGAGGTATTAAGATTATTAATGAAAAATTTACAGATGCAGTTATAAAATCTATAAGTTCTACTAGCGAACTTCCTTTTTATGTTTTATTCAGCGAAGAAGATTTAGCGAGATTCGGTATTACATCAATTGCAAAAAATAGTTATATAGAAATTGCTACTTATTATATACCAGATATACCTGCTGTAAATAGAACCAGTTCTATTAAGGTTGGATTAAAATGGAAAAGGATAGGCAGAAGACAATTAAAAGAAGGAGAAGGAATTAAAAAAGAGGGAATCGAAATTATTAATAAAAAATTAAAAGAGGCATTATTTAAATCAAAGGATGGAAAAGATAAATTGCCTTCATCTGTTATATTTAGTGAAGAAGATTTAGTTAGATTTGGTATTACAACTGCAATTGCAAAGAATAGTTATATTAAAATTGCAAATTATTATGTTCCTGTATATGAGAAGAGTTTTAGCGATATTATAATAAAACCTAAAAATAATGTTGCAATTACAAAGAGAAATGAAAGGCATATTGTTAATAAATACTATACTGTTGCGGATTGCTTGCGTTGGGCTCGACAACCAAATAGAGACCCAAATAATCCCAATATAATATTTCTCACAGACAGTGAAGAATATAATATTATATTTGAGCAAGCATTATTACATGATTATAATATTATGCCTATAAATATTACACCTAAAGGAATAAAATTTATGAATGCTATTTTAAAAATTTCAGAAAAATATTTAACTATAGCGAAGCATTTAAAACTCCCTATCAGCAGAGGTAAAAATATAGAAGATATTAATAGTAAAATGTGTATTGCAATTAATAATATATTTGATGATAAAACTAAAGAAGAAGGAAAAAAATATAAGATGTTTAAAGACAAAATGATTGAAAAATGCGAACAGGGTAATAAACCCCCATCTATATGTATAGAGGAACTCAAAAATAGGATAGGAAATTATTTCAAACCAACTAATATTCGCAACGAACAATATAAAATAATTTATTATCAAGATAGTGCACTTGCATCTTTATTAATAAAGTATGAAAATATAAAGGGAATAATATATAAAAAAGAGTTTAGGGATATATTTATACAGAATATTAATGCATTTTATGTGTATATTTATGAAATAGATGACAAATTAAATGAATACAAAAAAGATGCGATTGACGCAGGAGGACCAAAACGTGAATTTTTCACTAAGTTATTTGAAGAACTCTTTTGCGACGATGAACATCACACAAGACCTTTTATATCTCCTAAAGATATTATAGGGAATAAATACTATATAAACCCTAACTTTGAACCAGATGCAAACTTTAGAAAGGTAATTAATGCGCATAAACACAATTATACCCCTAATATAACAGATTATACGAATGAGAGAGATTATGAATACATGTATTATGTAATAGGAAAACTTCTATGTCTTCCTGTTTATAATAAAGAGATAGGATTACCTAAACAGTTCTCGTCATATATATTAGCAGGATTTATACAGCAGCCAAAAGAGATAGATTATTATGATATACTATATTTTTACTTAAAAGAATTTAAAAATACAATATCATATATTAATATGATTAATAACACTAATATAGAATCTGTTGAAGGTGTAAATTTATCGTTTAACGACATATATATTATTAGTAAATCAAAAGACCTTTATAGTGTAAATAAAGGTGTTGAACCACCTATACCTATAAAAGCACAACTTCCTATTGATTTGCTAAGATACAGAATGCTTTCAACTACAAAAGATGCAGTTAAAAATTCATCAAAAGAAAGAAAACTAAGAGAATATGATGAAAAATGGAAAAAACAGTTAAATGAATATGAAAAGATAAAGGATATATATGACCGCTCAGGTAGTAAAGAGTCAGATAAAGCAAAAATAACTAAAAAAAATTATATTAAGTTTCTTCTTCAGCAATCAAAACACGCAGTTACAAAGAATTGTTTAGGGAAAGAAGAAATTAACTCATCAAAAGATATGAAAAAAAGATATGATTCGTTATTTGCTGGTTTTAGTAATGAAATTAAAAAGTTTCTATATAAAAATAAGGTGACAATAGAGCAATTAAATCTTTTAATTATAAATGAACCTTTCACTTATGCAATCTTAGATGAACTTGCAAGTAAAATTGTGTTAAAGATTGAGGTAAGTACTGCACCTGGATCACACCCAGAATATGACCCTAATGCAAGACTATCTAATGAAGAAAGAGATGAAAAAGAAAAAGAGATGAAAGGATATATAACAAATATTATTACACGACGGGGAGATGGAGATACAGAAAAAAAACATTTTGAGTTTATTAAAAAATTATTACAATTTTGGACTGCCCTAAATTATTATAATAAAGAAGGAAAGTATAGAATATTTTATAAATATGGGTGGCGTATAAATGTAGAGAATTTACCAGAGGCACATACTTGTTTTAATCAATTAGATATTTATGGGTTTCCTAAAGATACTGTTGATAAGGAATATACTCCTGAAATGAAGGAAGAATTTATATATAAAAAATTATTATTAGCGGTAGGAGAACAAGCCATGGAATTACATTAGTTTATATTTGATTATTATCTATTATATAGATATCTTAATTACGATGTAATATTTAAGTAATAATTTGTATTTTTTTATTAATTTTTTAATTACATCATCAGGTATATCTGAAAATGATATTTTTTACTTATCTATTATATCGCGATGAAGTAACTTAATTGCGGAATCTTTTTTGGTGATTTTGGTTTATTTGTTAATATTCTATATATTGTATCCGCTCTTTGATTCTTAGCATATTCTTCATGTTTTGATTGTAATTTTGACATATCTCTAATATATATAAATAGATTTAGATGAATATTGATAAAGATACAACATTTATATATAACATTCTAGAAAAGGTAAATGTCTGCATAACCAATATTTTAGTAAATAAACATGGTCTCGTATCAAAATGATTTTTTGTGATATTTTTCGTCGTATTATATAGGCAAGGGGACTTTCAGACAACAAGGTAATTTGTCCAGACATTTTATACTATATATATAAGTAACAAAAATAAAAATTAGCAAAATTACCTTCTTTAAATAGTTTTATTGACACGACGAAGACCTGTAATACGTATTGGTTTATTTGCAGAGAGAGATTTAGCAGACGGTGTTTGCTTTGCATTTGAAGAAGAAGATTTTTTTGAAGAGGACGATTTATTATTCCCGCGATCAAGAGCAAATATAGAAGGATTTGTTGAAAAATCTTTCCACATTATTTTTTCTTTGTTATTTTCTAGTATTTTAATCGCTTTTGGATTTGCTGATAATTCACTCCAATCTATATTATTTATTTTTTCATGGTCATAACCTAATTTTTCTTCTTCTATTATTTTCTTTTTAATTAATGAAATCGCTCTTGGATTTGCAGACAAAGTATCCCATATTATTTTATCTTGATTAACTCGTAATAATTTAATAGCAGCATAATTACCTGATAAATTATACCAATCTATTTTTTGATAAATAGGAAATGCGTTAAGTTCGCGCTCTGTTAATCCTTTTTCTTCTTTTATTTTCTTTTTTAATAATTTAATTGCTTCTTTATTTGGATTACCTGATAATTTATCCCAAAATATATTATTATAATTTTCTGGTAAACTCAAATATTTACTTGCATTTGCGGATGGATTACTTGACAAAATCTCCCAATCTATTTTTTCCTTATAATTTAAATCATCATATTCTTCTTCTGTTAATATATTATTCTCATGTTCTATTTTTTCTTTTATTAAATGCATTGCGTTTGGATTTCCTGATAAGTTTCCCCAATTAATATTTTTCTTATTTGCAACTAATAATTCAATTGCATTTAGATTACCTGATAATTTATTCCAATCTATTTTCTCATAATTTTTTGGTAAACTTAATAATTTAATTGCTTCTGGATTACCTGATAAAGATTCCCAATCTATTCTATTATAATTTTCTGATAAACTTAATAATTCAATTGCAGATGGATTACCTGATAAAGCTTCCCAATCTAAATTGTCAGGGTCTAATGTTTTTAATATTGTTATAGCATTTATATTCGTGTTATCGCATAAATAATACAAGTATATTTCATCAATTGATATCCAACTTCTTAATACATTTTTAAGTAACTCTTTATAATGCTCATTAAAAATTTTATCAAGAATATCTATAGGTAAATCTAATAATGACATTTTATTCGCTTTTATCGCATCAATATTTTTTTTTGTTAATTGTTTATTTACTGTCAATATATATGCTGTATTCGCAAGTTTTGTTTTAGTGCGTTCTTCTTTCGCTAATTGTTCTTGACGTGTTTTTGTTTTGAATGGCATATATCTAATATATATATATAATATATATATATAATTTATACAAAAAATATTAAGTATATTTATAATAATAAAGATGGAAGCACAAGAACCTATCAAACCATTCCCTTTTAATACATGTGAAGTTAGAGGAGAAATTGTAGACCAACCTTATTCTGCAAGTATCAATATATTATCGTGTATCATACTTCTTTATTTATTATCTCAAGCTAATCATATAGAAATTCAGTTTTTTATAATATCCTTATTACTATTCCAAGCATATCATGCATATTCTCACATGTTTTGGAATGATAATGAGTACAGTTTAAATCACACATATATTATTCACTCAATTTCTTATATTATAATACTTGCTCTTATTATTGCAATATCATTTATTTCAGGAAATCCCCCATATATTCCTGTAATATTAACTGCGATACTGCTTGATATGTACATATTATATAATTATATAGGAACTGTATATAACGCAGTATCAGGAATAAATATATGGGTTATTGTCCTTATTACAGGGTTATGGAATGTTAAATTACCTACAGTCGTCAAAAGATTACTACCAATACTGCTAATTTTATTTGTGGTTATTATTGCGCTGTTCTTTAACGAGAAATACAATTGCGAAGCGATGATGAATACTTATGTGTTCCCTTATCATATTGCAATAGAGATATTAGGATTGATAATATCATCGCTTTTCGCGTATATATTTATATTGTTAGAAGAAAATAAAAAATGATATATATAATAAAAAAATGATATATATAATAACATTATATATAATACAATACAACTGCGAATAATGATTAATTGCAATAATGATGCAAGAATAAAGGTAGAATTTGATAAGTTAAATTCTAAAGAAAATAATACACCAGAACCTGCGCAGAATATTCCTTCACAATTCTTTCATGTTACTGACAAAATAATTGATAAGATTAATGATGACAAGTACCTTATTAAAATTACTTTTCGCGAGTTCCTCGCATATGCGACTCCTATTGTATTTAATAGAATATTGGACGAAGATAAAATAAACGAATTGTATACTTCTATTGTTGAAGGTTATGACATTCCTTTTACAATAGATTGTATTTATGACCCTAATAGTAGCGTTCATGAAAAAAATATTAAAATCATTAATGGTAATCATAGACATGGGGCGATATCTAAGTATATAACAGAACACGACAAGCATTTTGATTGCAATTACAAGGTATATGTTTGGATTTATGTTGTTGAAGATTCAGAATCCGCAAATTTACTTAAATCAGTCTCTCTTTATAAGAAAATAAATAATAGTCTGCCTTTTATGGAACCTATTATTGTGGACATTAATGTTATGGCATTTCTTGATAAACTATGTAAGGTTAAGCGATTTAAGGGGAAAGCAATATTGTCAAACCAGTGCGAAACATCAAGACAACCGCGAGTTAACAAAAAAGAATTATATAATCTTCTAAATACCTCTAAAGAAATTTTGGAGTGTTTTGTATCAAAATATTCATCTAATAAAAATAATTTAATTATTACAGATGATATATTAAATAAATTTATTGATAATGTTGTAGAAATTAATCATCGCCTATCTCTAAAAGGCATAAATAACTTATACAATGATAATCAGATAGCACAAAATAAAGGTTATTATGAGCAAGCAGTTGAGATAGGGTTCTTCTTAAACCTAAAAAAATCTAATTTTCCTAAAGAAATATGGATTAAATATCTATGTAATCCTAGTGATATCTAACCTATAATATTTGTGCTCCGGAAAGTTTAATATATATATAAGCAAATATATACACCAACTTTATTATTACAAATGCTATTATACATATAAATCTTAATATTTTACACCTTTGGACATTTAAAATGCCTATTTAACAGCAAAATAAATATCTAAAAGTAGTAAAAATTTGGTTATTACATAGCGTGGACTATGTATGAATTCTCGTAAATATATCCGGTCTTCTTCCTATTGTAAATATACTTTCTACAATATTTAACATATTTTGAACTGCGTTTTTATCTCTATTATGAATTATCTCGCATTTCTGCTTATCCTCTTGATGAGAAAGTAATCCATTAATAGTTATTTTTTTATTAACTTTTATATCATTAGGTTTATGACTTTGCCTTATCATAAAGGGTGATATCTCACGATGACAACAATTGCATAGTTTAGATGTCCTAAACTCATTTACTAAATAGGTTCTAAATCCAGCATTCTTAAATATTTTTCTAAACTTTTTACAAATTGTAGGTTCTAACCCACCTATATTACTACTACCCTTATCATAATCACCCATTATAAATACTACATCATTCGGTTCTCCAAACTTTTTAGTAAAGTTCTTTATCATTTTACTCTCGCTTTTTTGTGTATTGATATACCTGTTTAATTTGAACTTTCTAAAAAAGGTCTTTTCATAATGAGAAAATAACAATAGGTTCAGTTTATTTTTTTCAATCAAGTAATTCTTGAACTTTTCATAATTACAAGTTTTCTTATTATGACTACTTAAAACGCTCTCAATTTCCTTAATATTTTTACCATTTATAAAGTTTGTATTATTAACTTCTTCAATAATCTTATTATATTTTTTTGTTCTTGTTTCCAATCTTCTTTGATTTTGAGTATATCTAAATCTTGTTTTAGGAAAATGTTGGTGTTTAGTTCTTTTCCTTGTAATGTTATTATCTCGCAATACAATACCTAAATGTTGAGGTGTAATATTAAATTCTGGATATTTCAACAATATTAACTTTTTCAATTCAATCATAGTGATCTGTTCATTATTGCTTAACATTTTAATAGCATATACGAGATATTCCTTTGTTATTTTATATGATATGTTAGTTCTATTATGTCTTTTTAATTCTTTAACTTCATTATAATTATATAATAAAATAAGATTTTGTCTCATTTTAAATCTTCAAGGGTGTAAATGCAAAAGATGTGAAATTATCATCTCCGCTCCAAATATTATCATCAAATAACTCAAACAAATCAAATTGATTGTCTTCGACCTTCCAAATAAGTTCGGGCATATATAATTCAAGAAGAATGTGTCTCTTATTAATTTTTATAATATATGATTATATACCAAAATTTAAAAAATCTAAAAGACAGGTTATCATATGGTAATATTTATATTATTAATCATCTTCTTCATCTTCATCATCTTGCTTATATGCAATTCCTGTCCAACCCTTTGCTTCATAAGGTTTACTTATTAATTTTTCTACATATGCTTTTAATTGATTACGGTCAGGACATTTCTTGCCTTTAACAACATTAGATATACTCCATAACCGAAAGTCTGTATATAATTTTGCTATTGTAATACGTGGTTCTTTAATTTGTGGATCAATAATAATTCTTTCATTAATGAATTGTCCAACAATATCATTATTTTGCTTATAACTCTCAGTTGCAACGCGAACTTCGCTTGGTTCTGCAATCGCCATAGGGTTAATGTGCTTATGTCTATCAATTAGTAGACTAATAAATACTTCTTTCCATCTTTCAAATTTATCTGTTAACTCCATATCCATATAGAACTCATTCTGTTTATTAATATCAGGAGTCTCAGTAAATTTACTTGAGAAATTGCATACTTTGATACGACGCCATGTTCCCCCATCATCGCTGGGAATTTCCGGAAGTTCGTTACAAGTTAATATCATCTTAAATTGCGGTTTAAATTCATATGGTTCTTTAAATAGTGTTCTAACTAATATCCTATCTTGTCCTGATAATTCTTTCATTAAACCAATATTCAGTCGGTCATTTTCGCTAGGTTCTTGCATTACCGCAAATCGTCGACCTTTAGTTCTCTCTAATTCACTTTGCGCTGCATTACTTGCAGCTCTTTTTTGCGTTAGCAGCGCAATCGGCAGAATACAATAATATTCACCGATGGATTTTTGAATTAAATCAAGAAGACGTGATTTACCATTACTGCCTTGTCCTGTAAATATATAGAAACGCTCTTGTGCGATACTACCATCTATAATACATGCTAATACATCCATTACATAATTTCTCAAATTTTTATTAGTAAATAATTTAGAGAAGAACTCATTAATTTCGGCTACTTCCGCTAATTCATTATTGAAATTAACATAGTTTAATTTAGTGCTTAGCAAAATGTAATCATCTGGCATTCCATCTCGAAACATATGCATTTTTAAATCATATACCCCGTTGTCAAAACCAATCAAATGTGACCTGCTATCTAGTAATTCTTCAAACTTCTCATCTATGAAAAGAGTTCGGCATTCTTTCATAATTGAGTCCTTAAAACGCGAATCCTTCAATTTAGTAGCAATCTTAAGGCATTTCTTACTTCTCTCGTCATTAATCGCTTTTAATGTAGGGTCTTCTGTATATTCATTATAATAATTAGAACGCTCCATGAATTTTTTACAAATATCTGTGCTTAAGATTTTCCGGAGATCTAAACCTTCTCTTGCACGAACCCAACGATGCTTTTCTTTATCATATTTATACCATATGTCCTTTGATATTGCTTTAAAATCTTCTTTGAATATAGCGTGCACAACACAAGCGATGTCAAAATGCGCACCGTCGCTATTTACACTCCTATCTATTACAGGAATTATGCTTCGGTCAAGAATACTTACATACTTTACTAAATTATCCTGCTTCGCCCACCACCTCAAAGTTCCAATTCCCATATTATCTTTTCTCATTTTATCCCATAAATGCTGACATTCGCCTTCAATATATATACTACTAATTTTTGAAAATTCTATCCAAGTTTCTAGAAGTCTATAATCAATATTTCTTAAGACCCAACCTAAATTGATCCAATCTGTGTAATTATCTGCCCTTGAAAATGACAAACAATCTACTAACTTTTTAGCAAAATTTAATTCATCATCTGAAATATAAGTACGATTCATATTTAATGATTTCCCAAAAATATTGTTTTGCAATTTGCTCTTTAATTTTTGGTCAATCGCAGGTAAAATATGTTTACTATATTGACTTATTTCAACATCAAATTCTGGTTTAACAAAGTTTTGAATATTCTTAGAAAAATTACGCATAGAAAATAATTTAATAAAGTTAATTTCATCACCAGCGTTTAATGTATATTCAGTTTTTACAGTTTCACTATTTTTATATTTATAAATACTTGATACCCGATAAGTATCGCAATCTGGTTTTCGGGATCCATACATCTGCCAACAATTAACATCAATGATTGCTTTGTCAACTATAGAATCATAATCATTGCAGATTGGTAAATCTTTAAAAATATCAACTGCAACATCCAAAATCTTACGCCGAATAAAGTGATGAACGTTATTATTCACAACAATATATGGAAATATAATATGCAAACCATCTTTCAACTTATTTCTAAACTCGACCGGATTTGGTTTTTCCATAACATATGCAACATTTGCTTCATCAGGGACATCTAAATATTGATTAATTATCTTAAAATAATTATCTACAATAATAAATATATTTTCTATCGTATAAACGCGATCATATTTCTTTTTACTATTTAATGAAGAATTAGAATCATGTGAATTATAAATACCTGATTTATCATCAGGCATCGTAAAACGAAAATCTATATCAACACGAAGAGAACTGGGTTCTGTTGGTTTTTCAGTAAAATATAAAGGAAGACCATTAGTGAGTGCTAAACTATAAATATTAGTAAATTCTTCATAGTTATCATTCGGGACAAATAGAGATACTCTTGGATAACCTATGCTAGTATTTGTATATGGCTTACCTTTCTCAACCTTATATTTATTAATAAATGAACGTAAATCTTCATTTATACCCATAATTTTAATATTTTAATATACTTATATATATATCAATTTTTATTTTTATACATTTTTATTTTTATTAAATTATAAATAACTTTCTATATATATATGTAGATAAATATATATCATAAATGAGTAAGGAAACTATTAAATATAATAGTCCAAAAAATGCAAAAAACCCCTATATATTTTCTAAAGTATCATTAATATATTTAATAGATACATGGAACAAATATAAAGTAGACAAAATAACATATAAAAAAACTGATAAAATATCAAAATTATCTGAACTATTAAATGAAAAGATTAAACCAATATGTGACGATAAGCAATATTGGTGTTGGACAGGAACTATATCTAAAATAACAACTAATACAAAAACAAAGGAACTAATAAAGATGATTGAAAAAGAAGAATTACGTCCAGAAATGCCAATAGAATGGTATAAAAATAAAACAGAATGGTTAAGTAATTATGACATAGAAGATGTCATGAATCAATACGATAAATGTCAAAAATACAAGTATGCGTTTTTAGGTGTTTTCCCAATAGATTTTTCCGAAGAAGATAAGTTTGGCAGATGTTTATATAGTAAAATATGTTCGCTGGATATTAAAAAATATATTAATAAAAATATTAAGCAGTTAGGGTTAATCACTAACCTCGATAAACATAATCAAGGAGGTTCTCATTGGACATCCACATTTATTATAATAGACCCGCGAAATAAATGTTATGGCGCACACTATTATGATAGTAATGGTTTTAATATACCTTCATATGTTAAAAAATTTATTAACAATATAAAAAAGAGTTTGCATATAATATATCCTAATAGTAAATTTAGAATAACATATAATACTTTAAAACACCAGAAAAAAAATACTGAATGTGGTATGTTCTCTATGACACATCAAATAAGGTGGTTGAATTGTATTTTAAAATATAAGAAATTAAAATTACCAAATCCCTATAAAGATGACAAATTTATTAATTGTATAACTAATGATAATAATATAACAGATGATAATATGGTTATAAGTAGAAATTATTTATATAGACCAAATATTAATGCGTATTTAAGTAAAAAAAATATAAAATAATTATATAAGCAAAAATAATAGTGCAATTATTAACAATTAAGAAAAATGACTATGGTTGATGATTTTAAATCAGAAAAAAATAAGAATTTAATAATTCAAGCATCTAACAAGATGCTACTTGACAAATATAAATTATCTTTAAGTCCTGAAGTGTTATTAAATATTATTAATACAATAATTGCATCTATGTGCAAAGATGCAATATTAATGAATAATACTATAAAATTAATTGAATTAAACACAATAACTTTGGCTAAGATGAAAGATTATGTAAATAAGAATATTGACAGTATTAATGAACCGCCTAGTATACCAGCTAGTATAGGAAATGTATCTTCTGCAGCATCTCTTGATAATAATATGAATAATGATACTGTTGATATTAATTCTAATAATATAGACCATTCTAATGAAGAATATAATAGAAAGGATATCTTATCAAATGAAGAATTACTAATTAGAGTAAGAGATTATGAAAATAGCAGAACTATATCAAATACTGTGTTAGCAAATATTGAAAATAATGTTGATATATATACTATTCCTAATACTAATAATACTAATAATACTAATAATACTAATAATACTAATAATACTAATAATACTAATAATACTAATAATACTAATATCAATATAATTCCAGAAATTATAGAGAAGGTTTTAACTTCAATTAATACTAATACTAATAAAAAAACATTAATTGTAAATAGTTTTAGCAGAGATTGGATAAATAATCCTTTCCGTAATAAACTTTTTTTCACAATAAATATAGACTTACAAAATAACATTATTGAACCCTTAAAAATATTATTCCCTGCATATGTAAAAAATCTAACCCCGTATATAATATTAGTTATCACAGACAATCACAAAACATTTAAATTTAATTTTTTGTATAGTAAAACTGCGGGTAACTGGGATATATGGAAATTAATAAATAAAGATAATAATATCAATAATAATATTAACTTAGCAAATAAAAATTGGAAGATTCATTTTTTAGATTATCTAAATAATGAACTCGATTTAGGAAAAGATGATATTAAAATAAGTAATATAAATGATTACAAAGAGAATAAATATGATAATAACGATAATAATTATATCGAAACTAATATTGATAATATACTAATACCTTCTAAACTAGTTCCTAAAAATATTAAAAAAAAAAACCTATATGAAATAAATATCGACTATTCAAATATAATAGAATATGACGAATATAATTTGAATATCTTATCTAAATATGATTATTTGCAATTGAAAACATATAGTAATAAATACGTAAATATAAAGGTTATAGACGTTGATATTAATCTTGGAAAAATAATAATATTAAATGAAAATAATTTGACAAAAGATGACTTTCTTAACTCGTCTCTATTAAATTATCGGGCACAATATTCATTAATTTTAACATATTACCCAAAGCAAAAGTAATATTATATGATTAATATTAATAGCGATGTAAATATAAATACAATCATAGTAATAATATCCATTCTGTATTGCAACATTATTTTATTTTTTTGTGATAACCGTAATTCAGAGTCCGTGCTGGATTTATCTGCAATTTCATATATATATTTGTAAATATATGTATAATTAAATATATTATCAACACCATTTAAATCATTATTATTAATAATTATTAATATTAACGCATTAAATAGGGCAAACAATAAAATATGAAAATATATGTTTGATGAATTAATATGTAAATTGAGATAATTTACAAGTATTCGCAATTTATACGAATCGTAATTTATTACTATAATACTTAATATTATTAATGATATATATAATATTGAATAAACCAATATACCTCTATATAATGTACCTATAAAATCATATTCTATTAAAAATTCTATTAATACCATAGCAAATGTTCGAATAATTAATATAATACATATGAAAATTACCTTATCCTGAAAAGTTATTTTTAAAACTTCAGACGGGTCTAAATTATTCTCAATAAAACGCTCATATAATCGGTCATCTTGTTTCAAAGTTTCTATATTTACGCCTTTTGCTTTATTCTTTTTAGTTTCTTTTATATAATCATTCCATATATTTTTATAAATAGAAATTATACCACTACTAGGGTCTAGCATCATATTTTTATTATCTTTAGTTTCAAAAGGGTCATCGCTATCTTCTATTCCTTCTGTTTCTTTAATTTTCTTTAAAAGTTTATCAATATTATCTTTTAATTTTTTAATATTTTCATATTTATCTTCGTAATATTTATTATTCTTCCGTTCCCCACCTTTTTGTTTATTTATTTTAGTTCTTTCGGTATACATTTTAATTTTTTCTGCATTTTTTAGCAAAAAATTAACTATTTCTTTCTCTTCATTTACAATTAATGCTAATATTGGGTCTTTATATTCTTTTTCTTTTACATAATCTTTAAAAATACTTTTTATAGCTTTAATTTCATCGGTATATTCTTGCTTAGAAGATGTTATTAAAAATTTAAGAACATCATCTAATTTTTTTAATTGCACATCTAATAAATCTTTAATTTCTGCTAATAATTTTTTTCTATTTTCTAAATCAATTTTTTCGTTATTACTATCTTGAAGTGCAACAAAATCATCAGTTGATGGCGTATTAATAATATTAATAACATTATAATAAATCTCTTTTTTAAATTTTTCTATATGATCTATATATACTTTTTTAATATCATCTCCTTTTTTAAGTTTTTTAGAAGGATCTTTTTTAGAAGGATCTTTTTTAGAAGGATCTTTTTTAGAAGGATCTTTTGCATCATTATTTAATTTTTCTTCACAAACTCTAACAATTTCAAAAATTTCATATATATATATTCTTAAATAACTACATAATTCTTTGTAAAAATTTTTATATTCT
>Ga0208966_1000159_pt1 | contig 21850 bp, 30 predicted proteins | sample GreLakmeHU45MSRF_FD_187701 | JGI IMG/M metagenome (GOLD analysis project Ga0208966, IMG submission 187701) | Freshwater lentic microbial communities from great Laurentian Lakes, MI, USA - Great Lakes metaG HU45MSRF (SPAdes) | ecosystem: Environmental > Aquatic > Freshwater > Lake | place: Great...
AGGACGCACAGGACGCAGAAGACCAACGAGTAGCTGAAGCAGCACAACAGCAGGCAGAACAGGACGCACGGGACGCAGCTGACGCAGAAGCACAACGGCAGGCAGACCAGGACGCACAGGACGCAGAAGACGCACGACTGGCTGAAGCAGCAGAAGCAGAACGAATAGCAGAAGCAGAAAGACTGGAAGCAGAACGACTGGAAGCAGAACGACTGGAAGCAGAACGAATAGCAGAAGCAGAACGACTGGAAGCAGAACGACTGGAAGCAGAACGACTGGAAGCAGAACGACTGGAAGCAGAAGGACTTTCAGAAGCAGAACGACTAGAAGCAGAACGGCTAGCAACAGCACGGCGAGACGCAGAACGAATAGCAGCAGCAGAAGCAGAAGCAGTAGCATTGGAGGAGCGAAAGAGAAGATCAGCACTGCTGATAGCAGCAGCAGAGGCAGCACGCCTGGCTGCAGAAGCAGAAGCAGAAAGATTACGGCAGGTAGAACTGGCAAGGCGGACACCATCAGTCAGCACCTACAACAGGTTCCTTGACAACCCCGCTGGATCTCAATATGTTCTGCTCAAAGGTCCAGATGGAGTTGATCGCTGGTATATAGATCGAGGGCTGTTTGGGATAGAAGTTATACCTGGTATGCCACCACCTGGCGCAACCACGTCGGAGCCAGTGAATCAGCAATCTGGAACAGTATCCACCACAGGCAACGTAGCAGTTAATCCCAGCGGCATGGGCCCACTGCAAATCCCCCTGGTCACACAGCTAAAGAATCCTGACGCCAGCAACTATGGCACACTGGTTCTGGCCTATGACGTCAATGGGAGACCTCACTGGTACCGGTCCACACAACTGTTTGGCTGGGTGGATAGTGGAACACCAGTTCCGGCAGGAACTCCCACCGGAATCATACACAGCTATCCTGCTCCCCCATCTGACCCAGTGACTCCCACCACAAACTGCGGTGGTTTTCATGTCAATGGTAATGGTATTCCTGCTGGGTTAGTCTATGGATCTGCGCCTGGTGAGTATGTTGCCTATTCAGGGAGCGCTCAGGTCAGCAACTATTCACAATTTGGTGAAATTGAAACTGCCACCTGGGGCAATGCGCCATATGACTACTATGATATTGGCAGCGTTGATCTGATCAGCAGCAATGTCAATCAGCAAGGCTTTACTGTTTGCGTATTCAATGTAAATTTCAGCAGAGCCTCCAGAAATGCTGATACTCCTGACCCCGTTCCTGATCAGCCCGATCCGCCCACTGCTGGAGTCCTCAGCATCACAGTTGCTGAAAACAGTGTGAACAATGCAGTGACCCTGCCAGTCACTGGCAGCTCAGCCACAGGAATCAGCTATCTGACCGTGAACCGGGCAGGCAGCACTGTGGTGTCAGCAGGCACCAGCAACATTCTGCAACACCAGTACACTCCTGCACCCAATTATTCAGGTGCAGATCGCATCGCATTCAGAGTCAGAGGTCGGGGCGGTGACAGTGAGTTGGGACATGTGTACATCACAATAACACCTGGTGCTTCACAGGTCCTGCTGCTCCCCATTGCAGGATTTAGCACCCTCACAGTTGCTGAAAACAGTGTGAACAATGTAGTGGGGTTGTCAGTTATTGAGGACCCACCCACCGCGGCCCCAGTCACCGGGATTGAGTATCTGAACGTGAACCAGGCAGGCAGCACCGTGGTGTCGGCAGGCGCCGCCAACATTCTGCAGCAGCTGTACACTCCTGCACCCAATTGGTCAAGTGGAGATCGCATCATATTCAGAGTCCGGGGTGCTAACGGAGTCAGCGGGTTTGGACGTGTGGAAGTCACAATAACACCAGGCGCTCCCATATGCACTCCGTTGCCGTTCAATTTTCTGGATCTGGGTTATCAGGAAGGCAACGTTGTGCTGGAAGGCACCAGCGTAACCATCATCGGTAGTCCATCATGTGCTTTTCCTGGTGAATGGAACATGGCGTTGTTTGCTGATTATATATCGCTGGATCCGGGTGGAGCGATACCGCCCAGATATCAGGATGGGCTGTATGTGGTGGGCATCAAGAGAACTCGCGGGGGCACCCCCACCACATTCAATATTTCATCCACGCCAGTGGGCACACCCAACAGTCTCAGAGTGGGAGTTCAGAATGGCGACATCATCACTCCCATCATCAGAACTCCTTGTGCCAACGCTGGTGCTCAGACTGTGGTGGATTATCGGATGCGGCTCTCGCCTCCGGGCTATCCAGACGGACCCGGCGGCGGCTATTCGGTGCTGGAGGATACATTTCAGGTCCGAGTGCAGATTGCTGACGTTCAACCTGATCCTTTTGCTTTTCAAGACCAGGCGGGTCTGAACGTCAGCTCCAGTGTGGACACCAATGCAGTCACAATCCAGGGTGTCACAGCATGCACGCCGGTCCCAGTCAGACTGAACCTGGTGCTGGGTTCAGTGCTTTTACCCCATGGTAATTTACTAATCGACAACGGCTCAGGATATGTAACCGCAGGGGACACCAGCGTGGTATATCTGGGGAACACAGTCAAGGCCAGAATAACAACTCCGGCCATCCACTCCAGCACTGATATCTACAGAGTGACCATGGGCATAGCTGGGTCTCAGCAAACTGATGATTTTTCAATGACCACCAGAGCCCCCCTAGTGGGGCCTGATCCGCCCTGGTACACCGATCAGACAGGTCTGAATGTTAGCCAAACATCAGATACCGAATCGGTGGTGTTCAACATTGAAGTAACTGGCACACTGAGTGTGAACAACGGAGCCACCCTTGTGATCAATGGAGTTCACACTGGTCTGAGCAGCACAGCGATCTCAGCTGGCCAGAGTGTTCAGATCAGAGCAACCAGCAGCAGCAGTTACAGCACCTCCAGAACATTCACCGTGACCCTGGTGGTGGTATCCAGCACCTATGTTGACACTTTCATATACACCACCAGAGCGCAGATAGCCAATCCCACCTACAGTGGAAATTTTGTCAATCAGACTGGTCGAGAACTTTCTGAAGTGGTCACCAGCAACACACTGACTGTGAGTGCATTTGACGGTCCGCAAACTCTGACACTGACCAACGACAACAGTGATTCCACTGCGGTGATATTTAAAAATGGCGCCAATGCAGGATCCACCACCACCATATCTGCTGGCGACACAGTGGCTATCAGAGGCACTGCTGATGTCAATGACTACTACAAAACCACCACATACACTTTGACTTGTGGCACCACCACCCGGAACTGGAGCATAACTACCAAACACAACGATCACATGTTACTGTTTGATCCTTACTAATTATGATACTTGATTACCTAGCTCTTTTGATTGCACTGTTGATAAGCTCAGTGAGTGCGTTTTACAGTGTGAGTGGATTGACTGCCATATTTGCCGCTGCCCAGATGCCCATCATTATCATGGGCTCTGCACTGGAAGTGGGCAAGGTTGTGACCACCATCTGGTTGAGAAAAAACTGGGCCCTGGTGGGCACCATGATGAGAATCTATCTGGTGATCAGCATAGTGGCACTGATGCTGATCACCAGCATGGGTATCTTTGGATTTTTGAGCAAAGCTCACCTGGATCAGGCAGTTCCTGCTGCTGACGTACAGGCCCAAGTTGCTCTGATTGATGAAAAAATCAAAACTCAGCGTGACAACATTGCTGCCAACCGATTGGTTTTGACTCAGATGGACAACAGCGTGACTGAGATACTGGGTCGCAGTCGTGACGCACAGGGTGCCGAACGAGCGGTGCAGATACGTCGCAGTCAGTCAGCCGAGCGGACCAAATTTCAGAAAGAAAACGATCTGTATCAGCAACGAATTCAGGATCTGCAGGCTCAGCGAGCCCCTATAGCAGCAACAGTCAGACAGGTGGAATCTGAAGTGGGACCAATCAAATATATTGCTGCTCTGATCTATGGTGATTCAGCTGGCGTTGACGTGCTGGAGAGTGCTGTACGCTGGGTGATCATACTGTTGGTTGCGGTGTTTGACCCGTTGGCTTTGGCACTGATGCTGGCGGTGAATCGCAAGTTGGAACTGGATGAACACAAACTCAACCCCAGTCAGGAGGTCACCCAGGAACCTGTCCCTTTTGTGCAACCGGAGCAGAACACTTGGACAAACCGTCTGAGTCAGCTGCTCCGCAAACTATAGAAATGGTCAAAGAGGTACTGGTTGAAGTGATCAGGGAAGTGGAAGTGATCAGAGAAGTCCCAGTGGAAGTGGAAGTGATCAGGGAAGTCCCAGTGGAAGTAATCAAAGAGGTACTGGTTGAAGTGATCAGGGAAGTGGAAGTGATCAGAGAAGTCCCAGTGGAAGTGGAAGTGGAAGTGATCAGGGAAGTCCCAGTGGAAGTAATCAAAGAGGTACTGGTTGAAGTGATCAGGGAAGTGGAAGTGATCAGGGAAGTGCAAGTGATCAGGGAGGTACCGGGTCCCGAAAAAATTGTAGAGGTGGAGAAGATTGTGTATGCGATCAACCCACTGATACAGAAGCTGGAAGCACTGCTGTCAGAATCTGATATCCTGATCAATGACACTCCAGTCAGTACCCGATTTGGTACCAGTTTTCCTGCCACATCCAAAACTGGTGACCTATTTCTGCGTGTGGACCTGACGCCCAACACCATGTACAGATACAACGGCAGAAACTGGGTGGTTTATAACGAAGAACTCAGCGTTGAACAACTGACAGAACAGCTGGTCAACGGTATTATTGAAATGGATGATCTGAACGACCACCAGCTGAATCAGGTCAAAAAGTATCTGAAAAAGGAAAATGTGCTGGGAAAATAAAATATCCTGAGGGATTATAATAAGTAATGTCATGAACAAAGACTCCTCTATCCCAAACTTTTGCGGTTTTTGTGATAAATCCCGCAATGAAGTCAAGAAGCTGATTGTAGGTGGAGTGCATGCTATATGTGATGAGTGTGTGTTCAAATGCAAAAATCTACTCACAGAGCAGCAGAATGTCGAGGTCAAAAAGAGCAAAAGAGTCGTCAAACACACCAATCCTGTGAAAATCAAGCAGTATCTGGACCAGCATGTGATTGGTCAGGAAGCTGCCAAAATGACACTGAGTGTGGGTGTGGCCAATCACTATAAACGATTATTTTACAGTTCATCAGTCAGGATTGAAAAGAGCAACATCCTGATGCTGGGGCCCACTGGCAGCGGTAAAACACTGCTGGTCAAAACCATAGCAGAGTTTCTGGATGTGCCTTTTGTGATAGCCGACGCGACCAGCCTGACTGAAAATGGTTATGTGGGCGAAGATGTGGAATCAGTGATCTGCCGATTGATGGCAGCAGCTGATGGCAATGTGGAACGCACACAAAGTGGCATAGTGTTTCTGGATGAGGTGGACAAAATTGGCAAGAAGAACGAAAATTCCAGTGCTAATCGTGACATCAGCGGTGAGGGTGTGCAGCAGGCTCTGCTCAAGTTGGTGGAAGGTGCAGTGATCAATGTTCCGGTTGATAATAGCAAACAGCATCCGGGCAGCAACACAGTGGATATTGACACTGGCAACATCCTGTTCATAGCCAGCGGTGCTTTTGTGGGTCTGCAAGAAATCACCAACCGTCGTCATCGTGAACATCGCATCGGCTTTGATAAAACTTCAGAGATCAAACCTGATACCTCAGGTGCAACCAACGAGGATCTGATCAAGTTTGGTATGATACCAGAATTTGTGGGCCGGTTCCCAGTCACAGTGCATACTCAAACGCTCAGCACACCAGATCTGGTGCAAGTACTGACCAACACCAAGAACAACCTGATAGCACAGTATGGATTTTATTTTCAAACTGACGGAATTGAAATAGAGTTCACGCCCGAAGCACTGACTCGCATAGCTGAACAGGCCATAGGTATGAAAACCGGAGCTCGTGCGCTGCGCAGTATACTGGAACGCAATCTGATTCCGCATCTGTTTGCCATTCCCAAATACAAACAACGAAAAATTGTCAGGATCCAATTCACTGCTGAAGTATTCGACTGTGCTGCCGATCCTGTCATGTATTATAAGCAGTCCAAATCAACCAAGGTGATAAAAGCAAAATGAGAGACAAAAATGGCATGCCACAGGGTATTGTGGTGGAAGTGCAAAATGGTGATATTGAGCGTGCCCTGCGCAAGCTCAAGAAGAAGGTCCAGAATGAAGGTGTGTTCCAGGATCTGAAAAATAAGGAATTCTATGTGAAACCCAGCGAGTTGCGTCGTCGTGCCCGAGGGCAGGCGCTGGCTCGTATGCGCAAGCGGGCTCGTGCAGAAGAAACCAACAACAAATACGACAAAGCCGAATAGAATTGTTGATTTTGTGCTTTGCACTGTGTTAGACTAAATGGGTGGGGGATGAACCCACCCATGCACACACCGACAAAAAACTATGCCCAATACAGATCTTATTGAAAAAACCAAAATTGCCATCAATACTGCCATCGCTGAGCCGCCGCTGTACCGTGTGATCTACATCAATGACGACGTAACCAGCTTTGAATTTGTCATCAGCAGCCTGGTGGAAGTTTTTGACTACCAGGAGGATTCAGCTACCCACATTGCCAGCCAGGTGCATGAACAGGCACAGTGTGTGGTGGCCGTGATGCCTTATGAAATTGCTGAACAGAAAACCATTGAGGTTTTGACCCTGGCTCGATTACATGGTTATCCTCTGGTGGTCAAAGTGGAACCCAAAATCTAAACCAAAACTCTCAGGGGGTGATATTGTAAACCCAGCGACTGGCTGGGTTTCCCCTTGGGGTTGCTCACATACTGACAGTCGTTCACAGTGGTATTCACCGGGCGATTCCAGTGACCAAAACACCAGGTGCTGATTTTGTGCGTGTGATCCTCAATGCCCACCCAGTCACTGGCATCGCTGAACAGATTCTGATTGGCCGACCCCAGTATGAGTTCACGATTGGGCACAGTATGGCTGACCAACACACATTTTTGAACATCCTGGCAATCCTGCATTCTCCGCATGGTATAACGCAGATAGTTCAGATCCTCATGATGCAGGGTCAGCATCTGCATCTGCTCCAACCAGCCAGGGTCATTGATGCTGGTGACGCTGTCATCTAGACTCCACCACAGATTGGCTGCTATGAATGCCACCTGATTGATGATCAGCACATGTTTGTGCATATAGGTGATGTTTTTGGTATTGCTGAGACACTGGGCCAGATAGGAACGAGTTTCATCCACGTCAGACAACTGACCCTGATGTTCCAAATCACCGTCGATGTACATCACCTGACAATAATGTTTGCTGATTTTTTTGAGTTCGTATACCGTGTGATCCAGATCCGAACTCAGATCACCAGCCACCACGGCTATCAGGCTGGTGGGTTGGTTGCTCCAATCCACACTGGGCCATTCTTTCAAATACAGATCACTGATCAGATCAAAAGCAAACAGGTTATGATTTGGCATAGAAATATTTATAACTTTCGTGGATGTTATGCTAAACTAGTATTATGAAGACTAAACTCTGGGATTTATGGTATCGTTTTCGTTTTGCAGTGTTTGTGACCATGCTCAGCTTGGCCTTGCTTTATTTGAGATATGGGCAGCACGAACTTACCCAACGATTGGCGTTGTGGGGCGGTGACCTGATGCAGAAAATGGCACCACACAGTGCAGCAGCTGATGTGGTGATTGTGGAAATCACTGATGCAGATGCACAGCAGCAGGGTCAGTGGCCCTGGCCCAAAAGCCATCTGGCTGAGTTGGTGACCCGGCTCAGAGCCGCTGGTGCTGGGGTGATTGTGTTTGTGGATGTGTTCAAGGATCCAGATCTGGCCAAAACTGACTCGATTTTTGCCGCCGCTATACAGCACAATGGTGTGGTGCTGGCTCGCAGTGTGACAGAAGATCAGGTGGCCCATCCGGTGGACACACTGAGCCAGGCGGCTGCTGCTGTGGGCTTTGTGAACACCGTGGCTGATCCTGATGGTGTGGTCAGACGCATGGATCTGGTGATGCTGCATGATGATCGTGTGTACCACAGTCTGGGTGTGGAAGCTCTGCGCACACTGACTGGTGATGCCCGGGCCCGTATACAGCATCAGAATCAGACCCATTCAGTAAACCTGACTGGCCTGAAACCCTGGGTGGTAAACAACCAGGATCGCTGGCGAGTCAAGTTCGATCAGGAGTTTGAGACCATCAACGCCACCAATACCGATCTGACCGCTGTGAAAAATCGCATTGTGGTGGTGGGCGTGGCCACCCAACTGGTCAACAACTGGGTCCAGACTCCGCTGGGTGCCAAACGAAATCATCAGGTGCAGGCACAGTTTATTCAGAGTCTGTTCACTCGCAACACCGTCAGGACTCCGCCCTGGGCTGACATGCTGGAGATGCTGATCAGTGTGCTGATCATCACCAGCATCCTGAAAGCAGCCAAAGCCAACACGCCTTATGCCTGCATTCCGGTCTATGCCGGCGGCATGGGTGTGGTGATCATCGGCGCCTGGATGCTGTTCAACGCCAGTTCCCTGGCTGTGGACTGGGTCTGGCCCACACTGAGCAGCACCAGTGTATTTGGGTTGACTTTCTACTATCATCTGGCTCGCAAACGCAGTTCAGAGTGGAGCATCACCAGGAAATTTGGTGACAGTGTGGGCTCAGCAGTGCTGCGTCGGCTCAAACACAATCCCCTGGCTGTGAAAACCGACGGAGAACTCAAAGAACTCACTGTGCTCAGAGCCGACCTCAGAGACTTTTCATCCATTGTTTCCAGTTACCGGGCCAACAGTGAAGGTCTGGTCAGACTGATTCAGGGGTATATGGATCAGATGCTGCCAGCAGTGACTCGCAACAGCGGCACTGTGGACAAACTGATCGGTGATGGTGTGGTGGCATTCTGGAATGCGCCACTGGAACTGGATCGGCATGCTGTTCATGCGGTGCGCAGTGCTCAGGACATGCTCAGACAGGTGCAAAAATTCAATCAATTGTTGGCGCCTGAGGAAGTACCCTTATGCTTGGATATTGGCATCAACACTGGCACCGCAGTGGTGGGTAATACTGGCAGTCGACGCAAGTTCAACTATACAGCCATGGGTGATGCAGTGAAAACAGCTGACCAGCTGGAAAATCTATGCAAACTCTACGGCGTAAACATCATACTGGGCGAACACACCGCTGCTCAGGTCAAAGAAGAGTTTCAGTGTGTGGAGTTGGACACTGTGAAAACAGAAAACAGCGAAGCAATCAGGGTGTTCACAGTGCTGGATCAGACTGAATATCTAACCATTGCAGATCAGCACACCAGAATGCTGGAGCTTTATTATGCTCACAAGTTTGATCCGGCTATAAAACTCTGCCGGGAGCTGCGCAACACCAGTGTCCTGGCACAGTATTATGTCAGCATGATTGCCAGAATCAAAACAGAAAAGAATAACCATCAGGAAGAAAACACCCTGAATCCATAAATATCCTTATAGATTATAAGGAGCTGATGGTGTTTTCATCTGAATATTTAAACCTTTTGCATAACCGTTTGGCTACTTATGTTGACCCTGGCATAGTGGCCAAACGCTATGAATTCATCAGTGACCAGATCCAGAGCACTGATGTAGCCCAGACTCTGAGCTGCTGGCTGAATTATCCTGCTCTGGACCTGAGTCAGAAGTACCACACAGTGCTGGCCACTGATGAATACTTTACCTATACTGAACAGCAACACCAGCAGACCCTGATAGAACAGGTGGTGGGCACTGTGACTGGTCGGCTGATAATCACAGTCAGAGACTTCAAAAACACCAGTCGCCATGACCTCAATATGAATTTTGTCATCAACACTCAGTCAGGCAGCTTGATCATCGCTGAAAATGCCAGACCTTCAGCAGATGACCGCCAGGGCTGGAGTCACGACAGCTACCTGATTGAACACCCAGCACAGCAACCAGTGCTGGTGAGTCACGTGGGCACAGTGCAACGCCGAGCAGTCTACTTCAAACAGCTGGCTAAATTTTGCTTTGACGCTGGCTGTCGTAATTTTCAGGTGATGCCCAACCTGCTGCTCAAGCCCCTGTTCAAACGACACACCGAGCATGTGATACTGGTTGACTGGTAACAGACAATCTGTTATCATATGGCTATGAGTTCTTTAGCCCAGATCACCCCTGCTCAGTTTCAACAGCTGAGGGAGGAACGATTCAACCGAGTCACTGCACTGCTGAATTTGGACATATCCTGGGATAACCTATTCACGAAGCAGGCACAACAGCTGTTCAACCAACGAGCATATACTGCTGTTTTTAAGGGCAGCATACACGACGTCTATGACGAAACCAACCAATGCATAGGTGAAGATTGGATGTGGGGCTGGCAGAAATATTATTTTGCTCGAGATCAGGATCGCCTCTGGTTTATTATGAGATGGCACAGTTGACACTGACTTGAGAATTCGCTATACTAAACATATGACTCAACCCCGGATTGGATTTTGTTGCAAATGGTTGCATCCTCACGACGTTGTGGGCAACATGCGGGTCAGCGCCAGTGACCGTGCTGTGAATGGTCGTAGCACCACAGTGGCTTGGCTGAATCGCCAGACCCAGGCTCAGGCTGAAGAACGCCTGTGGAACATCATGGAACACAACATCCAGAGCGTGGCTCTGATGCTGGAAATCGTGGGTGCTCTGCCGCCGGTGCAGCGAATGTTCCGTATCGGCAGTGAATTGCTGCCGGTCTACACCGAAAGGCACTGGCGATACTTCTGGCAACGCCCTGACGTCCGCGCCCATTGTGAACGAGAGCTGGCTGCGGTGGGGCGTCGAGCTCGTGAACTGGATGTCCGTATGAGTTTTCATCCGGGCCAGTTTGTGTGCTTGGCCAGCGTCAATCCTGACATTGTGCGTCGCAGTGCAGAGGAATTCGAGTATCATACTGACTGTGCTCGCTGGATGGGCTATGGCAGCAGTTGGCATGATCAGGGCTTCAAGATCAACGTACACATGAGCGGCAGGCTGGGTGCTGAAGGTTTCCGTAACGGCCTGAATCTGCTCAGTCCTGAAGCTCGCAACCTGATCACTGTGGAGAACGACGAGATGGGGCATGGCTTGGAGGACGTGCTGGCAGTGAGTGATCGGTGTGCTGTGGTGCTGGACATACATCATCATTGGATTCGCACTGGCGAATACATTCAGCCTGATGATGCTCGTGTGCTGCAGGTGATGGACAGCTGGCGTGGTGTTCGCCCTGCCATACACTACAGCGTGAGTCGTGAAGATCTGCTGGTGGACCATGATTCTGAGTGCAAGCCTGATCTGACTCAATTGTTGCAGCAGGGCTTCAAGAAACAGCGGCTTCGCGCTCATTCGGATTTCTATTGGAACCAGGCTTGTAATCGTTGGGCCCTGAGTTTTTTACCCAAATTCGATATTCAATGCGAATCGAAATCAAAAAATTTAGGTAGTACCCTGTTAGCACAGGCCAGTGATCCAGCTCTGGTGTAAATGCACAGCTGACCTGATACTTTGATATCAGAGCTGGTGGCTGGTCCTGTCAGGACCAGCCGGGTCTTTCACAAAAATGCCCCAGATCCCTGGGGCATGTGGGCCCAGCACACAGCTGGCCCAATTGCTTACTTCTTGCGGCTCTTGGTGGTGGTGGTCTTGATGGTGGCAGGCAGGAGTGCTGAGGTTTTGCGACCCTTGCGCACAGGCTCTTCTGCTGCCACAACAGTGATCTTGGTTTCGGCTTTTTTCTTGGGCTTGGCAGGAGTCTTTTTTTCCTTTTTACCTGGCTGCTTGCCAGCAGCCACCGGCTCTGCAACAGCCACCGGCTCTGCAACAGCCACAGGTTCTGGAGCGACTACAGGTTCTGCAACAGCCACAGGTTCTGGAGCGACTACAGGTTCTGCAACAGCCACAGACTGGTCCACACTGTAATCAGCATAAACAGCATCAACCATGGTGTCTTGAGTTTCGGGGCAGGGTTGGGTGTTCTTGATCCCAAACAGTTTCTTGATCCAATTCAACATATTCATCTTCTCCTTCTGGAAGGTGCCAGTATTTAGGCAGATCAGAACAGTTTACCAGAATTTTTGACTTATTACAACCCGGAGTGTTATTATAGAGATATGAGCAATTTAGTACCAATGGTAATTGAAAAGAGTTCACAGGGCGAACGAGCAATGGACATTCTGTCCAGATTGCTCAGGGACCGTATTATCATACTGAACGACGAAGTCAATCAGTATACTGCTGGGTTGATCGTGGCCCAGATGCTGTATTTGGAGAGTGAAAACCCAGATCGAGACATCTTGTTCTACGTCAATAGTCCTGGTGGATCTGTGACAGATGGTCTGGCCATTCTGGACACCATGCAATTTATCAAATGCGACGTTAGCACTGTGGTCATGGGAAGTGCATGCTCCATGGGCAGTTTGCTGGCCAGCTCTGGTACTCCTGGCAAGCGCCTGATGCTGCCTCATGCACGTCACATGATTCATCAGGTGAGTTCAGGTAGCCGCGGAACAGCGTTGGATATGAAAATCCAGTTGGAAGAGACCTTGCGATTGAATAAAATGCTCACTGAAATTTATGTGAAAAACACCGGCAAGACATATGAACAACTGGAAAAGGACATGAGCCGCGACTTTTTCATGGATGTGCAGGAGAGCATTGCTTATGGCCTGGCTGATCAGATGGTCACCAAGAGGTAGGCGCTGATGAAAAACAGTCTGACTCGTTGGTGGAGATTGCATCAGACTTGGGTGTTTGCCGGTATGGCTGGCCTGGGCACCCTGCTGATGATTCAGAGTGTCCTGCGTGGAGACCATGTTCAGGCTCTGATTGATCTGGTGTTTGTGATCTGGAACCTGTGGTGTTCTGGCGTTTGCAGAGTTCGGTGATTACTTTTTGCTGGGCGGAGGCGGGATAGTTTTGGCTTTGGGCATGGGCTTTTTGGGCTTGACAGTTTTGGCTGCTGTTTTGGTAGCCGGCGCGGTTTTGCTGGGTGTTGCAGGTGCCTGGGCCATCACCGATATCACGGTTACTAAAAATATGATCAGTTGCATACGGGTCTCCTGTTTTATTTATGGTGATGTTGCACACCAACATCACCATATGCGTTGACTAACACACTGAGTCAGCGTATACTTATAACATAACAGCAATTACATATTGCTTAACAAGGACAAACAAAATGGCATTTACCAGTATCAAAACTTCTCAGCGTGACTTCCTGGTGGGGTACCTGCGTGGCACCGGCCGCGAGCTCAGTGCTAATCAGGCCCAGAGCTTGTTCGGTATTCAGAACCTACGGGCTCGTATGACCGAACTGCGTCAGGAGGGCTATCGTGTTCGCACCCGAGTCAACACTCTGGGACGCACTGCCTACGCCGTGAGTCGCCGCATGCAGGGCCAGAACTAGTTCTGGTTCAACACCACCCAGGGCCAGCCTCCAGCTGGCCCTGTTTCTTTTGAGTTGACACCCGCCGGATAATTTGCTATAGTTAGATTATGTTTACCACTCGACGAGAACCTCATCTCAAAGCCACCCCACTTCAGCCCATTGATGTCAATCACGAATCCAGACTGAAACATCCCAACGCCAGCGTTCACACCATCAGACAGTATCGGCAGGCGCTGAATGTGCACCGAACGCCAGTGTTCAGCTGGCATCAGCGTTTGATTCAATGGTTGAAATTTTGAGTTGACACACCCAATCAAAATTTGCTAGACTACAAGAGTAGCCGAAACACACAGGAGAAATGATGAGCAAACTGATTCAGATTGTGAAGCGCCAGCTGGAATGGCAGAAATTGCCCGAGCTGGACCAGCAGATTATTCGTACCGAGCAGGAACTGGCCAAAATCTATGTTCGTTGGCAGAAACTGCTGGCTGCACGGGGCGCCGAGAGGCAATCCCGTCAGGATGTGGCTTTGATGATCCGTGACGTCTATCAGCAGCACCAGTTCGAGGCATAATCATATGGAAGATCAGGATCTAATGCAGGACTATAACGATTATCGTCACGAGTACGACGGCTGGGACGATAGCCCCCTGGACCCACAGGCAGAATCACTGGGGGACACAGTCAGGACTCAGGTCCTCGCTAACCTGTTGAAAACACAGGCCCTATAATTTTTGCTGTTTGGTCGACACTGACCCGACCATTTGCTATACTAACAGAGTACAGGAAATGAAAAACAACACACAGAAAGTTCATGAAAGTTTTGCAGAATTTACCCAATGGATGGACAATTTGTTGATTAAACAAGGCTGGAAGAAGTGCGCCAGCTCTTACTCCATACCGGGTGGCAATCAGTATGTTCTTTGGAACCATCCACGGGGCACCAAGTGTGACGTCAGCCTAAGTGGTGATGCTGGGTATATGAGTCTGGGAATCCCGGGAAATCGTTATCCCAACTTGGACAACCTCAGCCCTAAACTGTTGCAGAATCAATTGCGCCAGATGGTGCAGAGCGTAATGGGTGTTCGTGGTGGCAGCTATACTCGTCGAGTCGATGAGTTCAATCAAGCTCATCCTGAGCTGGACTGGTGGCGCTAACCTGTTGAAAACACAGGACCGCTAAGTCCTTTGTTTTCAACACAGCAGAACGCCCAACCACAGCCTGAGCTGAGCAGGGGTACTGACGTATGTCCTGGGCGCTGGCAGGCTGTGGTTGGGCGTCCTGAGGCTGAGAAAGTGTGACAGCCTGCCAGGCGCAGGCTGTGTTCCTGGGGCCTAACCTCAATAAAATCAACAACTTAGCTAAGTTGTTGAAAACAAAGGGCATAAAGATTTTGAGATTTCTTGCTGGTTTAGTTGACCTGGTGGTCACCGTTTGCTATCATTAAGGAGTAGCAGAGAACACAACAGGAACCCTATGTACAATCGTTTTCCCAATCATTACACTCCCGCTTACAAGCAGTCCAACTATACGTTTGCTGCCCGTCGCCCGGCCCAGCCGGTGCTGACCTGGTCTGCTGATCAGGTGTTTGCAGCGGCTGTGGCCGCCCAACAGCAGAACGGTGAGTATCTCAAAATTGAGCGGTACAACGATCAGGGCCAGAAAGAGGCTGACCCCAACAAGGTGCTGATGCGTCAGCTGCTGATGCAGGACACCCAGTTCGGTGCTCAAGAGGTGGCACTGGGCCAGCAGGTTCGCGAGCACTACCAGAAGTTGCTGTTTGACCAGCTGGGCGGTGAGATCAAGGACTTCTTGGCCAATGCCCTGCGCATCACCAGCAAGGCCGAATTCCTGAGCAACGAGTGGTTGGACCTGGCCATTGCTGCGGCGCTGCCCAGTTGCGCTGAACGTGACATCCGACGTCAGACTGCTGACGCTGAACGCGATCAGCTCACGGCCCAGAGTGAGCTGGTGGGCCAGGTGGGTGACCGGATTGACCTGCAGATGCAGGTGGTGCAGGCTCGTTGGAGCCAGAAGTGGTCCTCGTGGACCATCAACGCTCAAGCTGGCAGCAACATGTTCTTTTTCTTCCACAAACAGGAACTCACTGGCACGGTGCAGGTGCGTGGCACAGTCAAAGGTCACCGGGACCGAGTTACCCAGCTGAACCGGGTAAAGATTACACGATAAATTTTCAGCAAATTGGTTGACACTGCCTGACCAATTTGTTACACTAAATGAGTAAGGCAGTTCCCATACCAAGTACACAAAAGGAAAAAACACACATGCCCAAGATCAATCTCAAGAAGCTCACGATGTCCTTTGCCACTGCGGCGGTTGTTCCGACTCAGTCCCAGCCCCAGCCCGCGATCAATGCTGCTGCCCTGGTCAGCCAGAAGATTGCCCAGATGAAAGAAGCCCAGGCACCCGGGACTGCCCTGGTTACCGAGCCCGTCCCAGCAGTGCAGGCCAAGCCTGTGGTTGCCAAGACTCTGGTTGCCAAGACTCTGGTTGCCAAGAAGGCCCCGACTCTGGTTCAGGTCAAGCCCGAAGTGGTCAAGACTCCGGTTGCCAAGAAGGTGCTGGCGCCCACTGTCAAGAAGGATCGTGACCTCAACACCCTGCTCAGCAATAACTTCCGGACCTTCCAGGTGGTTGGCACCACCCAGTTCAAGGGCAGCCAGAAGATCTGGTTTGCCAACGAGACGGCCACCAAGATCAAGAACATGGAGAAGCAGGGGCATACTGACTCCAACTTCATCCACTTGCCCAAGCCCATGACCAAGGAACAGGCGCTGGCTTACTTGGCTGAGAATCCCACCCTGTTGCCCCAGTTCCTGGTTAGCGAAAAGCAGGAGCGGCTCACTGCGGCGCTCAAGCCCCGGAACTAGTACCCAGATCAATAACCTCACTGGCAGGGTTGGGAAACCAACCCTGCCGTCGTCTTTGTATGATGTGAAATTTCGCAAGTGCCTGGATCATGGCATAACTAACAGCATGCATCTATCTGTTATCTCCCTGGCTCGAACTGGCAGCACTGTGCTGGCTCAGGTGCTGGCCAAGAAGTTTCGTCTGGCACTGCTGGGTGAGATATACAATTCCAACTTTGCTGATCTGAACTATCAGTCAGGCCAGGTGGATGCTCGCACACACTGGCACCATCTGCATCAGGACAACCACAGTGTGAGCAAAATCATGGGCCACAATCTGATCAATGAACAGCAACGTCGTGGTCGGTGTCCGGCATTTCAGGATATTCCCTGGGAGAATTTTGATAGACTGGTGTTCACCACCAGGCAAAATTTTCCCGACTGCGTGGCCAGTGTGGGCATAGCCAACATCAGAAAAAAATGGCATCATCAGACCGACACCCCAGATCAGCTGACAGACACTGTGCAGCTGGGCGAATCCTATTACAGGTGGGCCAGCTACGAATACTATGCTTTTTTGAAAGCTCGTCAAAAGCTAATGGCGCTGTACCCAGAAAAATGCATCAGTGTGCCCTATGAAATTTTTTCCTATGATGGTGATCACAAGAGTTTGTACCTGAGCAAGCTGACTGGTTGGCAGTTTGCCCCAGAACATTTTGAAAATACCCGAAACAGACCACATGGTTTTGTTTATCCGTTGATGTGTGATAATTATCAGCAGATCATCGATTGGTGTCTAAGAGACTATGGCACCTGGTGTACCACCAGCATCAGTGCAAACATGATTGAAAAATATTTGCCTCAATGGGGATTCCAGATCATACCAGATTGATAAATAAGGGTACTATGAAGATCACACTGCCCAAAATCAAATTATTATTTCTGCTCAAACACCGCAATACCCCATGGAATCCTGATGAACAATATGCATCAGAGCTCAGCAGCGGCCTGTTGAACAGTGTTCGTTTTATCACCCGCATGCTTGAAAACAGTTTCAGTTCCTGCCAGCCCTATCTGGAACAGGTGGTCGACGGCAATGGCATTAACTGTGTGGTGACCCGAGTCCGCCCCCAGGTTGTGGTTATTGAAGCCCTGTGGGTCACGCCAGAAAAACTGTCTGAATTATGCCAGATTCACCCTGATGTCAAGTGGATCATACGCCTGCACAGTGAAGTGCCGTTTTTGGCCAACGAAGGCATTGCCATGGACTGGCTGAATCGATACACACAGATCAATGACCGAGTGATGATCGCAGCCAACAGCCCCCGAGCAGCTCGTGAACTCAGCCAGTTGCTGCACCACAATGTGTTGCATCTGCCCAACTGCTATGAAATTGAAAACTCGTAACACCATCAACATCAGTTGTTTTGGCGCCATCAGGCCCCTGAAGAATCATCTGAATCAGGCAGCAGCAGCTGTAAAGTTTGCTGACCAGCAGGGGTTGTCGCTGAACTTTCACATCAACGCCAGCCGAGTGGAACAGAAAGGCGACAGCATACTGAAGAATCTGCGCAGCACCTTCTTTTATCTGAAACATCACCAGCTGATAGAACACGAATGGATGCCGCATCAGCAGTTTATGTTCCTGATTCAGAATCAAATCGATATCGGCATGCAGGTCAGCTTTACAGAAACCTACAACATCGTGGCAGCAGATCACGTGGCTCAGGGAGTGCCTGTGGTGGCTAGTACCGAGATTCCTTTTGTGTCCAGGATATTTTGTGCTCAACCCAATGATGTGCCCGGAATGGTCAGAGCTTTGTGTGTTGCCTATTGGGGATCCATGGTGAGTTTGCAACAGATCAATCGACGATTGCTGGATAGGCACACTCAGGAATCAGTCAGAGCTTGGCAAAAAACACTGACAGAGTTGTTCAAGTAGACCATCCAGATTGTGAGAAAACTGTCAGATTGCTATACTGGTGGAGTATAAATACATTGCAGGTTTACAGCGAGGTGCCAGAGTGGTCAAATGGGATGCACTGCTAATGCGTTGAACTGGCTTCAACCGGTTCCGAGGGTTCGAACCCCTCCCTCGCTGCCATAATTTGGCAGCAACGCCAGATGGTCTGAAATTGAGGGCCTGCGGCTACCACTTGCAGGATATGCCGCAGGGTCCACAGTGACCTCTCCTGGAGAAATAATTGTCATGATCCAGTCCATGAAAATAGACCGCCGTGCGTTCCTGAAAGGGGCAGGGGGCATCGCCCTGGCCCTCCCTGTCCTGGACGCCATGGGAGCCGCAGTCACAGACAGGCCCCCTCGCCGCTTCTGCGCCATCTACACTGCCAACGGCATGTCGCTGCCCCGTGCTGAAAACGATATCAGCGATTGGAGCTGGTTCCCTGCACTGGAACAAAACGGCCAATTCGTCTTTGGAAACTCCACCCTCCCGTTCAAACCTTTCCGCGAAAAACTCTCCTTCATGGGCGGTCTGTTCCACCCCAGTGGGCCCCTGTCTGATCCCCACACCTGCTCTGACATGTGGCTCACTGGCGCCCCGCTGTACAACCCCAAACCCGGCACCTACAACACCGCTGGCCTGGATCAGGTCATCGCCCTCCACACCAAACAGTTCTGTCGCCAACCCTCCCTGGTCATGTCCATCGACGCCGGCACCGGCTTCCTGTCCCGCACCGGAACCATCTCCTACAGCCTGGAGGGTCGGCCCATCCCAGCCGAAAACAGCCCCCGCCGCATCTTCGACCGCCTGTTCCGCGGCGACCGCTCCTCCCTCCAAGCCGAACACGAAAAACTCGCCCGTCGCATCCGCCTGGTCGACGCCGTGGTGGCCAGTGCCCGCTTACTGGACAAACAACTGGGCAAATCCGACCGCGAACGCATGGATCAGTATCTGACCTCCCTGAACGAAGTCGAATCCCGCCTGGTCGCCTCCGAAAAGTGGATCGATATCCCGCTCAAAAAACAGGACTACTCCCATCTCAATCTGGATGCCTCCTCCGAAGGTGAGCCCGCCGAGTACTACCGCAACATGTTCGATCTCATCGCTCTGGCCTTCGATGCCGACATCACCCGCTCCGTCACCTTCATGCTCAATCGCGAAGACGGCATGGGCATCTCCGACACCTTCCCCCTCAAACTGGGCCTCTCCAAAACCCACCACAACCTCTCTCACGCCACCGACCAGGAGGGCCAACTCCAGTTCGCCAAATACGATCTCTTTTTAAGTCAACAAATCGCCCACTTCCTGGAAAAGCTCTCCAGCTATCAGGACCGCAATGGCTCTGTTCTGGACAACTCCATTGTGATGTACGGCTCTGGCGCCAGCACCACCCACACCTCCACCAATCTGCCCACTCTGATCGCCGGCGGTGCCAACATGGGCCTCAGGCACGGCCACTACTGGAAAAACGGCCAAACCCGCATGGCCAACGTCTATCTCAGCATTCTGCACTCCCTGGGGGTCCCGCAGGAGTCCTTTGCCGATAGCACCGGCACGCTCAGCAACTCCATCTTCGGCAGGGTCTGAAACAGATCAGGCAGGATTGTGTTCACAGAACAGATTACACTCAGGATCAGTATGGTAAATACCCACATGCCAGTCAGCAGAACCCTAGTTGATCAATACCCAAACCGTTTGTCAGAGTTTTATAGTTGTCTGACCAAAGTGGCTTATCAGAGTCGCATACCAGCCACTCGTCAAGCCTATACACTGGAAGTGAAGCACCCGGACCGGATCTATGATGTCTACTCATGTGACCACTGTGGTTGGTTCCACGTGGGGCGCCGATCAGCACGCAGGCAGGCACAGTGATATGCCCAGTTACCAATATGTCTGTATTGAATGCAAGGCCCAGCAGGAACTGTGTCAGCTTCAGGATCAGGACCCTGAGCGTTGCCCCAGATGCGGAGCAGCCAGAAGTCTAAATCGCAAACTTGGTCGCACCCACTCTGCCCCAGAAGGCACTGGCTGGTGCCAAACCTCCTGTGCTGCTAAGTAATATCAAGGAGCTTGAAAATGGATTGTGTTTTTATTGGTGACAGCATTGCTCAGGGGGTGGCGTTGTATCGTCCTGAGTGCCAGAATCAGGCAGTCCAGGGTCGCACCACAGGTCAAACTTTGCTCAGAGTGCATCAGGTGTCTGATCAGATCCACCATGTGCTGATCAGCGTGGGCTCCAATGATAAAGGTCAGAGTGCCCGTGAGCTCAGGTCTCAGGCACAGGCCCTGCGTTCAGGTCTGGCGCGGCACTGTGTGACTTGGCTGCTGTCACCCAATAATGAAATAGCCAGAAAAATTGTTAGCCAAATTGCTGCTGAGCATGGTGACAGGGTCATTGACGTTCGTCCTCATGTGAATGCTGCTCAGGATCTGGTGCATCCTGGTCGCCAGGGCTATCAGCAGCTGGCTGCTCTGACTCGTCAAAGCGGCTGTGCTCTGGTGACCAACCCCTGAGAATTCAGGTGATCTGTAGGGGCAATCAGATACTGTATTTTCTTCACAGCGTGAACTGTTGACAACGCCACCCTGATTTGCTAGACTAAAACAGTGGGCATAAATAACAGCAAGGAGACTCAACATGAAAACACTGGCTTTGATTTTGCTGGTCACAATGATGCCCTGGAGTCAGTTGGTTGCCCAGCCTCACTGGAACCGGACACCAGCTGGCCGATCAGGATACTGGCGTCGGCCTGTTTATAGTCCTTATCCGGCATATCGTCACCAGCCGGGCTATCGCCAGCCTGGTGGAGTTTCTGCTGGTTCGGCTGTGGCAGGTGCGATTGCAGTGGGTGCAGTGGCTGGTATTATTGGATATCAGTTGGGCAGGCAAAACAGCCTGTCTCAGTCGGTCAACTGCAAAACAGTAACCATTGACCATGATCAGAAGAGGGTGTGTCGTGATGCCCAGGGCAACTGGAACGTTCAGTAGCAGATCAAATAGTTTGCATCTGATACCACTCAGCGTGGTGGTATCATCATGATCCTGAATCCGGGAGGAACTTTCAGATGAATTATCGGCTCTATTGCCTCACCAACATCTACATCAGCAGCCTGCAGAAAGGTCTACAGACTGCTCATGTGGTCAGCGACCTGGCTCTGGCAGCCCGGCGGGATTCTGCAGCAGATCAGGTGTTCAGCGCCTGGGCCAGCCAGGATCGAACCATCATCATCCTGAACGGCGGCAACAGTCTGAGCTTGGAACGCTGGCAGCAGTGGCTGCAGCAATGTGGCCAGCGTTGGCCCTGGGCCGCGTTCAGAGAGGATCAGCAGAGTCTGAATGGTGCCATCACTGCGGTGGGTATGATTGTGCCAGAGTCAGTTTATCTGAACACCAGCACCCATTCTGAGGACCAGGAGCTGTATGATAAATTGCAACAGCATGGTTTAGCAGTATAACTATTTTGGTGGCCTCAGGGCGCATCTGATTTACAATCGGTGGGTACTCTGTTCAAGTCAGAGCGAGGCCACCATGTTCCAGCGGCAGAACATCTGCTGCTTTTCCAATTTACCAGGAATTTATGACACTAACCGATCTGAAATGTGGTGAAAGTGCTGTGA
>Ga0208966_1000164_pt1 | contig 21358 bp, 28 predicted proteins | sample GreLakmeHU45MSRF_FD_187701 | JGI IMG/M metagenome (GOLD analysis project Ga0208966, IMG submission 187701) | Freshwater lentic microbial communities from great Laurentian Lakes, MI, USA - Great Lakes metaG HU45MSRF (SPAdes) | ecosystem: Environmental > Aquatic > Freshwater > Lake | place: Great...
GATAACCATATCATTTTCTTGGATGTAGCGAAACAGATCTTCACGACTCGGCATTGGAATGTAAATATTATCACCTTCCATCAAATCTTTAGTGTCCCAGCTTGGATTGAAAATCATCAATTCAGACCAACCTTCGACCCAAGTCGCAAAAGCAAAAGTAGGGGATTCGGAATCATATAGATCAATGTATCCATCAACATATTCTTTCAGTTTAATCTTTTTCATGTTAACCACGGCACCATTGAAATTTCTTGGCAGCGGGATTCCAAGTCTGCATCATGACAAAGGAACCATCAATTTTTCCATTGATGACGATGTTGACTCTTTGGTGAAGAACAGGCGGCAACTTTGCGGCGGCGTCCCAGGAATCTACGGTGATGATGTTGTTGGTGTTTTTCATTACTTTCCTAGTATAGCAATTAATTCTTCCGAAGGCAAGTGTCCGTAGCAAGTTCCAAGAAATCTTCTGAAGATTTTGCGAATCGCATGATCCGCGCAAGCTTCACGACCATACGCAAGGAGATTTCATACATCTGGTTCAAATTCTCACCGATGAAATCGACAATCCTGGACTCTTGCGTCTTAGAAAGTCCCAACGAAAATCCCATGTCGGTATTGGTTAAGACATCCTTCAAACGAAGAAAGAACTCGTGGGTATTGTTCAGGTTGACATCGATGTAGAACGAACGAGAGATAAGTGCTTTGTAATGAGGAGCTTTGGCGTTATCCTTCGCGACGTACTTGGCGAAATTTCGGTTGGTGATGAAGATCACCGCACCACAAAATTCGAACTCACGTGGCATTTCCAAACCCTCTTCGTCAAGCAAAATCGCTTTGGAATTCCAAGAAATCATCCGGCGCTGTTTAGAATCAAGCGCACCCTTCAAAATATTCAGAGAAATCTCGTCATCGAAAATCGAATCGATGTCATCAAGAACGAGAACCGTGTTCTCATGTCGGCAAGAATATAGCAGTTGAAAAAGACCAACCGGAGTCGAATAACCATTGACATGCTTATAGGTTACCTCACCGACTGCTTGCGCTTCGTCGAGAATGGCTTCGATAGTATAGGTCTTTCCGACACCAGCAGGACCAGAAACGATCATTGAAGTGACATCACCAGACACCACACCCTGAACCATCCGATCAAGAGTTTTGAAATTCCGACGAATCCCCTTGATGATCTCTTCGTCGGTCTTCTGAACGACGACTCCAGTGGTATGAACATGAGCAGTCGGATTCACCGAAACATTCTTGGAAGCAAACTCGGCGATGTCATAGACACCCCAAGAAATTTTGTTCTTCGTCAACCACACCGGATTGTTGATACCCATTTTCTTCGCGGTATCGTAAAGTTGAGTGCGTGTGACTTGCGTACCGAATTGGCTGATCAGCTTTTGTACGAGTTGTTGATGAGTCGTTTTCATTACTCTCTAATCATAACAGAGTGTGATTTTGTTGTCAATAATTTCGAAAGAAAAATTTAAATTTATTTTTTCAGCAATATCTGGAGAAAATAGCATATAACCCCATGATTCCATGGGGTTTGTTTGTTTTAGGGAAAAAAAGACGAATCGAAACCTCGTCGGAGGTACTAAACCATCAAAACCAAAAACAAATCGTTCCTAGAGGTTTTCTAGGAACGTAAGTCCTTTAGAATCAATCGTCAAAATGTTCATTTTTCCAATTTTTTCGATGTTTAGGATGACGGCTATACTTTTCCTTTTCCAAATCCGACTCGATGATGTCACCGTTGATGACACCAGAACGGATCTTCCCTAGTTCAATTTTGTGTATGGTGAATTCAATCTTCATAAAATTTATTTATAACTTTACAGGCTATTGAAAATGACCAGAGCATCTTCATGAGAAGTGTCCATAAGTTTACGAACAGTTCTCTTCGAGGTCTGGCTCCAGATTTCATATTGGTAATCGCCGATCTGAAAAAGAACGATATGTTTCTGATCTTTACTGTTTTTGCTCTTAATAAAGTTAATCATATAAAAAGTATAGCAACTCCCAGTTCTTCTGTCAACAGAAAATAAAATATTTTATCGCTTGACACCTTCGGCTTGGATCTGGTATTCTTATTTTATGAACAAGATTCAACTTGAGATGTCTGAACAAGAGGTGCGAAATATTATCTCTTATTTAGAGTTTGGGGTCGGGTTGCGAACCAAACTACCAACCAGTACGAGAAAGGCAGTGATTAAAATGATTCAAGTATTGGAAAATAAAATGGTAGTAGAAGATCGCCGCGAAGATTTCACCTTTTCTTCGAACAATAAGTATTAAAAATAGTTGACAACTCTTGAACCATCTGCTATTCTAGGAATATATGAAACTCAACGACGAAAAAATCTATTGGGGTACTGAACCCTCTAAAGAGAATTTTCTTCCCGAAGAATCTCCCGAGTTTTTTAACTCGCTCGGAGGTTTTTTTAATACCTACAACTTTATCTGTTCCAATGAGCAGAAAAAGAAGTGGTTTCTTCAATACGTTGCAAAGTTCCGTAAGGACATTGACGTAGAGATCTTCGAAGGAACTGCCGAAGTCACCTTCGCAACTGCTGGTGCCTGTGCGCGACTTTTCATGTTGGGTCTGGATTATTCTTCTTACCTCAACAAAAAGTTGGACAATTTCGTCAAGTCTCTTCAGAATCGCAAGAAGGTCAACAAGAAAACTTCCACCACCGCTCAGACGGTCAAAATTGACGGTCGTCTTTCTTTCCTACTGGAGTCGCTGGAAGTTGAGATTGATCTTTTCATCACAGAAGGATATAAGTTAACTGATTTCGATATGACGAATTGGTTAGCTTTAAACAATCCTTCGCCTGTCCAGCATTCTTTCATCAAAGCCAAATTCTTGAAATTACTGGAAGAGTTGCAGTTGATCGGAATCGATCCTGAGGTTACCGAAGCTTATTCGCACATGAAGCGTTTGCATGTCAAGCGGTTCATTGGCTTGCTTGAGGGTATGGTTACCACCAAGAAATTTCGTAAGACTCGTGTTGTCAAGAAGAGTAAAACAAAAAAGTTAAAGAGTCCGGAGAAGATCGTAGCCAAAGTCAAGTTTGCCGAGAAAGACGAAGAACTCGGAGTTTCTTCGATTTCTCCTAGCAAGGTAATTGGTAGCTCAAGCGTTTGGGTTTGGAATAAGAAGTATCGGGTCCTCGGAGTCTACAAAGCCTTAGAAGGAAAAGAGTTGACTGTTAAGGGTTCTACAATCCTGAACTTTGATGAAAATAATTCTGTGGGTAAGAAGATCCGCCAACCGAAAGAAGTTGTACCGGAAGTTGTTACAATGGGAAAGATTGGTTTGAAAAATCTTCTGGGTTCGATCAAAGCAAAACCGATGTCTCTAACTGGTCGTATCGGTTCTGAGATTGTTATTCTCCGCGTTTTCTAAATAATAAGATAAGTAAATGATTACACATAACGAAAATATTAATTTTCTCCTGCTACAAGGTTGGGAGTATGATAAGAATAGAAATGGTAACGCATGTTTCCGACCTTGTTGGGATGACGAGAAGTGGTTCTCTTTAAACGAAGCACTCTCGACAGAATGCCTTATCAATCCAGACGAATACAAAAATTTCGAATTGATTGATAACTTAGATCAGAAAATGTCTTATTCAGTTTCGAAATACATGGAAGAGTAAAAAATGAAAATTACTCGCTTTTATAGAAGTGTTTTTATTTCAGATACACACTTAGGATTTCGATGGTGTAATGCCAAAGCAGTACTTTCTTTTTTGAAATCTATCTCATGTGAGAAACTTTATTTGGTCGGAGATATATTTGATCTATGGGAAATGAAGAACAAAATTTGGTGGAATTCTGATTGTAATGAAATCATTTTACATCTATTGAAAATGATTAAGAATGGAACACATGTAATTTATCTACCCGGAAACCATGACGACGCAATAAGAAAATTTCTACCTTGTTCGCTCGGCGAAGGAATTGAAATCGTAGATGATTGCATTCATACAACTATCAATGGAGATCGATACGCAGTTATTCATGGAGATCGTTTTGATGTCGTAGTCGGGAATATGAAATGGTTGGCAGTACTAGGTAGTAGAATTTATGATTGGTTAATGGTTTCTAATGGATATCTTCATTCTATTAGAGTATTTTTTGGTTATAAAAAATACTGGTCTTTGGCGGGATACCTAAAAAAGAAAACAAAAAAAGCCGTTTCTTTCATCGATGATTTTGAAACGGCTTTAGTCCATCACGCCAAAGTTAATAACTGTATTGGGGTAATATGTGGTCATATTCACAACGCAAAACTTTCTATTGTAGAAGGAATCATCTATGCGAATTGTGGAGATTGGATAGAGTCACTTACAGCCATAGTAGAAACAGAATCAGGTGAATTAGAATTACTTCATTGGCATTGTATCGATACACACCACAAAAAATAAATTTGACAACCACCCCAGGACCTGCTATTCTAGAGGAGTAATGAACTACAACAAAGAAAAAACGAGAGCAGCGGGTGGCCCCGGCGGAATCACTTGCTACTGCTGCAATAATTTCAAAACATTAAAAGCAGCACGTACTTTTCATAATCGTGTCATGCGCCGAAAACTGAATGCTTCTGTTAAATTCAGCTTGCGTTTGGAAGAGGAACTATAAAGATTTCTTTCCACCATCATACGGAACTGCCAAACCTTCCTGAATTAGTTTCAGATTGAACGATTGATCTGCTTGTAATTCTGTTTGAGATTCGTATACATAAGCTAAGACACGACCGTATTTATCATCCTTATCTAATTTTGTTTTTAAAATGACATTTTTATTTTCTAAGGCAGCGGCTGTTCTGGCTTTCGCTTTTAAAGCAAGTTCCCGCACTGAGTCGATTTTCGAAGTTTTTTCTGGTGTATCGATTCCATTTAATCTTACTAGTTTCTTAATCGATATTCCAAAACCCAAATCAATTTCTGCCTCGACAGTATCACCATCTAGGATTCTAATTACTTTAGCGTTGTATGTATACATTATCTCCCTCAGTATCTATTTAAAGAAATAAAATTATGCGCCTATACTCATTCACTAATTATTATCTCTCACCAATCCAGCAGGGTATTCAAACTGCTCATCTTGTCGGAGAAATGTCTCAAAAAACACTGGTAGATAATGGTTATTATCATCGATGGGTTAATTACTATAAAACTATCATTGTATTGAATGGCGGAAACAATTTCGCACTAAGGGAACTATCTACTAGATTAAAAGAGTTGACTGAATGTTATAACTTCTACCAAACTGTTTCTTCCTTCTACGAAGACCGGGAATCTTTGAATGGTGCCATGACTGCTGTCGGTCTAATTGTACCCGAAGAAGTCTACGATGCTTCGAAAGATCCACTTAATCAATTTCAAACGTTAAGAAATTTCTTGAATGACTTCAAGTTAGCCTAAATATTAGTGGCCCATTAGTTTAACGGTAAAAACCCCCGGCCTACACGGGTGTAGGCACCCGGAAGACTCAGAGTTCAAATCTCTGGTGGGCTACTATATTTTTCTTGACAAAAAATTTTTGATCTGCAATACTTTCATTATATGAACGAAACACAAAAAGATTGGTTCCGACGCATGAGCGAGAATGTTTCTCATTTACGCAATCAATATCATCTCAGTCAACTCAGACTCAATATGGATGAATGTGAGTTTTGTGATCTACCAAGAAATGATGACTAATCTTCAAGAAAAAATTTAATCCACCGCTCGATATGTTTTGACCAGTCATAAGTTTCTCTGGCAAACTCCTGAACATCCTTACATCTCTTGGCGTACTCTTCATTGTTAATATGAAAGTACGTCAATTGTTTTTTTAGCTCTCTTGAATATTCTTGATTATAATGCGGAAGCGTAATATGTCCAGAATCCTTACCATGTTCATTTGCGTATCCAACTGAAGTAGTAAATGGAAGTCTACCAGCACACGAAGCTTCCATGAAGGGATAGCCAGCAGATTCTTCGATGGAAGAAACTACCAAAGCATCAATACTTTTATAGTAAGCTGGCATCGCCGTATAATGATAGAATTTATGTTCTATTAATTTTATGTAAGGCATATCGGCAGCAACTTCTTTGACTAGATTACCACGTTTGATTTCTACTCCGTTATGATTAAATACTTCCCGCGCCCCGGCATACCCAATCTTATCCAATCTCTCCGCTGGCTTCTGATAGAACAAATCGAAATGAGTGCCGACAGTCAAAACTTCGGGTACTCTAGTTACTCCAAATACTTCACTCTTCGTTTTTAAAATTTCAGAGACTACTCCATACTTACCGATCTTATCGAATACTTCTAGAACAAATTTTTTTTTGGCAAGTAAGATATCGTGCTGTCCATGTGCTACAGAATAAATCTTAGAATATGGTATATCGAAATTTTTATGAAGAATATCAATTGCTTCGGGTGTCGTAACAAAAATATCATATGTTTCATTTATTAATTTAAATTCTTCTTTAGTATAAGATTTCGACCAGTCTAGTAATTCGCAAAAAATTCCATGTTGATATAATTGCTTCACAAGAGAGTTATGAATAGATCCGAAAATCCAGAAAGGTAATGTGTAGAATAAGACTCTTTTCATTTTAATTGTCGAATCTCACGTTATATTCGTATTCATCTTCGCTGGTAAGTATATCAGGAATAGTAAGAAAATGTTTTAAAGAAATTAGACTTTCTTCATCCCAAACTTCCACTAAAAAATAGTCTTTATCGATCCTCATCCCGAACATATCGAATTCTTTATCTGTGAATAATTCATAGATCAAAACATTCACATCTTCTTGAGTAGGTTTGGTCTCATACCAACAACAATGAAGAATAATTTTCGAATTGTGATCACCTTCGACTGGCTGATAAGCAACTAATGCATAATTTGTTTCTAGTGTTTTACTCATAATTTATTACCCCTCACACATCAATCTAAATCCATTCTCAAGATATTTATCGAATGCTTTTTGAAATAAAGGAACGGCAAATACTGCCGTAGCATTTTTATCTCCACCTAGTTCCCATCCTTTTTTTGGATCAGAACTCCACATTCGTTTATTATCAATCGGATGTGGAGGAACATACGTTTTCAGATTACTATATTTTTGAAGTAGTGCAGAGAAATGGATGTCTTCTGCACAAATAAAATCGTGATCAATTGGCGGAAGTTCTCTACAAAAAATACTTAATAAGTCTCGGTGGAAGCCCCAGAAATGTCCTCCGAGATCGACCTGTTCTACTTTCTCATTAGGATTATCCCAGCCAATTCTATCTTGCATCGTAAATTTATACTTTTTTTTAGGAAAGCGAATGCCTATTCCACAATGCAACCCAGGATAATTCTTCTGTGTATCCAGAAAATTCTTAAGCCATAGATCACCTGGAATAGTATCGTCATCTAAAATACAAACCCAATTAGTTCTGGCATTTAAAGCCGCATAGAATCTTCCCCAGACACCAAGATTCCGATTCATCTCGAATGAAGTGACACCAGGAGATTTCTTTATTCTCTCGTCATATACAATTCCAGGCATCGTATTCTGTACATAAAAAATCTCTCTTACCAAAACATCTTGTTGATTATAGATAGATTGGAGTTGTTCCGCAGTAGTATGTGGACGTTTGTAAGAATTCAGAATTACTGTTATGTCGTTAGTCATTTTTAAATTTATCTGATACTTCTCTTAAGAATTCTGCTCGTTCTGATTCTCGTTTTTCATTTCTTCTTGTTCTATTATCCAGTAATTCATTTAGACATTTCGAACAATAGTAATCAATAAACCCACGTCCGTTTTCTTTAAGAATAAGATGTTTCGGACAAATATCATATCTCCAGCAATCATATCGGAACTTCAACTTAGCTAGAATATTCTTTACCATACACAAACCTTCTCAGAAAAATTCTTGTCACCTATGGAATAATTGCGTTTATTAAATTTGTCATTATCCAGCCAAAGATCAATTGTCGATCCAATATCTATATATTGATTAGATCGATTCTTTTTCCAGCCCTGATGTACGGCAATGTTTCCAAAAGGTCCAGCCGAAAAAAGAATAATACTATTATTATGAGTAAGAAGTATTTCATTGATTAAACTAAGATCCTCTTGATTCACCCAAGCATTATAATGAATACCGTAAAACTTACTGACCTTGAATGGTAACTTAGCTAGATCACTATTCTTATTTGCTACCAAAACTAATGGACGTTCTGTTTTTGAAAAATATGGAATGAATTGATCAAGAAAGAAGTTATAGTTGGCGTTGACAAAGATATTGGCAAATGTTAGATTAGATAAGTTTTGACCAGAAACTACTTTCATCTCTTCATACACTCTGTCACCTTGACAACACCGACAAGAAATTCCTACGAAATATTCAGGATGCTTATATTGTAACGATTCCAATAACATTCTTCGCGATTCCGAATACTTGACAGATAAAGTAATATCATTCATTACCCATTCATTATTATGATTCTGTATTCCATTCAAAGCCATCCATTCACCATCCGCAAACTTACTAAAAGCGAATGGTTGTTCAGAGAACATTCGATTATATAATAACTGGATTTCTTCTTGGAAGATTTTAGTATTCATTAGATCTATTATAACATAGACTTACTAAGAAGTCAACACTTGACTTTTGACCTTCAAAGTGGTACAATGAGTATGTAATGCGATAACAGTAGTCTATAGATATATTATATAGAGTAAGATTTAAAAAAGTAGAGACAACGAAGTTGTTTCCGAAGGAAGTTGTACCTGTTGCAGTAGAATAATCCATGAAATATTTTTAAAAAATAGTTGACAAGCCTTTCTAGATTTGCTATTATAGTTGTATGGAAGCCAACGCATACCAAACCATCACAGACGACCAGATTCTTCAAGCTTTGAACGGTCAAATGGTCGAGATCAAAGGAGATCGTAATTATACCATCAAATTCGACGGAAAGAATTTCGTCGTTGAAGTTTTTTCTTGGACTACTTTAGCAGCCACAATCACATCCGATGAGACCAATCTTAGGTTGATTCGATTCTACTAAAAGAGTAGTAAAATATATTATCGTGTGTTTAAATGAGGATATATAATCAAAAAATTATATATCCTCATTTTCATTTATATGAAATTGTATTCTCGTTTTAACCAATCCAATTCAGTACGGGAATCGTTTTGTTCATACCAACCTTTACCGATGTAAGTACTCATTACTTGCCAGAAATATTCTTCGTACATCAAAGCAACTCTGTCTGAAGAGAAATTATTCAATGCCCAATTACGACAATTAATCGGTTTAATTGTTTCTATATTTTTAGCGGCCCAAATGAATTGTTCGAAAGTCCTACAACGAAATCCAGTATATCCATGAATATTAGTTTCATTAAATACACCCCAATCAGTAGAAATAACTGGTGTTCCACTCATCATAGATTCTACCGCTGCTCCGCCAAACGGTTCCGCAAACATTGAAGGAAGAAAGAAACCTTTAGCTTTGCTCATTAATTTCTTACGAGTTTCTGTATTTGCATATCCAACATGTGTTATATGTTCAGTTTGTTTATATCCGTATTCCTCAAGATAACCTTGTCCAGCAATTACTAAGTTCTCGCCGAGTGTGTCACAAATCTGATAAGCGATATCAATTCCTTTTCCTGGGTATACACGTCCCAAAAATAAGAAATAATCTTCCTTCTCTTCTGAATATTCAAAATCTTCTGGGTCAAAATAATTTGGGATTACAACGTGGTACCAATCTTCTTTACACTGAGCTACCGCTTCGTGACCATTAATAGAAGAACGAATAGAATAAGATTCGTAAATTCTAAACTTAGCAAATTGACCTGTAGCATAACCGATTCCAGGTTCTACTACAATGATATCTTGTACTTGATCTGCAACTGGTTTATGTCCCCATCCCCAGAAACATAAAAGAAAATCATTCTTACCTTTTCTCTTTTCTATTTCTTTTGGGGTATTCTTATAGAATTGTTGATAGGCGTGATCATTCATGTCAAATTTGAAGAATTGTTTACGCCAATCATAATTACCATATGCAATTTCTAAGTCGTTATTGGTAATTACTGTAATATGTTCAGTACAAACTACTTCTGAATCTTCGTGTCCATAATGAAATACAGTATGACCACGTTTAGTCATCATTTCACAGAATCTTCTTACTTTGGTCGAATATGCACATGCTGAATATTCTTTATTTGTTACAGTATGTGGAAGTCCCAAACAATGAAATGTATAATGTTGTTTCTCAATCATAATATTTTACTTACTCCATATCTAAAAAAAGATAATTATCACTTTTATATTAAATTAACCCATGCTCCATTCTCTCTACCTTGAAACTTATTTGTAGTAGAATTATAAACAATCATACCATTCGTGGCTGGACTGATGGCATTTATTTCATTGGTAGTTTTACTAACAGCAAGAATTTCACTAGATGGACCAGTTGCACCTTGTGTTCCTGTTGGACCAGTTGCGCCTCTCGGACCTTGAATTTGTCCTGGTGTGATTTTTGCGACGGTGAAAGATTGATTTGTTGGCATGTTATAATATTATTTAGTTGCGTTTGGTCTTACTTCGCAAATACCATCTAGAATTCTAGTTACAGTTCCGTCACCTGTAATTTCTAAATCAAAGAAATATCTGCCAGGACTCATAGCAGATGTATCAGCGGAAGTGGCCGAAATAGAAAATTTTCCGTCAGTAGGTGGAGAAATAATAGTCACGGTAAGCGAATAAACATTTTCGTTCCAGTAATAAGATTTTCTTATCTTTGCCGAACCAGTTAAGCCAGTAAGATCCATGAATGTAGCGTCAGGATTAGTAAGTTGTACTTCATTCAAAAAAGTAGCGCCCTGTTCTATTGTAAGATTAATATATCCGGCTGGCATTATTTTTTTTAAGCTCCTGTTTTCTCTGTAATAGTAGAAGAATAAGTATATGGTTCGACAACATCTGTTTCATCTGTTATAGTTAAATCGACAGTCACAATATTTTGTTCGTTGTCGTAATTTACTACATTACTTTGGACATTTTTGATTAACTTCCCGTCAGTGATAGGAGGATAAATCCAAGAATCAGCCGAAAAAGAAAGCGACCATTTAATAACTCTATCGTCTTCTACAGCACCATCATATATATCTTCTGAAGAAACAGAAGTGAGTGTAATATTCACATCACGTTTTAGACCAATAGAAGAAATATCTTTCATGGTGATTGTATAGAATGGAGTGAAGTAAGGAAGTATTTGTTCGATTACTTGTAGGCCGTCGTCAATATTCTTAACCATTAAATTCAAATTATATTCGAATTTATAAGGGACCGGATGATATTGTGAAAGAAAAGAAGAAGTAAATTTGGTAGTACCAGAACCCAAAGAAGTAATATCTATTGCAGTTCCGGCTTCGGCTAATGTAGATGTAGTGGCTAATTTGAATGTATTAGTATTGACAGGAATTACAAAGTAAGTTGTGCCATTAACTAATCCACCAACAATAGATCCAGAACCTTTAGAATAAGTAACACCTTGTCCTTTTCTCAAAGAATGTGCTGCTATAGTAAAAGTATTATTCGCTACTGAAACATCTGCGCTGGCAGAAAAGGAAAGATTCTTAGGTGGTTGATAATAGTTCTTATTAACACTTACGGTTTTTCTTTCTGGGGCATAAGCAATTCCGGCTAACTCGAAAGAAAGTCTTGGAAGAATCATTTTAATATTTGTTTCATTATTTGAACGAGAAGTTCCTGTTTGCTGATTCATAGTTATGGCTTTATCACCAGGACCATATGCAAGTGGAATCTTTATTATAGAACCTACAGAACCGTCAGTTTTATATCTGACGATTCTTATATTATTAAACAGTGCTCCGAATGCGGCAGTAAGATTTCTGATTGAAGCGAAATAGAATGGTTGGGAAGAGAGCATTAGGGCCTACCAAAAGGATTTGATTCTGAGAAATCTATTACACCATAACCAGTATCTTTGATTGCAGTATTATTGGCAAAAGGATCTTTGATGGTTACTCCGTCATTACTATAATCAATGGCCACAGAATCAGCATCTGTACCAGTGTTAATAACTTCATTAGAATATTTAAATGCTTCACAGGTTAATGTAAAAGTCTGTCTTGTTCCTAAAGGAAAAAATGGATTATCGTCGTCAATATGCTTTAATTCAAATAATGTATCTGAAGTTGCATAATAAAGTAAGTCACCTTCTTTAGGATAACTCTGGTCAGTGACCATTTCAAATCTCTCTTGTGAAACAATTAAACGTATCTTCGGTGCGTAAGAAAATCCAAATTGTCCAATTAGTTCTCCTTCACCTTCGAATCCCTGAAAGTTATCGATAAACATTTCAATCGTATATTTTTTAGTAAATTCAGATAGATAATCTTCTCGGAATAACTGATCAAGTTTTACAATACTTCTTGGGAGATATATAAAATCACAACCACCAATCTGAATTACTTCGTTGACTAATGATTGTAATAGATTTTGTTCTTCTCTTGAACCTATTCCTTTTCCGCCCTGGAAGAATTTATTTACCATTTTTTATCCTATTAAGAAATCCATAGGAATATTTAGACCATTGATTAATTTGGTTTCCAATCTATTTACTTCTTCTACTGCTTCCGTATAAATTTCTTGTCCATTCAAAACAATACCAGAAGGTAAAGTAAGATTGCCATATTTCTTAATGTTTTCACCCCATTGTTTTTTTATTAAGGCAGTGGCATAATCTTTAAGAAATTCATCATTCCAGATATCAGGAAAATCGCTTTCACCTAGTTGCTTCAATACTTTGAATACTAGTATGGGAGTATTTGTTCTTATAGAAGATAAAGATTCGTTAAAAGTAACTCTATTGGTTTTGCGATTGAAATTAAAAGAACTCAGTGGATTAAATTCTCTTGACAATACAGAAATATAATTCTTCATTGAAGAAAGATATGATATACCAGAAGAAGCCGAAATGCCATTATTTCCGTAATAGTCATTTAAGTAAAATTGAGTTTGAAAATTGAAAAGTCCACCACTATTATTATTATTTCCGTTCCCGCCAGGACCACCAGGAAGTACTTTAATTACAGAAGCAATAGGATCGGCAATTGCGATATAACCATTCGAAACATCTTGGTCGGTAATTGTGACTACGAGATATTGCTCCATCGATCCATCGAAGTGATAATCGTAAAATTTTAAAAGAGCATCATCTACCCTGTCAGATTTTTGGCCGTCTTCGATTTCGATGGAAATCAACGGAAAACCCAGTCTTCTCAAACAGTAAGTAATGAATTCTTCTCGTGTTGTGGGTTTTGCCATATGCTAATATTTATATAGAATATAAAATCGCTGAAACTAAACGAAGAAATAAAGAAGCTAAATTACTAGCACTACAAATAGAAAATGGCGTATCTGAATTTGTTCCAGATACGCCATAATCATTTATATATTGTAACTTCTACTTCTCAAAATCGCATAAAAATTCTAGATTCAGTACATCTTGTGTGTTCAATCGCACTTCATTTCCCAGAACATCTCCACTAAGATCTAATTTTTCGTATTCGAGGTCCACTTCTTCGCTTAGAAGTTCATTAAACTCCGCTACGAATGCTTCGAAATTCTCTTCGGCAACAGAAACATTCTTAGTCTCAGGATCTTCAGTTCCGTACTTGTTGACTAAGGTGATTCTAGACTCTTCTAGATCCTTCAGCTCTGCGGCGATCTTCTTTAAGAATTTTCCCAATCTGTACGATACTTTAATCGGTAATACTGCCTTCGATAATTCCACAACTGACTTTTCTGAATTCTTGATTTGTCCTAATGAAACTTTCATGTTTTATATAATCCTTTTCTTATTTTTTTACTTACTCTACTTATTTAGTATAACATTTTCTCTAACTGTTGTCAATACTCTTTCTTTCTCTCTCAAGAAGACTTTAGTATCTTTCTCTTGTTTTATATAATATATCTATAGACTATACTGTTATCGAATTACATACTCATTGTACCACTTCTAGATACAAAAGTCAATAGGTTTTGATGTAATAAGTCAAGTTAGTTTCAATTAAAAATTCTTAATCAACTAAAAAATCATAAATACTAAGATGAAATCTTTTAAGCAGTTCATTCTCGAATCCAACATAAAATGTGAGCCACGAAAAGTACCAATCAAATGGGAAAGTTTACAACGAATCGAAGAATGGATAAATTCTCTGTGGGAGAAAATCGGTGTTGACGTATTTCTCGGTAACAAAACAGCTCATTTCTATCAACGTCTGAACGATGCCAGAAACGGTCAACAGATTTCTCTATGCGAGATACAAAAAATATTTTTGCAGGTATATAGTAAGTACGGAAAGTTGATTGCTTCTAAAACAAAAGATTTTGAAGGTGTTCTAAGCGACTTAGAAACTGACGTGAATATTCCTTTCTTTTTACAAGTTTTCAAGGATGGAAGAATGCAGTTACGTACAAAGACGATCATGAGGAAACCCAATTATCAAACTTCCGATCAAAAATTATCTGTTGACTAAATATAAAGATTCGTGTTATAATAGTTAAATATGAGTCTTCTGATCGATATTAGATATGTTAATGAGATCTCCTCGCGCCTAGAACGGTTCAGCAACAAAGGCGGAACTCTCTATAATTTTCGCTGCATAATGTGTGGAGATTCTCAAAAGAAAAAGAGTAAAGCCAGGGCATATTTGTACACCAAAGATAATGATCTTTATTTCAGGTGTCATAATTGCAATGTCGGAACTACCTTTTCTAAATTTTTACAGACGATAGATCCTATACTTCATAAGCGATATGTGTTCGAAAGATTTTTCAAAGGCGAAACTGGTAACCAAAATTACCAGAAACCCGTTTTACCTTCAACTACTTCGATGGATGCTTTCAGAAAAAGAATAAGTGATCCTTATCAGAAAATTGAATTAGAATCTATTGAGTCTTTAGATCCGGCGCACTATGCCAGAGTTTATCTAGAAAACAGAAAGATCCCAAACGAATTCTTCACTAAGTTATTCTATACCAATGACTTTAAAAAATATGTAAGTACCATTGATGAAGACAAAGCCAAGGACCTTCCAAGAAACGAATCGAGAATCGTCATACCTTTCTTCGACAAGAAAGGAAATTACTTAGCCTTACAGGGTCGCGCACTGGAGAATTCTCTCAGATACATCACGATCAAGTTACACGAATCAAACGAAAAAATTTATGGTTTGGATAGACTAGACATAAAAAAGACGATACGAATTGTCGAAGGTCCTTTAGATTCTTTGTTTGTCAAGAATTGTATTGCTATAGCTGGTTCTGATCTTAGCTCACTTACTAAGAAATATCCAGATGCAGTTTATATTTTCGACAACGAGCCTCACAACAAAGAAATTACCAAGAAGATAGAACAATTAATCAATGGCAATTACAAAGTCGTTATCTGGGACAAAGCTTTAAAATCTAAAGATATCAATGATATGGTATTGGCCGGAATGGATGTAGAAAAATTAGTGAACGAAAATACATATAAAAGTTTAGAAGCAAAATTGAGATTCACCAAATGGAGAAATGATTGATGTATAAAAATTATGAAGAAATTTTGAGTGTTAATTTAGTTTCACATTCTACGCCTTGTCTGAAAAACTTCTCGGTATTGTATGATGATCAAAATAAGAAAACTCTCAGTAATATCATTTCTTATTGTGCAAGAGTTTCTAATCCTAAAAATCAATTAAATGTAGATACTACCGAAAAGTTAATGAAGTATCTGATTAAGAACAGGCATTGGTCTCCATTCGATATGGTCAATGTTTGTCTGGAAGTAACTACCACGCGAGATATTGCTAGACAGATCTTAAGACATTCTTCGATGAAGTTTCAAGAATTCTCACAACGTTATTCAAATCCATTAGAAGAATTAGAATTCTGTTTGAAAGAATGTCGTCTACAAGATGACAAAAACCGTCAAAATTCTCTTGAGGTTAATGACGAATCAATAAAGGAATACTGGCGTCTAACTCAAACTTCTTTGTTAGATAGAATCAAAGATGATTATCGGACGGCGATCAATAAAGGAATCGCAAAGGAAGTAGCCAGAGCCATTCTTCCTGAAGGTAATACTGTAAGTCGTATGGACATTAATGGTACGATTCGTTCCTGGATTCATTATCTGGAAGTTAGGACGGAAGAAGGAACCCAGAAAGAACATCGGTTAGTTGCTTTGGAAGTAATGAAAGCAATCAATGAAGTTTTTCCACAGATGTATTCGATTCTAGAAGGGAAGAAAGTATGCTTAGTCAAAACACACCCACCAGTATAAATCCAATTTTTACGAGTCCTACAATAACTTTTATCGTAGGACTTCCTGGATCTGGCAAAACTACATATGCTTTGAAGAATTTCGAAAATTGTAAAATATTCGATGACGTAGCCAATAATACACAAGAATACTTTAAACTAATCGGTATATTAAATCAGAGATTAGAATCGTGTGTAGTAACAGACAGTTATTTACTTACAAAAGAGATGCGTCTGGATGTACAAGAAAGATTTAAAGTTACTTTTCCACTCTATAATTTTGTTTGGATCTTATTCGAAAACGACCCAGAATATTGTATCATCAATATTCAAAAACGAAATGATCTTAGGATAATTTCTGAAAATTATATTAGAGGGATTTCTGCAATTTACGAGTTGGATGATATATCTATTATTGTTCCGGTTCATAAACCTATGCCAAATTAATACTTCTAAAAAAGAAATATATTGTGATAAATAATTCTATCCACAAAACACTTATGACACAAAAAATAACACAATATAGACCTATTGCTTCTGGAATGGGTCAAGCCGTAGCAGAAAGAACCATTCTTCGTAAGAAAGAAAATGGAGAGTTCGAAAATTGGGGGGAGGTAGCAGAGCGTGTTGCTTTAGGCAACTCTTTATTATTCGACGGTCCAATTCATTCTTCTAAATCAGAATATGAATTACTCTGTAGACATATTGCTAATGGCAATAATCTAATGTCAGGTAGACATTTACAACATGGAGATTCAGACCAACCAAATAGAAATTTAGAAATTTTCACTAACTGTTCTACATCAGCGACATCATTTCTTTTATTTTATCTATTGTTAAATGGTTCTGGTGTAGGAAGATGTTATGATGATGATATGATAGTTGTGAATTGGGATAATGCTCCCAATCTACGATGTGTTTTAGATTCTTCTCATCCTGATTATAATTACTCTGCACACGAATCTTTACGAGACGCCCAACACAAATATGGTTTCGGAAAAGATACTATGTGGTTCGAAATTCCTGATTCTAGAGAAGGATGGGCCAAAGCATTAGAGTTGTGGGAGAATGCCGCATTCGAAAAGATTCATTCTAATAAAATGTTGATTCTTGATTTTTCGAGAGTAAGACCAAAAGGTTCTCCGATTAATGGAATGCAAAATCGACCCGCCAGTGGACCTGTAGCACTTATAGACGCATTTAATAAAGCTGCGAGTTTGAAAGGTTCTGGATTGGCACCTTGGAAACAAGCAATATATCTTGATCATTACTTTGCCGAATGTGTTTTAGTGGGCGGTGCTCGTCGTGCTGCCAGAATGAGCACTAAACAATGGACAGATATTTCTATTTTAGATTTCATCACAATCAAACGTCCAATTGAATTTAATAACAAATCAGTAGAAGAAATTAAAGAATTACGAAAAAATTCTAATCCATATGGATTCCTTTGGTCTTCTAATAATTCTATTACAGTCGATGAAGAATTTTGGAAATACGTCGATGATACTTCAATCGATACTGATTTAGCCAAACATGCTAGAAAGGTTTTTGAATTATCTACTAGTTCTGCGTATGGCGACGGAACAGGTGAGCCAGGATTTATTAATAGTGATCGCTTAGTAAGTAAAGACGAAGGTTGGAATGATCTCAATCGTGGAGATTATGTCGGATCTAAAAAATATCAAATTAATGATGATACACAAATTCTTTTTTCTAAATTAGCCAAACGAGCCAAAAAGAAAAAATATCATTATATTGTGAATCCTTGTGGTGAAATTGTTCTTAATTCTTTGGGTGCATATTGTACAATCGCCGACGTAGTACCTTATCATTGTGATACTTTAGAAGACGCCGAAGAATGTTTTGCTGTTGTTACTCGTTCACTTATGCGAGTAAATATGATGGATTCTTTGTATAATAAAGAAGTTAATCGAACCAATCGAATTGGTGTTGGTATTACTGGTATTCATGAATTTGCTTACAAATTTTTTGGATTCGGATTTTATGACTTAATTGACGAAGAAAAGAGCAAATCTTTCTGGTTGACTTTATCTAGATTCAATCGTATTGTTTTCGAAACGGCTGTTGCCTTTGCAAAAGAAACAGGAACAAAAGTTCCTCATACATTGACTACAATAAAACCTGCCGGGACAACATCAAAACTATTTCTTCTAACGGAAGGTTGGCATTTACCTTCAATGAGAAAATTTTTAAGATGGGTTCAATTCAGAACTGATGATCCTTTGGTTAAAGTTTATCAAGATGCCGGATATCCATCTAAAGAATTAGTATCTTATACCGGAACTACAATTGTTGGATTTCCTACCGAACCCGTGATTACTACGCTCGGAATGGAAGATAAATTAGTAACTGCTTCGGAGGCCACACCAGAAGAACAATTTAAATGGCTGATGTTAGGTGAAAAATATTGGATTCATGGAACTGATGAATTTGGTGAACCTAATAAAGAATCTTACGGAAATCAGATTAGTTATACTTTGAAATATAAACCTGAATTGGTTGATTATTCTAACTTTAAACAAATGCTCCAGAAGTATCAATCACAAATTAGATGTTGTTCAGTCATGCCGCAAGAAGATAAATCTTCTTATGAGTATCTTCCAGAACAATCTATTAGTAGTGAAGAATATGAAAAAATTGTTGATCTAATTAAATCAGCAAATAAACTATTAACTACGGAAGAAGTCGGTAGAGAACATATTGAATGTGCTGGTGGTATCTGCCCAGTAGATTTCAACTCCGAAACTAAATAGAATCAACAACCTAACAGAAATTCCGCATCTTAACATAACCATTGTTAGTTTGCGGAATTTCTGTTAGCGAAAATATTTTTCAGGATAGCTTGACAAATATTTTTATTTTTGATATGCTGATGAATAGAGGAATATTTTAAAATTATGAATGATTTAACAGAATTTCTTTTTTGTCCTATACATGGAATTTTCCGTCCACAAATTTGGCCTTTTGTCGGAGTCTGTCTGAGCGGTGTTCTTTTTTATTGGAAACGTATTTGGAAAAATTTATCCAAGAGTTGACAATCGACGAGCCACCTGCTATACTTTTTATATGAGCATTCAACAACGAATCACGAACCTCCAGAACTTCTTCACGAAGAACCCGAAAGGAAAAATGAACGGTCTTCAAGTGATGGATCATTACCGAGCATTCCATCCTTGCGTTGATGTCCCACTCAATATTGATTTCGTATCGATGTATCGTTCGATCTATTACATCGCGATGAATTCCGAAGCTTTGAATGTTCGTTACGGATTCTAGAAGTAGTCATTGACAAAGTTTTAAAAGTTTAGAAAATATTTAGGAGACAATAATTTTATGTTACGTTTTAAGACTAAGACCGTAAATGTAGACGATCTCGCCGAGATCACTTTTCTTCTTGAGAGTGGGTGGGATCTTGATTCGGAGAATTCCGACGAGACTGTGGTTTTGTTCTCACAGGAAATGTAAATTCTAAAAAATAAAACGGACCAAGTTTTTTCTTGGTCCCATTGACATTGGTTTTCTGACCTGCTATACTTTTTATATGACCGAACGATTCTCTTTAAACACTTTTCAAGATGCCCTTCCTGTCAATAAAAATACCGGACAGAAACTATGGAAATCTCTCGGACTCGATAAGGGAGAATATGCCTTCGAGATTCCGGTCAATTCCGTTTGTTCGATTTTGATTCGGTCTTCAATCGACCATACTGGTTTCTGTGCCGATTCGGGTAAAGATTCGATTCGAACTTGGTTGGTCAATCCTTCCGATCAATCCCCGGTTGGTTCTAAACTTTCTCTCTACATCACGCGAGTTTCTGGTTGGGAAGAACGGATGACCACTCAACTCCGTAAGCTTTTCCGTCTAGCCAAACAAGTAAAGGCTTGCCAATGCGGAGAAGTCGTTAAAATTTTCAAGATTAAGAAGGAAGGTCCGAACAAAGGTAAATTTTTTACCTGCTGCGCCGATAGCGCCTGTAAAATCAATCCTTTCAAATTCGTAGACGATGATCTTCAGCCGAAGAAATAATTTGACATCCTTCTTCTCGATTTGCTATACTTTTTATATGGAAAAACGAACCATCCTCTGCACGACGACTACCTCACTCGCGAAGACCCTGGACACTTTGGAATGGAATGGGTTTACCGTAATTCGAATCGAAGCGATCCCACATGATTTTGGTGGTCCAACTAAATATTTAGTTGTGTACGCAGGTTAAAATAAAATGAACGACAAAATCGAATTGTATAAAATCACCAAGTCGAACATCGGTTCACACTCGACTTCTTATATGGTAAAGATCGGAGCCGATAAGGTTCTCGGTTTCGTGGAAAAGTTCAAAGACACTCGTTCTACCAAGAATCCCTGGAAGATTTTCGGTGCTATGGTCGTCACCAATGACGAAGGTTTTCAATGGTTTCGTTATGACAATAATGTTTTCTATACCGTTTTTGGTTCTAAGAACGATGCCGTAAATATGATGATCGAGAAAAATTTAATTCCTGTCAGTTTGGGTTAATATGATTTATCCTGGATATTGTTGTATTAATTTGACCTTACAGAAGTCTTTAAACATAACGACTAATCGGACTATGCGTAGAGATACTTTTTTAGCTAAAGGTATTGGCTACGTTTCTGATCTTGCTTTCGAGAATGTTTCTGACCTTCTGAGAATTATTGATTGGAACGGCCAAAACAAAATTAAGAATTTCAGAATGTCTTCTGAAATGTTTCCATGGGCTTCCGAATACAATTTTGAGGATTTGCCTAAATGGTCTAAGATTGAAAAATTACTTTTAGAAACAGGATCACTCGCTAAAGAATATGATATGCGTCTATCTTTCCATCCTGGACCTTTTGTTAAAATAGCTTCTTTGAAAGAAACCGTTGTTATTAATTCTATAAAAGAATTAGAGATTCATAATTCTATCATGAATCATATGGGTCTCCAAGCAAGTGATTTTTATCCTATCAATATCCATGTAGGAATGT
>Ga0208966_1000167_pt1 | contig 21123 bp, 28 predicted proteins | sample GreLakmeHU45MSRF_FD_187701 | JGI IMG/M metagenome (GOLD analysis project Ga0208966, IMG submission 187701) | Freshwater lentic microbial communities from great Laurentian Lakes, MI, USA - Great Lakes metaG HU45MSRF (SPAdes) | ecosystem: Environmental > Aquatic > Freshwater > Lake | place: Great...
CCATTTTTAAACTTATAGGAGAAGTTGGGTTTCCCATCGTCGCCGCATTGGTAGCTATGGTGTTTGTTTATTTTGTCGTCAACTATATCCTCGAAAGTGTCGTAAAAGCTATCAAGGGCATGCAGGGTATCATTATGGGTCTTGAGAATAGAATTAAGACCATGAACCATGATATCATCAGAGTAGACGCTGTTGTCAGTTCTGCTCTTGGGCTTAGACCCGACCTTGACCGCATTGCCAGAGCTGATGGCAAGAACGATGCGAGGAAAGATTAATGGATCCTGATTTAATTGTAAATGCTATTAAGCAGTATGGGTTTCCTATCGTATCTTCAGTGGGCATGGGATACTTTGTATATTTCATTTATAGTTTCGTTACAACAAAATTAATGCCTATTATCGGTGAGACTAACGTTATTCTAATAGGATTGATTGATCGTATTAGAATGCTTGACAATGACATGATCAGGCTTCAACAGAAAATCAGCGTAGTATTGCAGTTGAAGGAGGATCATTCTGATGTACATAAAACTAAAAATTGAGATAGTTAAGATTTTGCTTTGCGACTTCGAACTGTCATCTGAAAATAAAAAGAAAGAAGTCACACCAGAACCAGATCCAGTTGTGGAATCAGAGGAAATTAAAAAATGAAGATTATTCTATCCTCATCAATTATTCTATTCGCATCATTAATCCTTCTTGCATTCTTTTCGATTGCTTATGCTAATGATATTAACACCAAGTGCCCACAGTTTGTAGCTTTCGGTGCACCAGTTGAACATGTTGCCGTTGGCCAACATATCTGCAAAAAGAACTATGCTATTCATTATCGTTTTGATACTAAGACAGCTGAATATGTTGTAGAGCATCCCACTAAGGCTGCTATCACTGGTGCGTCAAAGCGCAAGGATGACTTCCGCCCTGATCCAGATATCGCAAAACCAAATCAGTCTCAGTTAGCTGATTATGCTACTGCTGGTAATATCTATGATCGTGGACATTTAGTTCCTGCTGGTAATAACACTCAGTCAGATGTTATTATGTCAGAATCATTCTTTCTATCGAATATGATCCCTCAGATTGCTAATAACAATCGTGGTATTTGGAAACAGGTAGAAACTTATGTAAGAACAATAGCAGCTGACAACAATTCTATCTATGTTGTTTCTGGCACCATCTATGATGCTGGCTATACTACTATTGGTCCAAACAAGGTCGGTGTGCCAACAAGAGTCTTTAAAGTTATTATTGATAAGAAAAACAATAGAGCAGTGGGCTTTATCTTCCCAAACAAGGCTCTACCCGTTGCTGATCTTCCCAAGTATAAAGTGACAGTTGCTACAGTAGAAAAGGAGAGCGGCATTAACTTTATGCCAACTCTCCCATCTAATCTATCTGGTATTAAGACTATAGAACCGACTCTTTGGGATATACGTTAATATCCTACTTAGATTGTGCCCTATAAACTCCATCCCAATCTTTACCGGGAGGATTCTTAATGAAATACTCGCAACGCTTTAGCATCATTGCATAATAGTCTGCCATGTTACCCGTGAAGGAAGAGCGCAAGGTTTCGATACTTCTTGCACAGCTATCAAATCTCTTAGCTCTATAATCAGATAAGAACTGAGTGTGTTTTGCTTGAGCCTTTTTATATTCAGATAGTTTAGAATTATATCCAAGGCAGGTATAAATCCTAACACCTTCTTTCTTGCCCTTAACAGCAATGGTGTCAAGTTCTAGAATAAAGAACTCATCATCAATACCCTGTACGGTGTTATGACCAAGAACAATTCTTACACCATATTCTTTAGACTGACCTTCTAACCGAGAGGCTAGATTTACGGAGTCCCCCAAACAAGTGTAATCAAACCTTTGAGTACTGCCCATATTCCCAACAACCACCCCACCAGTATTGATACCAAGACCCATGCCGAAAGCAGGTACTCCCATAGCAGCGATATCGTAATTAAACTGATCCAAGTCTTCAAGCATTTGAAGTGATGTTTTAAGCGCATTTCGTCTATGTTCCTTATCATCTAATGGTGCGTTCCAAAATGCCATTTGCGCATCACCAATATACTTGTCTAGTGTACCAGCGTTCTTTAAAATCTTATCAGTCATCACAGTCATATACTTGTTCATAATCTGCGTAAGACCCTGAACATCTTTACCATAGTGTTCACTGATAGCAGTAAAGCCTCTAACGTCAGTAAACATAATAGATAGCTCGCGTGTTTCGCCACCAAGCTTTAATAGCTCTGGGTTCTTCTGTAGTTTCTCAACAAGAGCAGGTGATAGATATGTGCCGAACTGCTTCTTGATCTGTAGTTTTTGCATTAGCTCAGAGATAAACTTAACAGTATAGATGTGTAGATAGATAAGCAATATTGCAAATATGTTGAAGCTTACATCAAATAAGATCTTATTGTGTTCAAACAGATACCTTGGTAGATACAAATAACCTGCGATCAAAACTATTATATAAATAATTGAGAATCGTAAACTTGATAATAGGATGATAGCCAGTGTTAGAAGAATTAAAGCAGCATAATCCGCAGCTTGCGTCCATTGTGGAATCGCTACGGAATCCCCCTGTAGAAGCGTATGAAGAAGATTGGCTTGCACAGCATGGGGAAATTGTGCACCAACAGGTGTTGCAACAGGGTTCGTCACACCTGCCGCTGTTACTCCTAGCAGGACTATCTTGCCTGTTAGGTCTGTGGGCATATCGGCAATTGAAAACTCGGAGAACCGATAGTTCCAATTTACGAACACTCTAGAATATTCATCAGTCTTAATGACTGGGAATGATGGAATGCGAACAGCTTCAACACCAGTCTGATTAATTTTAGCCTGATAAGATTCCTGTCCTGCGAATGCTCTTAGAATTTCTAATGAGAATGATGGATAGTATTCACCCTTAGACATAGCAAGCATTGGTACTCTGCGCACAACACCATCAGTTTCAGGTAGTGTTGATGTGATACCAGTACCAATTGCCAGTGTCTGTATATCATATATATTATCTAATACACAGGGATACTCTGGTAGATATTCAGTAGCCTTGCCATCACCAATAACAGCAACACCTGTACGTTTTGTATTTGTATTATTACGAGCACAGTTGCCTACTGTTTGTGATAGAATAACAGGATAGCTCGTCATCGCATTTTGAAGTGCTGAGTCACCACCCATTCTATCAGGCTCTAGGAATAAAACTGTATTACCAAGAAGAGTGGCGTGTCTATCTTTTAAATCTTTGATGATGTCAGCATACACGGTACGAGGGAATGGAAATTGCCCATACTTCTGAATTGCTTTTTCATCGATGTTTGCTAGCACGATTTCATTAGCGGCAATAGGTTTGCCGAGCATAAGATAATCGTAAAACTTAAGACGACCCATATCTACAAGATAGGGATTAGATACCTTAATGAATACTAGTAAAGCAAAGGTTAGAAGTGCCAACCATGGCGACAGGAATATCTTCTTAAGAATCTTTTTCATGCATATCTCTCTTACTGCAACAGTTCATTATACTACACTTTATCGAAAAAGTCAAGTTAATTAGACTGTTTTAAATTTATATTTGTACCACCTTCATTGACCTGTACCGAGTACTCTTTACCACCAGCATTGATATTTAAGACCTTACCTTTATCCTTTTCTACATTAACTACTACAGTAGTTCCAACAGACCGAGTAAACTGGACTTTATCACCTGCTATAATTGTATATATCTGTGTTGTTGGATCATACCCAAATCCTGTACCATTTACAGTAACACCATCTTTAGTAGAGCTGCCGCCCATAGATGTCGCTAGGTAATCCTCAAGGAAATTAGCATTAAGAGGATCAACATCTAAAGAGGATAGCTGCAAGTCATCTTTTTCTAACTCAGTATTCTTTAGATAATCTATATCAAGTTCAGATAAATCTAGGATGTTTGCTTTAGAATTAGTAGTTTCCCCTAGATCAGCAATTTCATTTGCCGGAGATATGATTAACATATTATCAATTTGATCTAAAGTTAAATTTAAAATAGCGGGTTTAGATGGAGCATTGTCAAAGGTTCTTACCATAGTAGCCTGAAATGCTTTAGTGAGAGTCACGCTCCCGCCAGCATTGCTTACTGTAATCTCTCCTACAGTACCATCTTCTTCTGGTAATAGAATAACAAGACTTTTACCAAAGTCATCTACTGTAGTCGTAAAATCTGTACCGCGAACAGCGATAGTAGCTGATGGAGTATTGAGAACGATGTTTTGTTTATTAATCTTACCAAGTTGGCCAGTAGTAAACCGAATAGTTCCAGAAGCAAAGTTTAATGCCATCTTAGAAGTATTAGGATTACCACTAAACACGAAATCATCGATAACCAATTTAGAATGTTCTGTGACCTTTACGTTTGAGTTATCAACAAACGTAATTTCTACTCTACCATTACCAGTCTGTACATTATCCATTTGCTGGATGGGCAAACGCGATTGCGTAGAAAGTTTTTGATCTTTCCTAACAACCGCGCTTGTTCCAGTAAACGCAGAAACAGAACCAATACTATTGGGGGATACAACCGCCGATAGTGTTACATTGGTTGATAATAATAGTACTGTTGCTGGCAGAAGAAGTAATCCCGAGAGTATCCGCATTAGTAGTGCTCCGCTGATTAATTGTAACGTCATTGCTATTGCCTGTTAATGCCATGTTTACATTTTTGCCGGCAAATCCATTTTGCAACATAGTGATAGCATTTGAATCGCCAGTGGCTGTTACAGTATTGGTTACATCATTAGAGTTAATTGTAGAAGCGTATGTATTCAAGTCACCAGTAATAGCAATTGTTTGAGTGGCACCACTAGAGGAAGAGGTGCTGCCCTGTGTTAAACTTACCGTGTTAGTGCTACCAGTAACATCAAGTGTTGTGGCAGAACCAGCGATGCTTGCTGTATCACCCATGTTAAGTGTAACTGCGTTGTTATCACCAGTATTAGTGATAGCTAGATCAACGTTATCAGCATTATTAACAACACCATCGATGCTGTTGCTAGCACCGTCTTGTGTTAGAGTAATGTTTTGATTATTACCTTGTATGTTTACGGGAGTACCTTCTGAGCCAACACTATTCGTGCCGCCCTGCTGTGATACTGTAATATTGCTTCCATCACCAACCTGATCAATATAAATTGAGTTAGTGGCAGCTTGGCCAAAAACCAATGATGGTGTCATCAAACTCATAATCAAGATTGCTGCCTTGATTTTACTTTTCATTTTTGTAACTCCAAAGTTTCTTTTCTATCCCTTGTTTAATTAGTTCCACGACAGCAGCCTCTGTAGCTACTTTTACTGCCCTTGTATTTGCTTCGTTCTCAGTTATACCCGTTTCTGCTTCAACTGCTTTAGTTCCTGCATCAACGAAAGTGAATAATGTAAGTGATGTGCCATATGATAATATTGTTTTAGATACCTGTACATTTAAAACTACTTCACCCGTATCAGTAGAGGTCGCTCTTAATGCCACAGACACTTCATCTTTTCTATACGAAATATCACCACCAATACCAAGATATCTAGCACCGACACCTCCGGTGATTATATTTGAATCATAACCTATAATACCGCCCTGTAATATTAAACCAGCGAATAACATTGGCTTCAGTTTGTTAGAGTCTTTACCTTGATACTCATCGCGAGTAGATTTTACGATCTGCCTTTCTTTAGCAAGATCATCAATTCTATTTCGTTCAACAACTGTAAACCACTCACCATTGCCAGCATTTTTAACTGCATCAATAAGAAGTGTCACACCACCCTGAGTTACCGCACTAGAAAAACTTGCCATAGTATCTTTATCTTTTCTCTGACCTGTTAGATCAGGAAAATCATAAACTGCAACAACAGCCTTTCTTTCTGGTGGTTTCAAAGATTTCAATTCAGTAAATTCTGTTTTGTATAGTTTAGGTGCATCTTTGGCATAGTCGTAGCCTCCGTTGCTAACACACCCACACAAAATAAAAGAAATCAATATAGTTAATAATATCTTCATTAGAAATTAAACCCGCCAACCGGTATTGTAATATTAGTAACACCACCTGTATCATCTGTAATATTCAATACAATAGAATCTCCAGTGTTCGTGTATTGAATAGTGTTACCTTCAAGTGAAAACGTTCCAGTAGCAGATGGACTAGAAAACAAGTTCTGAGTCAATTGCTGTGCAATCTGAGAATATATTCTCGACTGCAAATTATTCATAAATCTGTTCAAAATAGAATTATTCTCGGCAAGAGACTGGGCTTTCAGGTTCGCCGCAATGGCAGCTTCAATAGTCGCTCTCCGAGTATACTCTTGGTTCTGTATCGTTAACCAATGCGAAGATGCACCCACCCCGCTGAAGGATGGGTTTTTGAATTGATATATAAGTTCCCCGGCATATGACAAGTCAGAACATGCTAATAATGCAGCTATAAATATAAAAAAGCCGAAGCGAGTATTTTTCATGTTCGCCTCCCATTCTTCTATACTTATAATAAGAAAGCTCTAAAAATACTATGGCAAAGCCAACTAAAATTAAAATAAAATTAGTAAGTGAAGCTGGAACTGGGTATTCTTATCCTACATTTAAGAATTCCAGAACAATGACAGAAAAGCTCACTTTAATGAAATATGATCCGGTCGTTCGTAAACATGTGTTATTTAAAGAAACAAAAATCAAGTAAATTATGGAAGAGTGTCCGAGCGGTTTAAGGATCTAGTCTTGAAAACTAGTGAGGGTGAAAGTCCTCCGTGGGTTCGAATCCCACCTCTTCCTCGCCACATATGAAGTATTATATATAATATATTGGATGTTTGAAAATAAGAAAGATCACAACAATGAAACTAGATCGTAGATTTCTTCTTCGCGGTATGTTTCGCGGATCCGCTGCAACAATGATGGTACCATTCCTTGATTGTTTTCTGGATAATACCGGGCAAGCATTAGCTGCTACTGGCCAGAAAATACCTACAAGATTCAATACCTTCTTTTTCGGTTGTGGATTGACAAAATCTCTATGGGTTCCTAAAACTGCTGGTAGAGATTACGAAACAACTTCTCAACTGAAGCCACTTGAAGCTTACAAACACAAATTGAACGTTTTCAGCGGTCTTCGTATTCCTTTCGATGATAATCCAAACTATCAGCATTGGTCTGGAGTTGCTGCAGCTGCAACTGGAATATCCCCATCAAAGCAGGGACAATTTGATTCAAAAACAATTGACCAACAAATTGCCGATGTAATTAGTCGAGGTGCTCGATATAAATCTGTTGCGGCAGCGGCTTCTGGTAATTCTAAAGAAAGTTATTCCAGCCTCGGCGGACTCAACACACTTCCTCCAGAAACCACACCGCTTTCTTTGTATGCACGACTGTTCGGTCCAGGATTCCAAGATCCCTCTTCTCCCAACTGGAAGCCTGATCCCTCTATCATGGTACAGCAGAGCGTACTGTCGGTGGTTGCAGAGGACCGCAAACGTGCGATGATGTATTTGGGTGCTACTGACAAACAACGCATGGATCAGTATTTCACATCGGTAAGAGAAATCGAAACACAAATGGCTACCCAGCTACAGCGTCCAGAACTCACCGCAAAGGTCGAACTTCCACCAATACCAGAAGATATGGCTGTAAATAATGCTCTTCCTAATATTCGTAAAATTGTTCCTCTGATGTCTCGTTTAGGAGCAATTGCTTTAGCAACAGATCAAACACGAGTATTCAATCTTAGTATTTCCGAGCCAGGTTCGCAGATCTTCATTCCGGGCGATTCCCTGGGCTATCATCAGTCCACACATGAAGAGCCTATTGATCCGATCCTAGGATATCAACCTAGAGTTGCTCAGTATAATTTACATAGTATGGAACTTTTTGCTATGATGCTTGCAGAACTTGATGGCATAAAAGAAGGCAGCGGAACTGTATTAGATAATAGTTTAGTATATGCATTTACAGATCAGAGTTTTGCTAAGATTCATGCAGTTGATGGATTACCACTTCTAGTTGCTGGTGGCGCCAGTGGAAGAATGAAAGGCGGATACCATATAGCTGGAGATAACAGTACTGTATCTAGAGTTGGATTAACATTGCTAAAGGCTATGGGTATTGGCACTGACAGCTGGGGCAAAGATTCAATGGAAACAAAAAGTCCATTTACAGAGCTGCTAGCATAAAAAAATGGCTCCCGGTTAAAGGAGCCACTTTCTTTCTTACAAAGCACTCGTTATTAGAACGAGTGACCAAGCTTAAGTGCAACCTGTGAGAACAACTTTGTTCCAGTGGCTGGATTGATCGCGCGCGAGTAGCGATAATACTCTACACCAATCTTGTATGAAGGAAGAATTTCATACGATAGACCGGCGTTTAGACGAGTTTCCTGATTGTCAAGACCCTTGCTTTCAATACCATTGCGAAAACGATACCCGACATCGCCAGTAATGCCAGCAACTAGAGCACGACTTACATTCACTTCTGCGCCATAAAGATTATAGTCGCCGCCCTTAATGACAGCCTTATTAGCAACAACTGAAGATGTTGCAGCTTCTAGATTACGACCTAATTGAACATTACCACCAACATTGAAACCAAGCACAGTGGGTAGATCAACACCAACACGAGCAACTGCCTTAGAAGCAACAGTACCATTATTTGGCTGCTGCTTTGTTGTTAGTTCTACACCATAGTTTAGATTTGGGAACACCTGAAAGAATGGAGCCTGATAGTCAAGCTTATATTCTAGCGGCGATTTTCCACCATCAGCACCAGCGCGAAGCTCGGCAGTTACCGTGGCGGCAACAGCGGGGGAAGCGATTAGTGCTAGTAGTGCGGTTGTTAGGAATAGTTTCTTCATTAGAAGTCTCCGTGTTAATTAATGGAATGATGACTTACCGTTGGTCATCGCGTGCCTATTATGGAGCAACCCTTGCAAATACAGACATTGTCTTATTTTTCTTCCTATAGAATCGTGTCATGATGTTATCGTTATAATAATCATCATGCTCTAGAACACTTCGTAGAATCTGTTCTCTCAATTCATAGTAATTAACATCGCCTCTACCTTCGTGGAGAGACAATATTTCTCGTTTAAAGTTCTCTTTCCCGAATTCCTTTATATCGGCCAAAAGAGTCTTAGAACTACCATAGTATTTATACCAATCCGATTCTTTGCGGATGATTTTTCGTACCTTTTTATGCTTCTGTTTTACTCTATTAGTAGAATAAAAATACTTTCTACCTATATATTTTTTTCCAGTAAGAGTATTTGTAATTATATATACGAACCCAAAGAATGTATTTATATCACTAGTATTAAAGGGGTTCCCTTCCCATAACCAAACATTCTCTAGACTCACTCCTCGTCTTGTTCAAGATCGTAATCTTCTTCCACTGATTCTGTTTCGCTACCGCAGAATGGGCACCAACGAGGTTTATCCTGTGAGGCAAAAATTACTTTGTATTCATTGTCACAATGCGCGCATGTACACCATTCATCGTTCATTTATATCTCCATTAAATCGTCGTAGTTTACTACTTCAACATCAGTTTTGTTTAAAAATTCCATACCTTCTTCATGACGGTAGGTATATCTATATATAATCTTTTTTATCTTAGCTTGATAGATCAGCTTGGCGCAATGAATACAAGGAGAATGGGTGATGAATAATACAGCACCCTCTGAAGATTCAGTAGAAGAAGCGAGCTTAGTTAATGCATTGCTTTCAGCGTGAATAACATCATCTTTAGTTTTATCCTCTTCATCTTCACAGCAATTATCCCAACCAGCTGGCATACCATTGTAGCCAATAGAAAGAATACGATTATCCTTGACAATAACGCATCCAACTTTAAGTCGAGTTGCGTGAGATAACTGAGCAGTAAGCTCAGCAACACTCATAAAGTATTTAATGAATTTGCTTTTCATAGATTAGGTACAAAGATTGCATCAGCATTAGATTTATCTACCTGAACATAATTTATATCTTTAAGAAATTGTAATACTTCTTCGTCGCTTTCGCCACTAGTATGCACCTCAACAGAAATAACAGGCTTGTATTTTTCTATTGTATTCTTAGCGCCAACTAAAACATTATATTCATAACGTTCAACATCTAACTGTATTAAATCGCATGCTGGAATATTAAGGCAATCTAAAGTGATCATTGGAATAATAGGTATGATATTTTCTTCTGGAACATCAACAACCTTATGCATTCCAACATTCAATCTATCAACATATTCCATTCTTATAGGTTTATGTTCTTTACCCAAGGCACATTGCATTTTGATAACATTGTTAAATTGTGAGTTGTTGACCATGCAATGAAAATTCAGAGGAGCAGGTTCGAAGGCATAAACTACATGAAATAGTTTTGAGAAAAACCTAGTGTGTAATCCACAATTTGCGCCAGCCGTAACAACAACGTTTTTTGCTCTTAGATACTTCATGTATTTTTCTTTATGAGATTGTTCCCAATCTTTCGTTGGACCATCCCATGCGCCATCATCCTCCCTCGGCCACATCCAGTCACTTTCATTATCAATAATTTCGTATCTTGTAAATACTTTATCTTTATAACTCATAATGAAAATCCCTTAAATGTATTCTCATCAACGTCTTTATTAACTCCACCAACAACATAACTAGATAGCTCTACTTCCTGTGGCGCGACCTGAACATCAGAACCAGCAATCCACTTCTGAGTCCAAGGTAATGGGTGAGAAGTTGACTTAGTGTTTGGATTGACGCCGATAGCTACCATACGCTTATGGGCAATCCAATCTACATATTCAGACAGTAGCTGTTCATTAAGACCAATCATCGAACCATCTTTAAACAAATATTTTGCCCAAGCCTTCTCTTGATTGATAACATCAATGAATAATTTATTAACTTCTTTCTCACACTCTTTCTTAATCTGTTCAAAGTCTTTATCATCTTTAGGAAGGAACTTAATAATGTTCTGAGTAGCAGCTAAGTGGACGTTTTCATCGCGTGCGATAAACTTAATGATCTTAGCATTGCCTTCCATCTTCTTAACTTCAGCGAATGCCCATGAGCACGCGAAAGAAACATAGAAGCGAATACCCTCTAGTGCGTTTACAGCATTAAGACACAACCACAGTGCTTTCTTATTCTCATAATTATCATAATTCTTTGTGCCAAGAATCTTATGAGTCTTTATTAAATCATCATAATACTTGCTGATATCTTTAGCGCAGTCAACGATCTCTTTAATATCAAGCATATCATCAAACACCTTAGAGGGGTCTGCATACACATTACGCATGATATGAGTATATGAACGAGAGTGGATGGTCTCAAAATAAGACCATGTGATGATAAACGTCTCAAGTTCGGGGAGTGATACTATAGGAAGGAATGCAGTCACTGGAGCACGTCCCTGAACGCTGTCAAGGAGGATCTGACGCTTTAGGTTGCTAGTGAAGATATGTTGTTCATGAGCATTAAGAGACTTGAAATCTTTAGCGTCTCTAGTGCAATCAATCTCTGTTGGTTGCCAGAAGAATCCATTCTGTTTCTCAGTAAGCTTCTCAAAGATAGGATACTTCTGCCTATCGTATCTAGCTATGTTTACTTGTTTGCCAAAAAACAATGGCTGTTTAGTCTCATCAATCTTTTCGTTATTAAACACAGACATTAATTCGCTTTCCATTGCATATAATATGCATCTTGCCTATTACCGAACTTACCAGAAATGTAATCTGATTTAACAAACCCTAAATCTTTTAGTCTATTTACAACATCTTTATCGCCAACGTGCACATAAGCACACACATTTATTATACCTGTTTCTTTTAAAGAATCAAGCTTTTCTTTTGTGATGTCTGTAGTTACTTCGTGAATCGGTATCCATTCGCCAAAATGAGTGCGAAGAATTGACATTGCACAGTTCCCTTTGGATTGTTATAAGACACAGCTATCACAGGTTTCTTCTGATGATTTTTCTTGTGGCAATTCTTTAACTTCAATTTCACCCGATTGATCGTTTGTATTGAAATAGTATAAAGTCTTACCGCCATATTTATAATGCATCAAGATGTGCTTCATAATCTCGCTTAGAGGAATCTTTTCGTCAGGATAAAATTTAGGATTATATGTTGTATTTACCGAGATAGCTTGATCAATATACTTCTGTAACACAGCGCAAATCTTTAAATAACCTTCAGGTGATTTGATATCCCAAAGCAATTCATACTTGTTCTTAAGCTTCTTAAGATTAGGAACAACCTGCTTTAGAACACCATCCTTAGATTGCTTAGTGCTTAGTAATGCACGTGGCGGTTCAATACCATTAGTAGAGTTACTAATAAGAGCAGACGTTTCTGCTGGCATTAGAGCCATTAGAGTAGCATTGCGAATGCCAGTTGCCTTAAGCTGCTCGCGCAGTTCTTCCCAAGGCATATATTCGCGAGGCTTAACTAGATCATCAACATCTCTTTTATAAGTGTCGATGGGAAGAATACCTTTAGAATATTTTACATTGTCGGGTGCGCCAAGTTGACCTTGTTCCTTAGCGAGATCAGCTGATGCCTTGATTAGATAATATGACCAAGCCTGAGCAAACTCATCTATCATAACAAGGTTTGGATTAGTATAAGTCATATCATTCACTGCCATCCAATAAGCAAGATTGATAATACCAACACCTAATGGACGATACTTCTTAGTAGAAGTTACTGCTGCCTTAACAGGATAAGATTGATAGTCAAGCAAAGCATCAAGAGCACGAACAGCAAGAGTGCATGGTCTTTCGAAGTCAGCAGGAGTTTTAATCTTACCCCAGTTGATAGCAGATAATGTACAAAGAGCGATTTCTCCTTCTTCATCATTAATGTCTTTTAGCGGCTTAGTTGGTAGTGTAATTTCGCAGCAAAGGTTTGACTGATGAATAGGAGCATTAATAAAGGAACCATGATCATTAGCATGATCAACATTCATTAGATAGATACGTCCAGTATCTTTCCTTTCTTGAACGAAGGCTGAGAATAATTCGATAGCAGGAATTTGTTTCTTGCGTAGTTTAGTATTACGTTCTGCCTTTTCGTATAGCTCTCTGAATTTATCGACATCTGTAAAGAAAGCTTGATATAGATCAGGGACATCATGCGGGGAGAAGAGGGTGATAACACCTCCTGCAATAAGTCTTTCATACATCACCTTATTAAATTGGACTCCGTAATCCATATGACGAACACGATTATCTTCAGTACCTTTATTATTTTTTAGAACTAAGAGATCTTCGGCTTCAAGATGCCAGATAGGATAGTATAGAGTCGCAGCCCCACCCCGTACACCACCTTGGGAACAAGACTTAACAGCAGACTGAAAAAGCTTATAGAAAGGAATAACACCAGTATGAGAAGCATCACCATTACGAATAGGGGAGTTAATAGCACGTATAGCACCTCCGCCGATTCCGATACCAGCTTTTTGCGAAACATACTTAACGATAGCAGACGCTGTTGCATTGATAGAGTCCAGCGAGTCATCTGTTTCAACAAGTACACAGGAACTAAATTGCCGTTGTGGCGTGCGTACTCCAGCCATAATAGGAGTAGGCAAGCTAATATCAAATAAACTGATTCCATCATAATAATCCTTCACCCATTTTAATCTATCCTCTTTATATTTAGCGAAAAGAGTCATCGCAATTAACATGTATGCCATTTGAGGAGTTTCATAGAACTTACCAGTAACACGATTCTTAACTAGATACTTTCCACGGAATTGTTCCATAGCAGCATAAGTCATTAAATTATCTCGATCATGTTCAATGAACCTACCGAGTTCATCAATCTCATTTTCACTATAAAGCTTTAGAACTTCAGAATCATAATAACCCTCTTTAACTACATGCTTGATATGTTCTAGTAGAGGGGTTGGAGTGTAATCATTATAAACTTCTTTACGAAGATGATAGCTAACAAGTCTACCCGCAACATACTGATAATTGATATTTTCTTCAGTGATTAACTCAGCTGCAGCCTTGATAGCTGTTTCCTGAATATCAGAGGTCTTGATCTTATCATAAAATTGAATATGTGATTTAATAGCTACTTCAGATACGGATACACCATAAATGCTCTCGCATGCCCATGTAATGACCTTATGAAACTTTTCAATATCGAGAGGCTCTCTTTTACCATCCCGCTTAGTTACATTGATCATTTAAATGCCTTCTTTAATTTGTTCTAATGCTTTAATATCATTAAATGCTTCGATAATATCAGGGAAGTGTACACCAATAATATCCCAACACAATGTAGCTACTTCACGATGTTCCTTCTGAGTAGCTTCATCCATGCGTAATTGGCAGTAATGAATCCAACTACGAAGTGAACCAGCCATAATCATAACAGACTGTGTCAGACCTTCGGGTAATACTGCTCTTGCCTGTTCCTTAGCGATGCCGTGTTCAATCGCCCATTTATATGTTTTTCTTGCTTCATCAGTAAGAGCATATTGTAGCATGTTCCAATTTTCTCTTAACATATTATCTTCAGTTTCAAGAGAGTTTTGTCTGTTCTTAGAATCCTGAAGTCTTGCTTCACGTTTGACAAAGTGCAGGTCTTTAGTGGGATCAGCATAACGCTGAGAATATTCTTGGAAACTGAATGACCTGTGTCGAAGTATCTGCCTAGCAATATCGCGAGTAGTTTTAATTTCCATAACAACATGCACCATCTCAAGAGGAGACCAATGCGCATTCTTGATTAGATACTGAATAAGCTTGCTTGCTGTTTGAGTGTTGTTTTGATTAGAAGGATTAGATACTCGCGCAGCCCAAGCTACTAACTGCCCCGGAGTAGTGCACTCTGTATAAGCACTTGGTTTTGTAATACCGATTAAATTAACCTCTTGCATTGTAAACTTCCTCCTCAATCATAAGTGCTGTATTTAGTGCGCGTCTAGCTTGCTCTGCTGTAACCATCGATGGTAGTAACCCCTTAACTGACATAACAAAGTTAGCAACTGATTCTCCTAGAGGATCACCGCCATTAAGTTCTTTAATGTCATAAGGCGTGGTATTTATAACTGTTCGCTTAACAAAGTCAATCTCAATCTTACCAGAACTATAAATTATTTTCATACCACGACGAACTTCATCAGAAATTCTACTTGCTCTAAGATTTACAAAAGTACCATTATAAAAATCTAAAGCAGCGGAACAGTAATCAACTGCGTTCGTGCCATGACCAACAGCACTAACAGTAGCTACCTGTCCGGGGATAAGCATGTGAACTAAATCCAAATCGTGGATCATTAAATCCATAATTACACTAACATCAGTACCTCTGGATGAAGAGGAACCTTCGCGCCATGCCGTCATTACGACAGGAACTTCTGTAATAGCAAGTATACCCATGGTATCAAATACAAAACGTTCTTGATGTCCTACAGTGAACACCAAGTTTTTATCTTTAGCTATTCGAATGAGTTCTTCGGCTTCTCTAAGATTAATTGATATTGGCTTTTCAACTAGTACATGAATACCAGCCTCAAGCATCATCTTAGCATCTCTATAATGACAAGTAGCAGGAGTACAGATAGATACCATATCCACCTTACCGATCAAATCTTTTATTTCGCTGACAGATTCTACATCATATACGGAACTGAATTTGCCTCTAGTGGTACGATTAGTATCGAATACAGTTGTTAGTTTGATACCACTGATCAAGGCTTCAAGTTCTTTATATTTCTTAATATGATAGCCGCCGAATACGCCGCAACCAACAACACCTATTCTTAGACAATCCGACATTTTACTATTTCCCAAGTACCATCATGATGTTCAACTAGAGCAGTACAACTCTCTACCCAGTCACCATCATTCATATATGTTATACCATTAATCTCTTTTATGGCTGCTTGGTGAATATGACCACATATAATACCATCAACACACTTTCTTTTGCAATAATCTGCGATAAGATTTTCGTAGTCTGAAATAAACTTTACAATTGCTTTTGTTTTATCCTTAACATAAGCACTGAAACTCCAATGACCTAGTCCTGCCAACCTTCTAAAGAATGTTACAGCAGTATTCATTGAAAGAAGTATATCATAAACATAATCACCTAAATGATATAGAAATTTAAGATTACCTTGTAAAGCGGTATCAAACATATCACCATGACATATTATATAAGACTTACCATTTACTGCTTTATAAATGTATTGATTTTTTATTTCTACATTACCAAAAGATAAATCAAAACGAATTAACTGCCTTAGTATCTCATCGTGATTACCGGGAAGATATATAACATTCGTGCCACGTTTAGCAGCAGTCAATATACGACGAATGACATTCATATGACTTTGAGGAAAATGAAAGTGTCTCTTTAATGCCCACCCATCGATAATATCGCCAACAAGGAATAGATTGTCAGAAGTATTAGTTTTTAAAAAATCACATAACCATTCTGCTTTACATCCTTGTGTTCCTAAATGAACGTCAGAGATACAGATTGATTTATATTTGCGCATTAACACTTCTTCCAGTTCATTAGTTCGACTGTGGCTTCAAGACCCTTATATGTTCGCTTATCGATAATGATCTTAATATGCTCAGCATCGGCACCATTGAGAATCATCTCGTTGATGTCCTTACCTTTAAATGTATTATCCCACACAACAACATTATACCCCTTATTGATAAAGGAGTCAAGCCTTTTCACTATCTCTTTATTACGTGGCTCATTATCCAAAATATACACAACATCACTAAAGCTTTTATCAAGAACAACATCAGCACCTGCCATCGCTATAGAGTTTGGGATGAATAGAGAGTCGAGTGGTCCCTCAAAGACATAAGATCGGGCATTCTTATTTATTGTATCTAAACCAAAGATCTTTGGTAAATCCTCAAGCATTATAGTTATATACCGGAGATTTGTATTAGGATCAAAGGATCTACCCTGATACCCAAACAGCGTACCATCTTCCTTTAGGAAAGGTATAATTAAACGAGGTTCATCCCTAGTAGTATCCATCTTCTCAGGAATGATACTGTTAGTCCAAGCAGCGAACTTAGAACAATAAAACAATTTACTGTGATGTTTATTCTCTATCTTACGATCAAGGATATACTTCTTAGCAGGATGATCAAAGACCAGCTGAGATATCTTCTTTAGTTTTTTTAAGGGGGATCCGGCATTAAGGAACTTAGGTGTAACGATAATGCTAATATCAGGCTTGACTTCTTTTACAGATGTATTAGAATTCTTAGTGACATAAGCCTCTACTGAGTATTGCTCATAGAGTACAATATCTACCTGTTTAATGAAGTTACCTAAAGAATGCGAAACACCGCAGTTGTGGCACTTAAATGACATCTTCCCCTTATGCTGGAAAAGATATCCTCTGGCTTTATATTTGTTTTTCTGGGAGTCGCCGCAAAATGGGCAGCGCATGTTAGCAAGATAAGGATTAGACTTCTTAACCTTATAGTGGTCTAAACGACCTGATAAGATATTCGCATACTTTACATCTATCCACTGTGTATTCATAATGCATCCAATAATAGCAAGACATCACTGATTATAACCTATTTTCAGAAAAAGTCAAGCTATATTTTAGAACTTTACAAAGGGGATAACACCTATTTTATACAGGATGAATGAAATCAATACACCGATAGCATATAGGATAAGCTTACCCTTGTCTAATAGAGATCTGGTTTTATTAGCACATTCATGATATTCTTTGAGTTCTCTCCGAATATCTTTCATTTCAGCCATCATAGTTTTTTGAAAATCATTCATATCTCTCTTAATATCCTTCTCTGATTGACCAATCTTTAACTGGATATCTTGATGTTGAATGTCAGACTGCACTCGTCTTTTCTCAATTAACCCATAGAGTTGATCATCAGTTTGTTCATGCTTATTAATTTTAGAATCATGAACCGCAAGCATCTCTTTAATAGATGAGGAGATGTCTGTAAGCTTAGTCATAGTGGCGTTTAGTTGCGGGAAGATTCCAGACATGGATGTAATATCACGTTCTAATACAGCCAGTCTGGTTTCTATCTCTACTGACATCACTCAGTTTCTTCTGGTTCTGGCGGAGGAAGTGTGTCTCTATTAGAAAGCGATAGACCACCAAGTAGACCAACGAAAGCACCAATGACAGTATTAAATGCCGGACCGATTAGAGCAAGGATATCCTTATTATCAATCTGGTCATTTGGTAAGAAAATGCCAAACATTAATACTGCTACGACTGCAAGAGTAACACTCGCTAGAACAGCAACAGTCACCTTCATAATCCAAGCAATTAGCTTCTGCTTCTCATCCATAATTACTTTCCTTCTTGCTCTGCATTAGCTTTATCTACTGCTGCTTTGGTGTCATTGATCCAGCGCTGGAGTCCTGCAAGTTGGTTGGAGTTTTGGATGCAGACTGAGTAGTTGGTGACGATGGTTCCGAGAGCAATATTGTCTTTAATTCCTGAGGAGGTTTCATCAGCACTTCTGGCGGGGACGGCAGGTAAGCCTTTGGAACTAGAGTCGTGGAGGTACACCCAGCCATTAGACAAGTCAGACTGAGCAACAACAACATTTTGAGCTTGGTCTCTATAAACATATTCTTTTTCCTTTACAGTTCTAACCTTATCAACATATTCAGTAACTACTGTGTTACTTATTTCATTATTTTTCTTTTCAAGACCAGCAATCTTTGCATTAGCCTTTGCTTGATATTCAGCAATGACTTGTTTTGATTTTTCTGAACCTTTAACGTAGCCTACTGAAACAGCACCAGCTAAAAGGAATAGAATTATTAAAATCTTATAAGGTAGTGGGATAAAACTAAACATAAATGCTCCCTACTACCTTTCGCATATTATTAACCTGCTTGGCAGATTCATCATCAGACTTCTCATTTTTCTTTTTGTAATTATGTTTTGTTCTTCCTGCAGGAGGATTTTCTTTCTCACTCTGAGTAAAGGCGTTTGTTGTGTTTGTTGGTGCGGCTTCACCTTCTTCATTGAACTGCTTAAATGTTTTCATGAACGACATCTCCAACGTCTTAGTGATGCAGCCTTACGAGTAGGTCTGCCCTTTTCATCCTTCATTGGTCCTGGCATCCCGCCCATGCGCGCGCAGAAAGACTTACGTCTTTTTGCTGCTTTAGAACCACGCTTCACTTTACCAGTAACAGCAGTCTGAATACCAAAACGCTTGGCACCCTTACGAGTTAGACCAGCACCAGATTCTGTTGAGCGATACAATCCCTCAGAGTCTGCGCCACGTTCAGTAATAATTGAATCAAACTGTGCTTCAACTTCTTCATTCTTAGGTTTCTTACCAGCTTTTTTTATGGCAATAGCAATTGCTGCTTGTTGAGCAGGATTTGCTGCTTCAGGTACACAGTTTGGTACCATTTTTGTACCTTTCTTTTTCACACCAACTTGCTTATACCCACTCCAGCATGCCTCTAGAATTTCTTCATCCATATTTTCACCATACATTGCACGATACTTTAATGTATGTTTGCTTGGTTTCGTTTTAGCGTTTGCGTCTCCAGGTGCTGGTGTATATGCACGCGGGTCACTATCACTTAGTTTATCAGCTTTAGCAAAGTGTGCTGCTCTTGCTTTTGCTGTTGAAGGAGAAAGACCAGCAACGTATTTCTTTGGCAGACCAGACTCTTTATCTTTTGCTACTCTTAGAAGCTCGCTAGTATCACCCTCATGAAGATCCTTATCTGCTCCGCCATATGTTCCGCTACCTTTACCAATGTAAGAGTTCACACGAGCCATACCCCACTGCTGCGGTGTAGTTCCTGGACGATGACCAGAGTTCCATGCAGCAACACCACGACGATATACCTTGCGTAGTGTACCGATTGATATACCAGATTTACTGGCTTTTGCTGCTAATCCTGTGTCAGCAGTTTCGCAAATTTGTTCCTGATGGTCTTTGAAGGATATCATTTGGTTTTCTTATCCGATTCCATATAGTCGGCAACGGTATCTAAATAGTCAGCAGCCATAGTTAGCTTAGACTGTACCCAAGCTTCTAGATTGCCTTCGCCCTTGAGCATACCCATTAGACGCTCAATAGAACGAGAAGAAGTTGCTAGCTGATTGCGAGCCATTTCATATTCATAATCATGCTCTTCTTTCATAGAAGTGGAGCAACTCTTAGCCATATAGTCCTTAATCTTCTTCTTAGCCATTAGATTCTCCCAAGCTTTTCTTCTATAACTGGATCTGATATAATATCAGTACTTTTTAGAGTAATACCCTGTAAAGTTATATTTATAACACTTAGCGGCATAAAGTTCAGAAATACTAAGAAAGGCTTCAACTGCTCTTTATGTTCAAATAGCTTAAAAAATAACATCCTCGTTGCTGGAATAACCCCGAAGACGTTGTATAGGATGATGATGTGATTTAGAATTAGACGCTCTTTTAACTCACCAGATTCCTGGTAAATATTGAAGAGTCTGCGGATATACTTTATCCTCTTCAGATCATCATAAAATTCAATAGTGTCGTAACATTGAGGATTTTCATAATGTCTTGCTGCATATAATAAAAAATTGGTCTCGTCAAGTTTTTCATTCACAAGTAATATCCGATTAATAGCCTATTGCTACATAATAGCAGTTGGATGATGTAGTTGTAGAAGCTGAATAGATATTTGCGGTGGTTGTATTAGATGTAAAGACATAAGGCACATTAGCAGCAATATATACAGTATTAGCTGGAGTTACTAAGATTGACACTACAGCAGCGGCGAAGGCACTAGTGAAAGTGACTTGGCTTGTTGTATTAGCTATAAACACACCAAAGTTTATCTTTAGACCGTTTGGTAGATACGAGTAACCATTAGCGGCAATAGTAGATGTACCAAGGGTTAAAGTGTTTGCTGCAATTGTAGTGGCAGTGCTATTAGCAATAAAGTTAGAACCTACTGTATGTGAAGTAGCATTAACTGTACCAGTGGTAAAGACCCCAGTAACATTAGCAGTAAATGGAACTGCAGTTGTATTGGAGAATGTTAATGATGTTGCAGTCATAATAGCATTTACTGTGCTATTACTTGTTATAAA
>Ga0208966_1000168_pt1 | contig 21037 bp, 20 predicted proteins | sample GreLakmeHU45MSRF_FD_187701 | JGI IMG/M metagenome (GOLD analysis project Ga0208966, IMG submission 187701) | Freshwater lentic microbial communities from great Laurentian Lakes, MI, USA - Great Lakes metaG HU45MSRF (SPAdes) | ecosystem: Environmental > Aquatic > Freshwater > Lake | place: Great...
AAGATCGGCACTAGATGCAGTTGAAGCAATGAATCATATGGTCAACATGATGCGCGAACATATTCCCCAAGAAACAAGAATTCATTATGTGATTACCAATGGTGGTAAAGCGCCCAATGTGGTTCCAGACTTTGCGGAAGTATATTATTATGTACGACATCCAAAGCGGAAGGAGGTAGTAGAAATTTTTGACAGAGTAGTGAAGGCAGCGGAAGGGGCTGCTTTAGGAACTGGCACGAGATTTAATTATGATATCATAGGTGGCACACATGATTTATTAATTAACAAAACACTTGCTGAAGTAATGCAAAGCAACTTGGAAATAGTCGGTGGTGTTGCTTATTCGGAGGAAGAAAAAGCATTTGCAAAAAAAATACAACCCAGCTTTTGGGGTGCGCCCATTGCGATGGAAACAGTAGCATCGATCAAGCCACTTAGTTATGAAATGGGTGGTGGTAATACCGGTTCAACCGATGTGGGTGATGTTAGCTATTTAAAACCCACTGTTGGACTTCGTGCTGCTACCTGGGTGCCAGGAACAACAGCACATAGCTGGCAAGCAGTAGCAGCAGGTGGCACAGAGATTGGAACGAAAGGAATGTTGGTTGCGAGTAAAGCAATGGCCTTAACTGCAATTGATTTAATGAGTAATCCTTTGTTAATTCAAAAAGCAGCGCAAGAACTTAAATCATCTCTTGGAGATTATAAATACAAAGCGCTATTAGGTGATATAAAACCAGCACTTAATTATAGAGATTAGTTAGAAAAAATAATCTCTATAATTTCCTCTTATTATTTTTTTAATAAAATATATTAGTCAAATGTCTCGGGGCGCATTTGTGGGAAGAATAATACATCTTGTATGGATGGTTGATTCAACATCATCATACATAAACGATCTATTCCAATACCAATACCTGAAGTAGGCGGCATACCATATTCCAAAGCTCTTAAAAAGTCATGGTCAATAAACATCGCTTCATCATCTCCTCTTTCCATGAGTGCTACTTGGTCCTCGAAACGCTTGCGTTGATCAATAGGATCATTTAATTCCGTATACGCATTCGCTAATTCTTTTCCATTCACCATTAATTCAAAACGCTCTACCAAGCCTTCTTTTGATCGATGCTTTTTAGTTAAAGGACTCATCTCTACTGGATAGTCAATAATAAAAGTCGGTTGGATATATTTAGATTCACTTGTGGCTCCAAAAATTTCATCTATTAATTTACCCTTACCAATCGTGGGTGGTACATCAATATTTAATTGCTTACAAACTGTTCTTAATCCTGCTTCATCCATCGCTGCAATATCAATACCCGTATTTTCCTGTATTGCTTCCATGATCGTAATACGACGGAAAGGTGCTTTAAAATTAATAGTGGTATCACCTACTGTAAGTTCAGTTTTACCATGTAAGGTCATTGCAATTTTTTCAAACAGTTGTTCTGTGATTTCCATCATCCAGAAATAATCTTTGTAAGCAGTATACCATTCAAGTACGGTAAACTCTGGGTTATGTGTACGATCCATTCCTTCATTTCTAAAGTTGCGGCTAAACTCATACACCCATTCAAAGCCTCCAACAATTAATCGCTTTAAATACAACTCATTCGCGATACGCAAGTAAAATGGAACATCTAATGCATTATGATGCGTTATAAAGGGCCTAGCAGCAGCGCCGCCAGGAATGGCTTGTAACACAGGTGTATCCACCTCTAGTGCACCGCGCGTATTTAAAAACTCCCGAATGGTGGTCATTAATAAAGTTCGCTTTACAAAAGTTTCCTTTACATCGGGATTAATAATTAAATCAGCATAGCGTTGACGGTATCTAAATTCAGGATCCGTTACTGCATCAAACACATGTCCATCTTCATCCCGCTTCACCACCGGCAATGGCTTTAATGACTTTGCTAATAAGGTAATGGTATTTGCGTGTAATGAGGTTTCACCCGTTTTGGTGACAAACACATATCCAGTTGCGCCTAAAATGTCACCCAGGTCCATGGCATTTTTAGTCATGACATCCCAATAGGTCTTATCCTCATCTGGACAAATTTCATCTCTCTTTATATATAATTGAAAAATGCCCTTATCATCTTGAATTTTTACAAATAACACTTTACCCTTATCATTCACACTCATAATACGACCCGCAACGCAAACTGCTGCAAATTGTTCCTTGGTTTCCTCCGTATAGTTTTGCTTTATATCAATTGAATAGTGGGTCACTGGATATAAAGGCGCTGGATAGGGATTAATACCTGCAGCCTCTAATTGTTGTAATTTTTCGCGCCTTATGATTTCTTGTTCTGACAATGATTGACTCATGGATGGTATATATTATAGTATATTATAGTGCAAAAGTAAAACTTAAGGATCAATTAACGAATAAAGCATTTTGAACCTCCTCAAAACTCAGGGAGAGGCAATCGGCCGGTTGCATTTGTGCTATAGAAAACTGCCCAATCTGGGACCTAATTAATCTTACAACGGGAAATCCCACACTTGCAAACATTTTACGGACCTGCCTATTTTTACCTTCGGTGAGTTGTATGGATACCCAGCTCGTTGGAATACTTTTTCGCACTCTAATAGGCGGGTTTCTTTCGGGTATGACTAAGTCATCGGGTAATATTTTGAGGACTGCTTTTTTAGTAGCATAGGTTTTTCCATCTACAGAAATTGTTACGCCTTTAGATAAGGTTTCAATTGCATCATTGGTGATTAATCCATCCACTTGCACCCAATAAGTTCGTGCATGTGCAAATTTTGGATGTAATAATTGATGATTGATACTTGTATCATTCGTTAATAATAATAAACCTTCACTATCATAATCTAATCGACCCACTGGATAAACATCCTTGGGTACACGCAAGATATCTTTTAAGCATAATTTACCATCCGAAGATGTAAACTGCGATAATACTTGATAAGGCTTGTATATTAAATAATATTCCATTTTTACAGTTGAATGAAAAAACAAAGTCCTCCTGAATGCTCAAGAGGACCTCGTATATGGATGGGTTAGTAAGTACGGGAATCGAATTCCCTTTACAATATTATATATACTTTTTTCTATTTCAAAAAATATTTTAAACAAATTCATTGCGGTTATCCACATATTGCCATTTTTATCCGATTATTTTATAGTAAAAAAATGATTTTACAACTAGTAAAAAAATTATAAATTAGTAAGCTGTATTATTTTTAAATCGGCTGAAACATTGATGAATAAAGGATTTTATTAATTATGATTATTTATGTTTTTATAAATTATTACTGCTAAATGGTATGATTTTTTATAGAATAGGGCTGTTAATTTATGCACTTAATGATGAAAAAAATATTTTTATAAAAAAGGGTCATTACCTTTGATTTAGGCCAAAAAACTACTTATGAAGCTACTTACACCCGTTTCTGTTGCATGGTTATCCAAATTAACCAATGCTGAAATTATCGGTAATCAACACTTAGAAATTACTGGCGTGAATGAAATTCATCAGGTTGCATTAGGTGATATTGTGTTTGTTGATCATCCAAAATACTATAATACTTGTTTAAACAGCGAAGCAAGTTGTATTATTATCAATGATAAAAATGTAATCGTGCCAGAAGGAAAGGCTTTGTTATTTTGCAATGATCCTTTTGAAGCATATTTAAAAATTGTAGCGCATTTTAAACCCTTTATTCCTTGTACTAAAGCAATTAGTGATGATGCAATTATCGGAGAAGGAACCATTATCATGCCAAATGTTTTTATAGGACCCCATGTAACCATTGGAAAAAATTGTGTGTTGCATCCGAGTGTTTCTATTTTATCAGATACCGTTATTGGTGATGAGGTAATTATTCAAGCCAATACGGTGATTGGAAGTGACGCTTTTTATTATAACACAAAAAAGGACCGCCAGGATTGGTATAAAAAACTACTCAGCTGCGGCAGAGTGGTCATTCAAGATAAGGTGGAAATAGGCGCTGGATGCACCATTGATCGCGGGGTGAGTGGTGATACCGTTATAGGCAGAGGCACTAAGATTGACAATATGGTACATATTGGACATGATACCCAAATTGAGCCCAATTGTTTGTTTGCAGCAGGGGTTGCCATTGCGGGTGGCGTTCAAATAAAGTCGGGGGTTACCTTATGGGGCCAGGTGGGGGTTACCAAAACAATAACTATTGGTGAAAACGCCACCGTACTTGGTCACTCAGGCGTTACAGGTAGTTTGGCTGGCAATAAAGTTTATATGGGATTCCCGGCAGAAGATGCTGGCATTAAGAAAAGAGAAATTGTTTGGATTAAACGCATCCCTGAATTATGGAAGAAGGTGATGGAATAGCGGTTTAACAAATGGATGCGCCTGCAACGCCTAGTCACTTAAATGATATAAGGTTTTCATTTCTTTACAAATACGCGTAATACTATCTGGTAATGGGCGATATTTAAAATCTGGAAATACTTTTAATAATTTCGTGTTATCAAAATGCACTACCGCTTGCGCTGTAGCTGCTGTCTCCTTGGTTAATAGGGGCGACTTCCCTGTAATCAAACCTTTGATTGCTTCTAATCGCCATACGATGGCCGTTAATAAAGGTGTTACACGTCGATAAGGAGGGCGCTTATTAAAAGCTTGTGCGATTAAACTAAAAATATATTGGTATTGCACATTTTCAGCACTGACAATATATCGTTCACTTGTAATATTGCTATCCATTAATAATTGCATTACATCCACCACATCCATTACATCCACAAACCCACTTACACCCGTCGTAAACCATGGAAATGCTTCATAGGCTGATTTGAAAATGCCCGAAGATCCCTTGGTCCAATCTCCTGCACCTAAAATAATCACAGGATTTACAATAGCTACATTTAATCCTTCCGCCATACCGCGCCATACTTCCATCTCTGCTAAATACTTGGTCTTTCCATATTCACTATTACTTGATTCTGCAGTCCAGTTCATGGTTTCATCAATAGGCGTTCCAATACGTATACGACCTAATGCTGCCACCGAACTTACATAAACTAGTTTTTGTATTTTATGTTCTAAACAAGCATTCACCACATTTGCTGTTCCTTCCTGATTAGCGATTAACATTTTTTCTTGGTCCTTAGGGGCGAATGAAACTATGGCAGCACAATGATACACTTGTGTCACTCCTTGCATAGCCTTTGTTAATGAAACCACATCTAAAATATCTCCCAATATCCAATTCACTTTTTCCGCACCTTCAAAACTAGGAATGGTTTGACGATAAAACGCAACCACTTGTTTGTCTTTGGCAAGCAATGACTTTATTAAATGTGAACCCACAAGACCACTTGCACCTGTTACAAAAATCATGGCTTATTCTTTTAATAGTTTAGATATATCTTGTTTGAGTTGCTCCACTTCTAATACTTTAAGTCCATCATAAATTTTACCACGCACTTTTCCTTCCCTATCTACTAAAGCAAAAAATTGGGTATGAATAAATTGGTCTTCTATTTTTTCTACATTGTTTTTGGGGTCGTCTAATAAATAGGAACCGCGTGCCATTTGATATAAACTATCCTTACGTCCTGTTAAAAAAATCCATTTTTTTGTATCTACTTGTAAGGAATCAGCATAATGCTTTAATACTGGAACCGAGTCTGTATCTGGATTACAGGTATGTGAAAGAATTTGAAAGTCGGACTCATTTTTATAAATTTCATACACCTGTTTCATATTCGTATTCAACTTTGGACAAATGCCTTTACAAGTCGTAAAAAAATATTCTACAACGGTAATTTTATTTAATAAGTTTTTATCCGTAACCGCTTCCCCATCCTGATTGGTAAAACTAAAAGCTTGCACATAACTTAATACAGGCATTTTTACTTTCCAGTTATCGGTACCCTTGAATAAAAAATAATAAAAACCTAACAATAAAATGGTGAAAAACAAAAGATAGAATATCGTTTTCTTAGACATAGTTAACTATTTATTCAAATTCGATTTAGTGATGCAATGATATTGTGACATCCCTGTTGAATTTTTACACAACAAAGGTAATATTATTTTAGAGGAACCACGACAGGATGTGCTAATATAAAAACATTGGATTATCTTTGTTCTATGTTTAAAAATTGGAATTGGGACGCGCTTGGAATTGGAGCCTCTTTGGCTTGTGCCATTCATTGTGCTTTACTGCCTTTGTTTTTTAGCAGTTTGCCATTACTGGGGATCAATATTTTACACAATCTCCAATTTGAATTAGGCATGATTTTACTTTCCTTTGGGATTGGCGCTTATTCCTTATACCATGGTTACAAAAAACACCATCACTCCTACAGACCCATCATTTTATTTACCATCGGCATTGGGTTGATGTTAAGCAGAATGCTATTTCGAGAGTTGGATTTAATCTTATTATTTCCTGCTGCATTTTTTATCATTATTGCACATGTCAATAATCATAAAAGCTGTCGTGTACATAACCATGCACACGCGGATGACTGCGATCACTAGGCAAAAGTGTAACTCATCTCTCCATCCTTCTCGTCTTTGAGCTGAATGCCCATGTCGATTAATTGATTTCTAATTTTATCGCTGGTGGCAAAGTCCTTGCGCGCTTTGGCATCTTTTCTAATTTCAATCAACAACTGAATCACGCTGTTTAATTGTTGGCGATTGGCGCCTGTATCCACTTTCAAACCCAATATATTTTCGATAAATAAGGTAAGTTGTTCCTGTGCAAATATCCAAGTAGCGCCTGATAGCTCATCTATTGCAATATGCTTGTCCTTCAGTGAATTAATGGTAGGAATAATTTCAAATAAATTAGCGACCACTTTTGCGGTGTTAAAATCATCTTCCATAAACTCAGTAAGCTCCTTCAACCAGGTATTTACTTGTGCATCCAAAATGTCGTGCTTAGCGGTTGTACCTGCAACAAAACTTTGCGCCTTTAACCACTCATAGGCTTCCATTAATCGACGCAATGCTTTTTCAGAAGCTTGTAATGCGGCATTGCTAAAATCAAGTGTGCCTCTATATTGGCTTTGCAATATAAAAAAGCGCACCGTCATAGGCGTATACGCTTGCGTTAGCTCATGATGATTACCTGAAAATAATTCACTTAGTTTAATCACATTATTATAACTCTTTCCCATTTTACGACCATTGATCGTAATCATATTATTATGCATCCAATAGCGTGCAGGAATTTCATGATTACATACCGTACTTTGTGCAATCTCACATTCATGGTGTGGGAATTGTAAATCCATGCCACCACCATGTATATCAAACTTTTTACCTAAATACTTTGTAGCCATTGCGGAACATTCAATATGCCAACCCGGAAACCCTTCCCCCCAGGGGCTTTGCCAACGCATGATATGTTCCACCGGTGCTTTTTTCCACAGAGCAAAATCAACTTTATTTTTTTTCTCGTCTTGATTATCTAACTCACGTGTCGTATCCAATTGATCTTCCAAATTACGACCACTTAAAATACCATAGGGTTGATTTTTTTTGGAATAGTCCTCATTGTATTTTAAAACATCAAAATATACAGAGCCGTTTGCTTCGTATGCATAACCATCCTGCATAATTTTTTTAATCATTTCAATTTGTTCAATAATATGTCCGGTAGCAGTTGGCTCAATGCTGGGCGGTAAATTATTAAACTGATCCATGGCCCAATGATATAAGTGCGTGTACTTTTGCACCAGCTCCATAGGTTCTAATTTTTCTAAGATTGCTTTTGAAGCTATCTTATCATCAGCCACTTTTCCTTCTTCTTCAAAATGTCCCGCATCTGTAATATTTCTGACATAGCGCACTTTGTATCCTAGATGCATTAAAAAGCGATACACCACATCAAAAGTGATAAACGGACGTGCATGCCCCAAATGACTTTCACCACTTACAGTAGGTCCACAAACATACATGCCCACATTGGGTGCAGTTAATGGTTCAAAAATTTCCTTTTGACGTGTTAGTGAGTTGTATATCTTAAGTGGCATAATGCGTATTGCCTCAAAGATATTTTATTTTCAATAAATAATTAAGGTTAATTCTTAATCAATTGTAGGTCGGCCATGATCATATGATGATCACTTAAGTTTTCGTCCAATGATTCCCAGCCCTTCGTTTTCCAAGACGCATTGGATAAGATATAGTCAATGCGAAGGGTAGGTGAAATACCCAAATAAGATGCACCAATGCCAAATCCCTTTTCTAAAAAAGAATCGGACCAATCACCCTTGATTGTTTTGTAGGTATAGGAGCTCGGTACATCATTAAAATCGCCTGTGATGATGCTCGGATAGGGACTTTCATCTAAATATTTTTTAACTATTTGCGCTTGCACTGCACGTTCTACAAATGCAGTACGCATTTTTCGAAGCACTCCTTTTTTACCATTAATATCAATGGCGTTGGCATCTGCCGTTGCGGCTAAAGCAATAAAATCATTCTCTTTAAAGCGATAGGAAGCCAAGTGCGTAGTAAAAACACGAATGGTGTCATCTCCTCTTAATAAATCAACATAGATTAAGGATTCCTGATTGGTATAGGCAATGCGTTGTGCTTTTATGATCGGATACTTTGAAAAAATAATACAGCCTAAAAAGTAAGATTTATCCGCAATCTGAATATCCTTAGAAAAATAATTATAGGGATAATTTTTATTGAAGTAAGTGGCGTGATTGGCAATATCATTAGGCCGATCATTGGTGTTGTACTCCTGCATACATATAATGTCCGGATTCCATTTTTGAATGGAATACGCAATATCCTGTGTGCGTAATTTTAAAGTGCTTGTTGCCTGGTTGCCATTAAACCCTTTCACATTCCAGCTAATTACACGACATATATCCTCTTTCTTTTTTTGTGCCATGGACATGCCTGGATGCCAAGCCACCAAGGAAAATAGGGTTTCCCAACCGATGACTAATGTAAGCAAGGGAATGAGCGATAGCCAAGGTTTTGCCAATAACCAAAAAATAAATAAGAGTAGTTGTGCAATAACAATATAAGGGGCGAGCAATCCTAAAAAACCATTGATCCAAATGAATGGAAGTGGTTTTATAAATAATGGGTATAAAAATAAAAAGGTCAGTAGCAGCTGTAATATTAAAAATATTTTTTTACCGATGCGTCTTATGCGTGATTTTTTAGCCATTGGTTTTTGGTGCTGCACTTTTGTTTAACCAATGTAATAAATTATGCATCCATTTTCCTAAATCAACCCCCTTTTTTAATAACAACACATAAACAAGGCCCATGATGACCGATATCATTGCTACTAAGCTATTGGCAAATTGAAATTTTGTAAGCATTGCAATTTGTAACGCAAAATAGAGGAGGCTAAGTATCCATAGAGGAATGCCGCTGCCAATATTGGCTAAAAGTTTAAACCGAGGTGCAATGAAAGTGGTGGCAACCACTACCGCAGTCACACTCATGCTTGCGCCCATTAAAGGAAAGGGAATAAAATTTGATCCCATACCAAAGGACATAAGAATATAGGCAAGGCCCCCCAATAAGCCGGCGTAAAAATAAATAGGAAACAAATGCTTATTGGATTGGTTCATTTGTAACACATATCCAAATACAGTTAACCAAATCATATTGGTAAATAATTCCCAAAAGCCATCATGTATCCAATTAAAAGTAAACAAACTCCATGCTTGTGTAAGCCATTGATCACCGCTGGTGGGTAAGGTAAATAAATGAAATATATTTTTATAAAATAATTCAATGGAAGTGCCGTCTAAAAAATAAATTACTTTAAAAAATCCCAAAAGCACAAAGGCCACCAAATTGATTGCCAATAAAGCAACCAGCGCGTTGTTGTCTGCCCCTAATAATGGTTTTTGATTTGAACCTGGTTGCATATCTGCTAATTTAATCAACGATTATTAATACGAGTTCCCCTTTTTCTTCCATAAATACACCAATACAAAACCGACAATAGCACCGCCCACATGGGCCCATCTTGCTACATTATCACCCGCTGAATTTTCCAACGCTTTATATAACTCAAAAGCAAAATATAAAATACCTAACCATTTTGCTTTAATGGGAAATAGAAAATAAATATAGATATGGGTATTAGGAAATAAATATACAAACGCGATCAATATACCAAACACGGCGCCACTTGCCCCTAAGGTGGCAGTGTTGATGGTTTTATTATAATAAGTAGTGATTAAATCCATTAATTCAGGTGCGAGGCCCGGTGTAGACAAGCTCACTTTATTATCACTTAATATGCGACTGAGTGGTATGCGATGTGTTTGCGCATACTTTAATACCGCATCCGAAAATCCTGGCGAATTGGATTTACTTAAGGTTAACAAAGTTTGATACTCATTGCTTAAGGGTATAAACTCATAGGATAAAATAAGCAAGTGTATGACCGCTGCACCCAAGCCACATAAAAAATAAAATAATAAAAAGCGTTTGGGTCCCCATACATTTTCAAGAATAGAACCAAACATCCAAAGGGCAAACATGTTTCCTAAAATATGGCCAAAGTCACCATGTAAAAACATATGAGTAACTAATTGCCATGGTTGATATAGGTCGCTTTGCCATGCGTGTAATGCAAAATAGTTTTCAATTGAAAAACTACTCATGGGGCCGCCAAATGTATTTTGAGCTAAAAAAACCAAGCCATTAATAATTAATAAATTTTTAATGATGGTAGGTAAAACTTCAAATCGGGTGGGCCTAAATTGATTCATTCGGAATATATTTTATAATAAATCGGTTCGTTTTAATTGCACTACATTTTCAATATGTAAGGTATGCGGAAACATATCCACTGGCTGTATTTTAGTCACCGTATACTTTTCACCTAATAAAGATAAGTCACGTGCCTGAGTTGCAGGATTACAACTTACATAAACAATTAACGGTGCCTGTATCTCTAATAACTTTTTGACTAATTTATCGTGCATGCCCGCGCGTGGTGGATCTGTAATAATGACATCTGGTTTGCCATGGGTATCAAAAAATGCATCATCGCAGATATCAATAACATCTCCCGCAAAAAATGTAGTTTGTGTTAAATTATTAATGCGGGCATTTTCCTTCGCATCTTCAATGGCATCTGCGACTACTTCAACACCAATAATTTTTTTAGCTTCTTGACTGCAAAAAATGCCAATACTACCTGTACCACAATATAAATCATACACCACTTCCTTGCCGGTCAACTCAGCAAAGCTGCGCGTAACCTGATATAAGCTTTCCGCTTGTTTTGAATTGGTTTGAAAAAATGATTTAGGACTTATTTTGAAATCAAAATTTTCTAAGGATTCTGTGATATAACCATTGCCAAAATACACTTGCGGCACCAAATCCTGCATACTATCATTCCGTTTTTCGTTTATCGTATATAATAGTGTCGTGATTTGAGGAAATTTTTTCAAAAACAAATTAAGTAAGGCTTCCCTTTTTTCACCACCATCGTATCCTAAAATGATATTCACCATCCACTCCCCTTTGGTGGTATTGCGGATAAACATATTACGAAGCCACCCTTGATGTTGTTTGATATTATAAAAAGGCATTTCATTGTCAATCGCAAACTGAACTGCTGTTTTTCTTATTTCATTCGTGGGCTCAGATTGTAAGTAACAGGTATCTATCTCCACTACTTTTTCAAAAAAACCTCTTGCATGAAAACCGCCTGCACCAATCGATTTAACAGGTTCAAGCCCCGCAGCTTTCATCGCTTTGAACTCCTCAAAGGGTATAAATTTTTCAGTGGCAAATGTATATTCTACTTTATTGCGATACCCCTGTGTTTCCTTCGCCCCTAATATGGGTGGGATTGGAGGTAAGGGTATTTTAGCAATGCGGGTTAAATTATCAAAAACCTGTTTGTGTTTGTAAACCAACTGCTGATCATAAGGTAACATCTGCCATTGACAACCACCGCATACACCAAAATGCGCACAAAAGGGTTGTACTCGAATGGGGGAATAGGTATGAAATTTTTTTACAAAGCCTTCACCCCAATCGGCTTTGTTTTTTTGCAGTTGCACATCCACCACATCACCCGGAACCGCACCTTCCACAAAAATTACCTTACCATTCACCCTTGCGAGTGATTTTCCTTCGGCTGCATAATCTTCAATAAGGACATTTTCCAGTAAAGGGGCTTCTTTCTTTTTTCTCACGAGAACAAAGGTAATACCCATGGATTAAAATAAGGGTAAATCTGAATTTTAATTGTGATTAGTTTTATTGATAATCGCTTATTTTTACAGCAATTTTTAAATAACCTGACTTTAATAAAATGAGCATTAAAAAAGCGATCCTCTTATCTGTGTTTTTACCAAGTTTTTGCTTTGCACAAACCAAAAAGCCAATTACAAAAAGCACTACTAGTACTGTTGTGAATAAGCCAACAGTAGCTTCAACAGGCCACAGTATACAGATTAGCCTAAAACCATACCAAAATACCAAAATATATATTGGTACCAACTATGGTAACTCGCGCGTACTCGCCGATTCTGCTATCTTAAATGATAAAAGTGAGGGTGTTTTTGCTTCTTCAAAAAAATTAACCCCGGGGATCTATTTTGTGGTATCTCCCAAATACGCCATCTTATTTGATTTTTTAGTGGATGAAAATCAAAAATTTAAAATTATTGCAGATACGACTAATTTAACTGAGGTGACCATTATAGGTTCGAAAGAAAATGACATTTTTAAAACCTATTCGAAATCGATGAATGACATTGGTGCGCAGTTAACTGAGATTGAAAAAGCTTTCAAGTCGGCAACCAATGCAAGTGATTCAACAACACTGGTCAATAAATACAATGACAAGAAAAAGGAGTTGAACGATAATCGCCAAGCAATTATGAAGGGGCAACCGAATACAATGACTGCTTATTTTTTAAATGTAATGCAGCGCCCTGATGCCCCAGCTATTCCGATAGTGAATGGCAAAGCGGATTCCACCTACCCTTTTTATTATATAAAAAATCATTTTTGGGATAATGTGGTGTTCAATGATAACCGCTTAGTAAGAACCCCCTTTTTTGAAGCTAAATTAGATGAGTATTTTAAAAATTATGTTTCGCGTGAGCCCGACTCAATTATTGAGGAAGTGCAATACATGTTAACCGTTGCAAAAACGGGTAATGAAATTTATCCATTTTTACTTTTTAAATTTACCAATAAATATATCACCCCTGAATTCATGGGGCAGGATAAAGTGTTCCTACATATTTATCAAAACTTTTTTGCCAAAGGCGACACTACTTTATTAAACGAGGCTTCTAAAAAATCAATCACGGAACGTGCTTATAGTATGATGGCCAATCAGCTAGGTTTAGCTGCACCACCATTGGTTATAAACGATATTAATGATAAAAAATTATCCTTATACGATATCGCATCCCCGTATACTTTTGTTGCATTTTGGGACCCCACTTGCAGTCATTGTAAAGAGGAAATTCCAAGAGTGGATTCTTTTTATAAAGCCATTTGGAGTAAACTAAATGTAAAAGTACTTTCAGTAAATATTAATTTTAAAGAGTTAGCATCTTGGAAAACTTTTATCAAAGAAAATAAATTAGCAGGATGGATACATGCTTACCAAACGGAAGCTGATTTAAATAAAGAAATACAACAAGGCAAACCTACCACCATTCGTCAATTGTATGATGTATTTAAAACACCCACTTTTTATTTACTCGATGCGAATAAAAAAATTATCGCCAAAAATTTAAGCATTGAACAGTTCAATGATTTTTTGGTCAATACCAGCAATAAAAAAGCGCCTTAAACTAGGCGCTTTGAATTATTTAAATGTGCGTGTATTACTAAAAAACAGCGGCTACAACATCTTTTACCACTTTTGGTTTGCCTAAAGTATAGTAATGTAATACAGGAACGCCAGCGGCTTTTAACTCCTTACTTTGTTGTATCAACCACTCAGTTCCCACTTGCTCACAAGCCTCATCGGTAGTGGCAGCCAACATTGCAGCAGACAAATCAGTAGGTATATCTACATAAAAAATATTAGGTAAAATAGTCAACTGCTTTTTATTGGTGATGGGTTTTAAGCCTGGTATGATTGGAACATTAATGCCCATACTTCTGCAAGCGTCCACATATTCAAAATATTTTTTGTTGTCAAAAAACATTTGTGTCATGATATATTGTGCACCTGCATCAACTTTTTCTTTGGCTTTTTGTAAATCAAATTCCATGCTTGGGGCTTCAAAATGTTTTTCAGGATAACCCGAAACACCCATACAAAAATTACTCTTACTGCCATTAATAATATCCTTATCCAAATAGATACCATTATTTAATCCAACGACTTGCTTTAATAATTCAATGGCTTGTTTGTTCCCATTGTGTTCTGGCACAAAAGTTTTTTGTCCTTTCTCTGCATCTCCTCTTAACACCAATACATTATCAATGCCTAAAAATTGTAAATCAATTAATGCATCTTCCGTTTCTCTTTTGGAAAAGCCGCCACAAATAATATGTGGCACCGCATCTACATTATAATGATTCATGATCGCCGCACAAATACCTACCGTACCAGGGCGTTTACGTACATCTACTTTTTCCTCCACGCCAGCGGCATTGGTGCGAATAACGGTTTCGCTGCGATGATAGGTGACATTAATCCATGACGGCTTAAACTCCATGAGTGGATCTAAGTGCTCATAAATGTAAGCGATGGTTTTTCCTTTTAAAGGGGGTAATACTTCAAAGGATACTAGGGTGTCTTTTGCTTTAGCTAAATGTTCAATTACCTGCATAGTGTACAAAAATAGTTAATAATAGTTTCCAATGAGTCAAATCCTATATTTACCCTTATTTTTGTATAAATATACCTCGTGATACTCGCTATACATACCGACAAATTAATAAAGCAATATAAGGGCCGCAAAGTAGTGGACAATGTGAGTATTTCGGTAAAGCAAGGTGAGATTGTAGGGCTATTGGGACCAAATGGCGCCGGGAAAACGACTACTTTTTATATGGTCGTTGGATTAATTGCACCAGATGAAGGCCGCGTATTTTTAAATGATGAAGATATAACCAAACTACCCATGTATAAGCGTGCACAAATGGGCCTGGGTTATTTACCACAGGAAGCAAGTGTGTTTCGAAAATTATCGGTAGCAGATAATATTATGGCCATTTTAGAAATGACAAAATTAACAAAGGGCGAAAGAGCACATAAATTAGAATCCCTTTTAGATGAATTTAATTTACACCAAGTCAGAGATAATTTTGGAGATAGTTTAAGTGGTGGTGAACGTCGTCGTACTGAAATTGCGCGCGCATTATCGGTGGATCCTAAATTTATTTTATTAGACGAACCCTTTGCTGGCGTGGATCCTATCGCAGTAGAAGATATTCAATCCGTAGTCGCTCGGTTAAAATTAAAAGGCATTGGTATTTTAATAACGGATCATAATGTGAATGAAACCTTATCCATTTGTGATCGTGCTTATTTATTGATTGAAGGAAAAATATTCAAACACGGTACTGCCGAAGAATTAGCAGAAGATGAACAAGTGCGCCGATTGTATTTAGGAACCAACTTTGAATTGAAACGCAAGGATTGGATTATTGAGATGGGCAACAAGCCTAAATAAGCCCCTAAAGCTTCGCTACTAAAACCCACCTTATTACTTAATTTATTAAAGCGTAAAGTGTATATTGTGACACCGCTATGAAGATTTTCAGCCCCGCACTGTCAAGATTGGCTCGTTTCCGTTACTGGCATATCGAGCATTGGGTAAATACCCCCATTGCCGCGCAGCGTGAGGTACTACAAGATTTAATTACCCACGGCCAATACACGCAATTTGGAAGAAAATACCAGTTTGACAATATCTTCAATATTCGCACATTTAAACAAACAGTTCCTATTCATGAGTACCATGATATGAAACCCTATATTGACCAAGTGATGGAGGGGGAGGATTCTGTTTTATGGAATACCCCCGTAAAATGGTTTGCTAAAAGCAGTGGAACGACCAGTGAGAAAAGTAAGTTTATTCCTTTAACCGAGGAAAGTATTCAGAATAATCATTTTCAAGGATCAAAAGATGTGTTGGCCTTGTATTACAAAACAATGCCGGATAGTGATTTACTTACAGGCAAGGCTTTGATTATTGGAGGGAGTCATCAAGTGCATCCCATTAAAGAAGATATTCAATATGGAGATTTAAGTGCAGTGTTATTACAAAACGCTCCTTTTTGGGCTGGCTTAATTCGTACCCCCGAGTTGTCCATTGCATTAATGGATGAGTGGGAAGCAAAAATTGAAAGCTTAGCACAAAATACCATCAACGAAGATGTCACCTCCATCGCAGGCGTTCCAACATGGACCCTGGTATTATTAAAAAGGATTCTTGCGTTGACCGGAAAAAAATCAATCAAAGAAGTGTGGCCCAATTTTGAATTGTATATACATGGTGGCGTTTCATTTACCCCTTATAAAGAACAGTTTAAAAAAATTATCGGTGCTGATTGTAATTATTTAGAAATATATAATGCAAGTGAAGGTTTTTTTGCCGCACAAGATAATGTCCATGAAGAAGGCATGTTATTGTTTTTAGAACATGGCATTTTTTATGAATTCATGCCGATTGAAGAATATGGTAAGGAGCAGCCCTTGACTGTTGGATTAAATAAAGTGGTGTTGGGGAAAAATTATGCCATTGTAATTAGTACCAATGGAGGATTGTGGCGCTACTTAGTGGGAGACACGATTCAGTTTACCCACCTTGCACCCTACCGAATTAAAGTAAGTGGTAGATTAAAACAATTTATAAATGCATTCGGCGAAGAATTAATTGCAGATAATAGTGATAAGGCCATGAGTGAAGCCTGTGCTAGTTTTGATGTAGCTATCAGGGAATATACTGCAGCCCCAATATATATGTCCGACAATGCTTCGGGAGCACATGAATGGTTAATTGAATTTGAAAATGAACCTGCTGATTTAAAAGCTTTTACGATTGCGCTTGATAATAACCTAAAAGCGGCAAATAGCGACTATGAAGCAAAGCGCCATAAGGATATTGCCTTGGGATTACCGCAAATTATAAGTGTTAAAAAAGGCTGTTTTCATACTTGGTTAAAACAAAGAGGAAAGCTAGGTGGGCAACATAAAGTGCCAAGATTATCCAACGAACGCCATTTTATTGAAGAAATAAAAAAAGTGCATCAGGCGCTATAAAATAAATTACATGACCGAAATATTAGGGTGGATTGCTACTGCGGTGGTATTATTATCATTTACCATTCAGGATATGCGCAGGTTAAGATTAATGAATATGCTAGGCTGCTTATTGTGGATTGGATATGGTTTTATTTTAATGATCAAACCCGTTATCTTTGTAAATATGAGTATATTAATTATTCATAGTTATTGGTTTATAAAAAATAAAAGCGCATGAAACTATTAACAGGTAAAGTAGCCATTGTCACCGGAGCAGCACGTGGTATTGGCGCAGCGATTGCATTAAAACTAGCTGAGCAAGGTGCGAATATTGCCTTTACCTATGTAAGTGATAGCAGTGCGGAAAAAGCAGCAGCACTTGAAACAGCAATCATCAATTTAGGTGTTAAAGCAAAAGCTTACCGAACCAATGCGGGTGATTTTGTTGCATGTGAAACTTTCGTAAATGCAGTACTAGCCGAATTTAGTGCGATTGATATCTGTGTGAATAATGCAGGGATTTCAAAGGATAACCTGTTATTAAGGATGACTGCGGAGCAATGGGATGACGTGATGAACACCAATTTGAAGAGTGTTTTCAATATGACCAAGCAAGTCATTAGACCCATGATGAAAGCAAAATCGGGTAGTATTATTAATATGAGTTCGATTATAGGTATGCGCGGTAATGCCGGACAAAGTAGTTATGCCGCAAGCAAAGCAGGCATTATTGGCTTTACTAAATCTATTGCCCTTGAGTTAGGCAGCCGCAACATTAGATGTAATGCCATTGCTCCTGGATTTGTGGAAACAGATATGACCCATTACTTAAATGAAGGGGAAGCGGGAAAAGCCTTTTTGGAAAAAATACCATTAGGGCGTTTTGGCAAAGCCGAAGAAATCGCCAACACCACTTTATTTTTAGCAAGTGATTTAAGTAGTTATATCACAGGGCAGGTAATTAGTACTTGTGGGGGATTGAATATTTAAAACAGATAGCGGCTTACGCAAGCTTTGCAATAAAAAAAGGAGTCCCGATTTATCGAGACTCCTTTTTTGTTCAATACCTATAAGCAATGAATTAAATTCTTGCGTCAATTTCTTTTTTCAAATCAGCATAAATACTTTCAACCGTACCCTCACCTTGAATAGATACCACTTTATCAAACTGTGCATAATACTTTTCAACTGCAGCAGTTTTATCGTGGTACTCCTGTATACGAGCACGAATCACTGTTTCATTCGTATCATCACTACGACCCGATGTTGCTCCGCGTCCTAATAATCTTTTTACCAATTCCTCCTCGGCCACTTCTAATGCCAATACGATATTAATTTCTGTTGACTTTTCCTTTAATAAAGCATCCAGGGCAACACATTGTGCAGCAGTTCTTGGAAAGCCATCAAATAAGAAACCTTTGGCTTCCGGATTTGCATCTATAAAATTACCCACCATGCCAATCACCACCGCATCAGGTACTAATTGACCTTGGTCCATGAAGTTTTTTGCTTCTAATCCCAATGGGGTTTGTTGGGTTATTTCAGATCTTAATAAATTGCCAGTGGAAAGATGTTTTAAGCCAAACGCTGCAATAATATTTTCACTTTGAGTGCCCTTGCCGCTGCCGGGAGGTCCGAATAAGATTAAATTGAACATGCTAAATAGTTAGGGTGCCAACAAATATACACAACTCGCCTAAAATTTTAGTCAACAAAAACCAAAAAACTAAACAATTTATCTGAATGCTTGTTAGTATTTTTGTAACTACAATCTAGTCTATGTATAAATTACTTTTTTTATTACTATTGATCAGTCAAACTGCTTGTTCACAAACCAGCAATAAAGCCAATACCAAAAACAATACTATGTCTAAAAACATTTATTATTCTACCACCGATAAGGAAAAGGTCGTTGTCCCAGATAGTGTTTGGAAGCAAATACTATCTCCTGAAGTTTATGCCGTAGCGAGACAAAAGGGGACGGAGCGTCCGTTTTCAAGTGCCTTTGAAACATCTAAAGAAATAGGCACTTATCATTGTGTTGCTTGTGGGAATCCATTGTTCAAAAGTGATACCAAGTTTGATAGCGGTTGTGGCTGGCCTAGTTTTTTTGATCCCATCACCAAGGGCGCCATCATATATACCCCCGATAATACTCATGGCATGACACGTACGGAAGTACAATGCGGAAAATGTAAGGGACATTTAGGACATGTGTTTGAAGATGGTCCACCACCAACAGGTTTGCGTTATTGTATTAACGGGGTGGTTTTGGCCTTGGAGAAAAAATAGTACATCGCGTAAAGTGTTATAAAAACACCAACAAAAGAAAGTATCATAACGCTTTGTGAAAAAAACTGCGTCCACTTTATTTGTAGACTCATGCCTTCTTTCATTAGCATAACGCTTACGCTGCCCAGATAGCCCACCGCATCGGCCACATAAATAAAGAAACCTGCATTGCCCTTCATGGAAAATGCAGCAATCAATCGATCAAAGAAGATGGAATTAAACGGGATATACACCAAGTATAATCCCAGCCCTACCCAAATCATCCACCAAAAAGGAGCTAATAATTGTTGTGTAAAATAATAGGTCGAAACACCTGCTAATATAAAACCCAGCAAAATAAAAACATGTGCGACCATTAATGCTTTAAAACTATTTTTTATTAAAACAACAGCGCCGATAATTACTAAAATAAAAATAGTAATGGGGATTTCTGTTTGGGTAAAAATTGATGGCCTTGAACCATAGCCCATCTCCTTCCACATATCTGCCGAAAAATTATCTCGTATATCTCTGAAGATAGTAGCGAATAAATAAATCGCTACAAAAGCAATGATGCCTGGTAAATATTGTTTTAATAATTGCTTACGATCTAGCGCAGTCATGGGTATGCGCTTGGTTCTGAGCGCCTCATCTTCTGCAGAAGGCGGTGGTACTTTTTCTAAACCATATACACAAATAATTAATGGAACTGCAAATACCAATCCAGTAAAAAACGGAACCCAAAATTCAGTAATATGATATTGTTCCATTAACCATGCACCAACTGACTTAACCCAACCGGAGGAAAATATAAAACTCACCGCTAATGCAGCACCAATAAAATCCGTGCTTTTACGTCCTTCTACATAGGAAAAAACAACACCCCATAACATACCCAACGGAAATCCATTTAAAAATAAAAACATAACATTATAAGGTGCAGGTACAACGGCAAATAACAACCAAGCCAACCAGGAAATGCCCGTGAGTAAAAAAATAATTTTATATCGATTCACTTTTTGTAATCCTGAAATAAATTTAATGCCATAAAATTTGGCTAATAAATAACCCAACATTTGACTAATCACGAGTGCCGTTTTAAATGCAATGGGACCAACGCTGAGTCCATCAAAAGTGCAGACCGTAAACGATTTTCTAAAGCCAAAAATAAATACATAGGTACCAAAGGATACAAGGGCAGCGTAAAGTGCAATGGATTTATCTTTTGACAGTAATGACATATGATTCTTTATTGATGAGTAGCAGCGCCAGCTTTGTTGATGGCCTTTTTCCGGTAACCAAATTTACATTTTATACATGTATAATAATGACTAAATTAGTGCTTTATGAATAAGGCCAAAATTTGTATATCACCCATTGACTGGGGTTTGGGGCACGCCACTCGGTGTATTCCGCTGATTCAGGCATTGGAAAAATTGAACTATCAAATATATATCGCCACAGAAGGATACCATGAAGCCATCTTACGCGAAGCCTTGCCCAACGCCCATTTTTTACATTTACGAGGCTACCGAATAAAATATGCAAAAATAGG
>Ga0208966_1000179_pt1 | contig 20516 bp, 43 predicted proteins | sample GreLakmeHU45MSRF_FD_187701 | JGI IMG/M metagenome (GOLD analysis project Ga0208966, IMG submission 187701) | Freshwater lentic microbial communities from great Laurentian Lakes, MI, USA - Great Lakes metaG HU45MSRF (SPAdes) | ecosystem: Environmental > Aquatic > Freshwater > Lake | place: Great...
TGTTCGGTGCATTGGCACTAGAACGTGAAACAGTCCTAGACCCTAACGGTGTTGCAGATAAGGTAAAGACTTATTTACTTATCAACACATCACATGACGGCTCTATTGCTATTCAAGCAAGCATCACACCTGTTCGTGTTGTGTGCGCTAACACTCTTAACCTTGCACTAAACACAACTAAGCGCAAGGGTGGCATCAAGCAATCTTTCAAGATTCGCCACACACAGACCGCACAAGGTAAGATTCAAGTTGCTCGTGAGACTCTTGGGCTTGCACATAAGTACATGGATTCATTTGACATCATGGCAAAGGCTATGATTGAAAAAGAAGTCAATGCTAAGCAATTCAACGACATCATTCTTGCTGCATACCCTAAGCCAGAAAAAGATTCTAAGGGTGCTTTCAAGAAGTGGGAAAACAAGGTAGATGTTATCAACGACATTTATACAGGCGAGTACAATGGAATGATTGCTGGTAATGCGTGGGGTGCTTTCAATGCACTTACTGAACGCCTTGACTGGCACCGTTCTGCTCGTGGTGGTTCTAATGAATCTATCCTTGCATCAGCATCAGGATTTGACCCTGCTATCAACGCAGAAAAAAATCGTTTGCTAAAAATTGTGCAAAGCACAATGCAGATTGCATAAATAAAAAAAATCCTAAGCATGATTTAAAACTGCTTGCATGGTCTGTTAGAATAGTTGGTTAGTTCGCCACCCTGTCACGGTGGAGGTCACGGGTTCAAGTCCCGTACAGATCGCAAGAAATTTTCGAAATTGTGATATAAAACACACTTTACGATTACGTAACGACTTGCATTTTTCCAGGATTTCGGCTACAATTAATATATGGACACCACACTAAGAGTACAAGAACTAATTGACCATATCTATGATGAGAACTTAAATCACTTTGAGTTTCATGAAAATATGGGTGGAGAAGATTGTGATTGCCACCTACACATAACACTAGAAACCATTGTAAAGTATTGGGAGGAACTATGCTAGGCTATACTGAAACAGATATTGCGGTAATGACAGACGCAATGGAAGACGCTATCAAATCAGGTAGACTCTCTGATGAAATCACAGATGGTTTGGAGAAGGCTATGTCTTTCTTTGATGGCCTATGGTCAGAAGGGTACTTTGACTAATGCATAATCATTATTGGGAATGTGACGATGTACCAGGATATTTTTACTGTGCCTGCGGAGTTACGGCTATCCATAACAGAGAAACAGGATTGAAGGACATCCATGACTAATTGGAACTGGACTAAGTATGATTATCTATGTACTGACTGTGATGCTCTTATTGAGATAACTACCCTGAAAAATATTAGGGAGTGGCGTGGCTGGTGTCCTTGTGGATCTGCTAATATAATTAACATTGGTACGTCAAACGGCAATGCCCCTATCTTTGAACCTGTGATGAAGGTCACACCCCCAGAACTTGTAAAAATCAACACCAACCCGTATACTTAGTATTATGAACAACATTATATATACCCGATTTGCCACCTTTACTGATTACGACTGCATTCACTGCAGAAATAAACTTAACGTTGATGAAGCAGATAACTTTATGTTATGCCATGGATGTTACTGTGAAATCTATGACCCTGCCCTAAGAGAGTCATGCCAATGGACATAAACACTTTACGAGAGTATATAAATATCCACATCATATCGCTGGAGCAAGACCTAGAGTCAAACCCTGAATCTATCAATGTTGTAGATATCTCAGGGCAGATAGAAGGATGTAAGCATATACTAGGAGTTATCAATGAGCGATAAGTATCCTTTCATACCCGAATATTTAGTCAAGTCACTTGAAGATGTAACTATCCCATTAATTGATGTTATCCACGGCTACCTAAAGGTTGAAATGCTGGAGACAGAAGAAGTCATGGACGGAGACAATGACGATAGATTTTTGGAAGGGTACCTAGAGGCCTTGACAAATGTATATGCCATGACCTATAATTTATCTATAGACCGTAAACACATAGAGGAGAAGCGATGACCCCGCAAGAAATGTTAGAACAGATGATTGACAAGGCTACTTTAGATTTCTTAGAGATAGCCAAGGAAGAAGAAGACGGCGACTACTCAGACGCAATGCTATCTATGGAACGCACAGAGGCTAATGGTTTTGTTGACGGCTTGTCAGCAGCCTACTATATAGTTTACGATAAGGAATATACATCACCTATAGCATTGGATGAATCAAATGAATGATTTTATTGAAATGACTGAAGATGAATGGTTTGACACTTATAAGCCTATTAAGAATCACATTGAGGTCACATCTTCATTTGATGGCCACATGTTTGAGACCTATGGCCCTGAAGTAGAATTCGTTAAGTCACAAGACAATAATAAGATATGGATGTTTGGTGACGGAGACGACGGTGGCATGTACATCTGGAGCGGCTGGGGATTTGTTAACCGCATAGGATATTTTGTTACTGAGGTTCCTTTCCCTGATAATACTACTATACAGATTCAAGTTGGGGTACCGTGGTATTTCTGCGAGAACTGTGACTCAGAAATGGAAGACCCTGATAATATTATTAGAGATGCATTTCAAGAAGTTGATTTGGAAAAATGCCCTAACTGTGCTACCCTTGAAGAAATGAAACTTACAGGACTGGAGACCCAATGAACGAATATAGAGTAGATGTAATCTTTGAACCCACTGGAGATTACATGCATTTTAAATATGAGGCTGAGTCAGATAATGAAACAGACCTCTGCAACGAGATTTTAAACCAACTATCAATTGTATCTTGGAAGGAAGAAGAATAATGGGAGCACGTATTAACTTTGTATTTAAAGACCGTGAAGACAAGCCTGCAGTAGTGCTATACAGTCACTGGGGTCAGGATGAGTGGCAGCGGGACCTAGCAATGGCCTTAGACCATGCACGGCCACGTTGGAGCGATGAGTCATATGTAACACGTATGATTATTAGTTATCTTATTCAGGATAGCATTCTAGAGTCAACAGGCTTTGGAATTTATGCTATTAATGATACATCATCTGACCTAGGTGATCAAACCGTTATTGTTGACATTATTCAGGAAGTAGTTATTGACGGCAACGTTAAGGCAGACTGGGACCTATTTGTACAGGCATATAAGCCTGTCGCTGCGCTAGTGGGGGAGTAGGGTCACTCTCGCACTTATGGTGGGGGGTGAACTGTGGTGGGTTGCCCTCCACCTTCTTTTTTGGTATAATGGATAGAGGGGGACTCTTTGAGAATTAGCAGAGGCATAACGCCAGAAGAACGTGTGGCCATGAGAATTAAACCTATCATTGAAGACTTAAATCTAGACCTTGACCAAACAGGCATAATGCTTGCAAGGGTATTACCACACTTGACATTCAATAGATTAGTTGCTATAATTGAGAGTGCCCAGTATGAAAAAGAGGGTATCTTAGACCCTAACCTACAGAGAGAGCGGTGGAGACTTGGACTATAACAAGATAGCAGACATTTTGGCCTACATTAGTATTGAGGCTGAAAGTCTCGTAGAGGTAGAGTATCTGCCTATAGATTTTTGGGCAGGGCTTGTAGATGAATTAAAATTAGCAGAGTATGTTGCAGCAGAGTGGGTAACACTTACCTCTCTTGGTGAGTTTGAGATTGAGTATGCATGGAGAGAACTTTGTGAAATGCGTGACCTTGACCCTGAAGTTATGTATGACACGGCTCTAGACTTTTTCAAGGCACAGGAAACCGAGTGACAGATTTTGCAACCCAGTGTGTAATCTTGGGGGAGTTGTATGAAGGCTACAAGGAAGAAAAAGATTTCAGGGCATTCATAGAGTTTAACGATCTTGGTTTACCATTAGCATATCTAACTGCCCAGGGATTAGTTGTAGAGGTTTCAGATGATGGACGCAGATACATTATTGACACCTTTGAAATGTTTCTTAAATCTATCAAACTAAGTGAAGATGACATCATTGAGGGCATGACCCTGGATGAGGTTTTGGAAATGGCTGCTGCCGAGGACTGAGATTTTCGACAAACCTTTTACCTGTCAAACCTTATTACGAACCTTCTAAAAAATTCGCAGGGTTTCGACAAACCTTTACATCCCAATAAAAAAGATTACGAACGACCTATAAATTTCCCAGGATTCTAGCATATCAAACCTTACATGTCAAACCTTTATATCAAACCAGTGTATAATATATCTATGGGTAAAAACTATTTTTCAAAGTATGGTGGACCTTACTTCATTAATAATGGTTTGTCTGCACATGATCATGAACATAAAACATCAGACTCTCATGAAGATATCAAACCAGATACAAACCTCCTTTATGGTTTTGCTATAGGGGTTCTATCTCTATTGATTGTTATTGGTACAACTTTAATTCTTTTTTAAATCCCCCGCCATACCGTGAATCATAATCCTGTTAGACATTCTGCAGCGGGGGATCAGAAGATATACCAAACCCCATAGTATAAAAGACATTACGAAGGACATATATTTTTCCCTGGATTCTAGAATATTATCAAACCTTTATAGATTTTTATAGAGGTTTTTCTACATTTTTCTCACATTTTCTACAGGTTTTCTACAGGGTTTTGTTATCAAATTGTTATCAAATATGGTTGACAAATGGGAGGTTTGGGAGTATAATCCAGGGCAAGGTTTGATATGTAAGGTTTGGGAAGGGGAGGTTTGTCCGCTGTGACATTACGAGCCCCTCTTATAAATGCGCCATAACCCACTATCCTCCACTTTCCTCCACTTTAAGATAAATCTAAAAAATATCAGTAACATTTAATTGTGGATAACTTGTGGATAACTAACATTATTTAGGCATAAACCCTGTGGATAACCTTCAAACCATCCCATATTTCAAACGGTATTGATCTCTCTGGCTATGAGGCATGTCTGGCTATCTGGCATATGGGGCTATAGGGCTATGTTCTTATACTAGACATTACGATACTATCTTGACTTTCCCCGAATTTTCTGAGATAATGGTTTAATGAAGCAATGGAAGCAAAGAACCTGGTTTCAGGCTCATGATGGAACAAAAGGGTCTAATGCCTTGGTTGCTAAAGAGGCTGGAGTTACTGTTGGAACAGTCTATAACGTATTTAATTATCCTGAGAAAGTAATACCAGAGACTGCAAATAAGGTTTTAGAGGCAGTTAAACAACTTAAATATACCTACAATGTAATGCCAACGATGAAGATGTGTACTGTCTGTAAAGTTGCCAAACCATTTGAAGATTTTTATGATGGCTATAAGGCCAAGAACCAAAGAGATGTGACAAATAAAAAATATCCTCATTCTAGATGTAAGGCGTGTGATCATGCAAGAGTTAGGATCTATCATCATAAGAACAAAGAAAGAATTACAAAGCAGATGCTTGTTTCCCACAGACGCAGGCTTTATGGTTTAAATGAAGAAGAGTACAATAATATGATTTTGTCTCAAAATAACCTATGCGCTATCTGCAATAAACCTAGTGATAAAACCTTACATATAGACCATGACCATGTAACAGGCAAAGTTAGGGGATTACTATGTCCTAACTGTAATACAGGTATAGGACTGCTTCAAGAAGATCTTATTATTCTTAATAGGGCCATTGAGTACTTATCTTGATATACCGTGCAAATTTAGGATACTAACCAATAGTGCCCTTTTAGGGCAGGGGGAGGTTTGTTACCTCTATTTCCGCCGAACTTTAAATACTTGACAACTTTTCCGCCGAATGGTATGATGTATATATGACATGTACAAAATATGGATGCAACTATGAACTAGACCTTGATGGTCAGGTAACCTGTACTGTCTGTGGGGCTATGGATGACGATAGACAGCCTATTAACCTTGATGTGATAGAATAGTATGATGCTAACATTAACCCTTATACTAATCACTTGGTATGCCACAAAGGTATACTATACAAAAACCTTAACTATACAAACACCAGCAAAAGAAGAAGGCCCTATGGTACATGCTAAATGCGCTAAGTGTGCTCAAACCATATACACACATCGGGATAACCTTCGTGTTCCATACTACTGTTTAATTTGTATGTAATGGATAAGTTTGAGTCATCATATAGCCTATATGCTAAGAAGATTAATTCTTACAAGGTAGCCTGTAGCCAGTGTGATCAACTATATTTTAAACAAAACGACGAACCTTTTGTGTGTCTTACTTGTTCTAGATAACTAAAATATGAAATTAGGGGTGTATTTTTATGTTGAATGTTCCAGATAATACTATTGCATATTTTGTTGATCCAGAAATATCAAATAATATAAATATTGATGATATAATCTGTAGACCAGAAAAAACTCGTGACTGGTTTACTTCACATTTTTATCGGTGTATGCCATTAGCAATTGCTAATCAGTATGGGTTTATTGTAAGGTCACCAAGAGATTATTTTATAACTTGGAATGGTGGGGAGGATTATCAAGATACAATTGTTTTTCCATTTGAAAGTGTAGAAGATAATCAGCCAGTATTTCTTCAAAGTCATTTTGGTAGCGGTATTGTAACAGTGACTTTAAGAATAATGCTCAGAACACCACCTGGAGTAAATTTATTGACTATTCCACCACCAAATTATCTATTGCCGAACATTACTCCAATGACTGGAGTAATTGAAACAGATAATTTAAGATATACCTTTAATTTTAATTTAAAAATAGATACTGCAAATCAAACAATAAAAATTCCTAAAGGGTATCCGATTGGAGCATTTATTCCAATACCAAGATACTATCAAGACAATTTCGTGTTAAAAAATGCTGAAGAAGTTTTTGATGAAGAAACTATATCTGAAGAACTAACCGCTAGATATGATGGAGTTCTTAATAGAATTCTTATTGATCCAAAACAAAAAAACATGGTTAGCAGATTATATTATTTGGGAAAAGATATATATGGAAACATTTTTAAAGATCATCAGAAGCCAGCAGATATTTAATAGATATTACTCAAACATCTTTTTTTGCCAATATTCTTTTCTATATCCATGAGCAAAATGTTTTCTAATATTTGTATGTCTTTTTAAAGTATCTTCTTCATCATATTTTAACACTGTAGATTTCCAATTTTCTCTCTTAAATGGAATAATCTGATACATTGGAGTTCCTATGGGTATAATTCCCTCAAAGTCTTTGTTAAGATAAAATGGATAATTTCCACCCTGACCAACACTCATACCATAAAATAGATCTGAATCAACTATTCCAGCAGAAGACCTAAATGGCAAATCAAGCCTATTACTTGGGCTAGTCATAAGTGCACTCCACCCCTTTGGTAGTTTTGGCATCCAGTGAATCTTCCATGCAAACTCAAATTGATAGAACATATCTGGAATTTCTAAGGATGGCTGTCTCATCTCTAAAATATTTGGTCCACTAGGAAATGCATAAGCAACGTGACCATTCTCATTTTTTTTAATATAAATTTCTGTCCAAGTTTCTTGAATATACCCATGGCTTAATGCATCAAAAAATGGCATACATCTTTTGATTGCACCAACACCGTCTTTTTCATGATCCTCATGATTAATAGCAATTCCATCTGTTGGTCTTATATTTTTATACCAGTCTGGGATATATGATTTTGCTGGCTTTGGGGCTGGGATTACTAGTTCTGCTTCTTTTCCTGAAGGTACAAATTCTATTTTCATACTTTTAGTATACATCATATTGGTTAGTTTTGCAACCTTCTTGACAAACTGTCCGCCGAATGGTATGATGGATATATGAGCATAGACGAAATGACATTACGAGAAGAGATTGCCAGGGCTATTGAGGCTATTCCAATTGAAGCATCTTTAACAAATGCTGTGGGTATGCGTATGCTTGCAGCAGGTATTGCAAGAGGAGAAGGCAACTACATGACCAGCATGTTTGAAAGCCAAGTAGATTTTGAGTAAATAACATGTGGTCATGGGTATTAGCAGTTATCGGAGTTACAGGCATATTCTTTGTTGGTCGTAAGAGTATCTGGGGATGGTTTGTTCTGCTATTTAATGAATGTCTTTGGATGGCCTATGCTATTAATACAGAGCAATATGGATTTATTTTCAGTGCCCTTGCATATGCAGCGGTATACATTAAATCTTATCTGCATTGGAAGAGAGAAGAATGAAACCTCAAGAATGCGTAAAGTGTAAGATGAGTGTTAAAGATCCTTTATTCTGGGAACTTCATCAAACCATGACAGATAGCAGGATTTGGTGTGCTTATGCTAAGAAGCCTTGAAATACCTGATCCATTTCAAACTTTTATATCAAACAAATATGCAAACGCTAAAGGCTATGTCCATGACTTCTTTGCTGGGGAATGGTCTTATACTTGCTCTACTTGTAAGGAAGATCTTTTTGGTCCGTCCCGCAAAATATTGACAAAGATAAGATTGTTTCATACTAGAAATGAGTGCCTAGGTGGATATTGATGAGTTTATAAAAGACCCTTGGAAACCTTTTAATGATATGAGGAACACTCCACACGAGTGTGATTACGATTACAAGATAGATCCCTCTGGGGCTATGTTTTTTGAGATATGCAAACTATGTCTTGACACTAAGGGTGTCATTGAAATGGATAGCAACTGCAAGCATACTTGGTATATGCGTGAATTAGGTATACAATGTACTAAGTGCTTAGTTATCTGGGAGAACGATGAAAGAACCTAAGATAACTCAGATGGACTGGCGTAGCCTTGGCTATTGGCCTGTATGGAAAAATGGAAAGAAAGTGTGGGTACCTAAAGATGAACCATTCAACAAAGATTCAAAAGACTAAGATACTTCCATTACGATGGATAGGCAATTTTTGTGGGGAATATGCAGGTAATCACCTTGTTAAGGCCATTGATTTAGATGAGGAATTAGATGATAATTTAGGGTTTCGTTATAAATACCACGCAAAAATGTGGGTACTGCTTAATAAACCTTATGAGTGGTGGGGCACATACTATATAATAGATACTAATAAATGGAAAAGCGAGATAGATCAAATGAGAATAGACATGTCAGATGAAGGCTGGGATGACTATGATGCTTTTGGTAAAGCCTATTGGGAAAAGGAAGAGGAATGAGAGAAATTAAAAAGTTTGAAAGACTTGAGCGGTCTGTTTCAATAACAGTCAAAACAAAATGTCCAGAAAAATGGATGCTTGTGGACAGAGAAACTGGAGAAATATATGTTGGAACTCAAGTAGGAACTTGGGACAGACTTGAACCAGTTAATAGAGATTCCTGATAGAATAGGTATGTTAGGGTAAGTATGTTTTGTAATTATTGCGGAAATAGATTAGAACAAGGTGATTGTAATTATTGTAATGATAATAATAACGCCCTTAGAGAATTTGAGGAAGAAGATGATTAATATTTTATTTTTGATCCCTGCATTTATTGCTGGGTATGTAGCATGTTATTTTGTTATGACATATAAGGTCAAGTAGATTAAAGTTTGTAGCAAATGTGGGCTTAATTTAGATAAGTCCCAGTTTTCTCCATCTTCTGGTGGGAAATACTTAAGGCCAGAGTGTAGGTCTTGTGCTTCTAAATTGGCAAAGCAAAGGCTAGAACTAAGAAAGGTTTGGGGTTATCCAGAAGAAGATCACATCTGCCCTATCTGTTTAAAGAATGAAGAAGAACTAAAAGGTACTGGAGGAAATGCCAGCATCTGGGTAGTAGATCATGACCACATAACAAATAGTTTTAGAGGACATATCTGCCACAACTGTAATCGTGGTCTTGGTGTATTCCAAGATAATGTTGATAGGCTAGAAAGAGCAATTAATTACTTAAGCACCAGTAGCCAAGTTGGTTAAGGCACCGAACTCATAATTCGGCTATCATAGGTTCAAGTCCTATCTGGTGTACTAGATCTCTGTAACTCAGCGGAAGAGTGACACCCTTCTAAGGTGTAAGTCGTAGGTTCAAATCCTACCAGGGATGCTATAATAGATTAAAACAAAGGGGTAGTTTTGGCTAGTATAGTTTTTCTTGGTAACTTTGAAGTCTCTTATAGTAGTGAGAATCATCATGCTAGTAGTCTAGAGTCTTTAGGCCATACCGTGACAAAATTGCAGGAGCGTAAAGCCAAGACACAAACCATCCTAGAAAAAGCATCAGCATCTGATCTATTTATCTGGGTACATACACATGGCTGGGAGACCGTTGGTAATATTACAATGGATGAAGTACTTAAGCAATTAAATGCTTCTGGCATTCCTACAATGACATACCATCTAGATCTGTGGTTTGGATTAGATCGTCAGAAAGATTTAAAGCATGATAGTTTCTATAGAACTATTGGACATTTCTTTACTGTAGATAAACTTATGGCTGATTGGTTTGATCACAATACCGCCGTCAAAGGCCACTTTATGCCTGCAGGAGTGTATGATAAAGAATGTTACATACACCCAGACTATGACACACAAAACTTTGAGTACGATGTTATTTTTGTGGGCAGCAGAAGATATCACCATGAACACAAGTATCGCCCAGAACTAATTGACTTCTTAAGAAAGACCTACGGAAAAAGATTCCTCCATGTAGGTGGAGATGGCGACACAGGAACTATACGTGGGGATGCACTAAACCGTATCTATGCCAAGAGTAAGATTGCAGTAGGAGATAGCCTTAACATAGGCTTTGATTATCCTTACTACACTAGTGATAGATTGTTTGAGTCTACTGGTCGTGGTGGTTTTACCATCTACCCAGAAATTAAGGGATTAGATGAATACTTTATGCCTGATGAAGTTGTGTTTTATAAGCATGGAAACTTTAATGACTTAAGAGATAAGATAGATCAGTATCTTGAAAACTCTTTGGTACGAGAAAGAATCAGAGTCAATGGTAATAACCGTACAAAGAAAGAACATACCTATGTCCACAGATGGACTGCAATCTTAGAAGAGTTGGGCATTAAATGAATTGTTTAGTAACTGGAGGGGCAGGGTTCATTGGATCTAATCTTGTTGATAAACTCATAGACCTTGGCCATAGTGTTATCTGTATAGATAATGAGTCAGCAGAATGTCATGAGCAATTTTATTGGAATCCAAAAGCAAATAATTATAAATATGATATATGTGATTATGACCAGATAAAACATTTATTTAATGGAGTTGACTATGTATTTCACATTGCATCTGACGCAAGAATTCAACCAGCAATTCTAAACCCTAGAAAATCTATTGAGTCTAACGCAGTTGGAACTGCCAATGTATTGGAACTATCTCGCTTGGCAAAAGTAAAGAAGTTTGTTTATTCTAGTACATCATCTGCCTATGGCAAGAAAGCAATACTTCCAAACATAGAAACACAGGCATCTGACCCACTAACACCATACTCTGCAGCAAAAGTATTCGGTGAAAACCTTGCAAGAGTTTACTATAATCTTTATGGTCTTGAGACTATATCACTTAGATACTTTAATGTTTATGGAGATAGACAGCCACTAAAGGGTCAGTATGCACCAGTAATAGGACTGTTCTTAAAGCAATACCATGAAGGAAAACCATTGACAGTTGTTGGAGATGGATCTCAGCGCAGAGACTTTACACATATATCTGATGTAATAGAAGCAAACATCCTTGCATCTGAAGTAACTCATGGTTTTGGTGAGGTGTATAACATTGGGTATGGAAGTAACTATTCTATAATTGATATTGCTAATATGATTTCAAATGATGTTAAGTTTATCCCGTCAAGAATTGGGGAAGTGCAAGAAACTCTTGCATCTAATGAAAAGTTTAAAGGTTTAACGGGATGGACACCAAAGGTATCTTTAATGGATTGGTTACAAGATGACTGAGATGAGAAAAGTAACAATCAATGGTGAGTTTGAAATTACTTTACCAGAACATCGTGCTGCACGTCCTGATTGGTATCAGCCACATGGTTGGGAAAAACCAAGACTAAAACACATGTCTGAAAATATTTTTTCTGGAGATGTTATGTATTATGTTGGTGCAGAGGAAGGCGAGTTTGCTGCACTATGTCAAATGTGGGGTGCTGAAGTAGTTGTATTTGAGCCAAACCCAAAAGTTTGGTCACACTTTCCATTACTTTGGAGTGCAAATAATTTAGATCTTCCAATGGCTTGTATTCCTGGATTTGCATCTGATAAGATAAACAGTCTTTCAAGAATATATTATAATGAATGGCCACCAGAAGTTAATGATGTAATTGAGGCAGCACATGGGTTTAAAGAACTATACCTTGAAGGAGAGACATATGGTCAGATTACTATAGATTCTTGTGTATATGATCACGGTATTAAGCCACCTACCGCCATTTCATTGGACGTAGAGGGCAGTGAGTGGAGGGTCCTAAAAGGGGCTGAGAAGGTGCTTAGAGAGCACAAACCAAAGATTTGGTTATCTGGACACCCTGAGTTTATGTTACAGCAATGGAATGAATCTTTATATAATCTTAGACAATGGATAAAAGGATTAGGATATACTGAAACAATTTTAGATTATCAACATGAGGTTCATTTATATTATGAATCAATATAGCGCATACCTTTACTCTCATGATGGTCAAGACTATGCAAATGACAAATGGGATTATGGATTATTAAAAGAAATATTTGATAAGCATGAAGTAGATCAGACAAGAGTTACAGAGATTCCAAAAGGAGATAAAGCCTTTGTTGTAATTCCTGGACCACAAACTGCTGGTAATGAAGACAAACTATCTAATGAATTAAATAAACTTTCTAGAGTTGTTTTATTTATTAATGGAGATGAGAATGCTAGGTTTGATGTAAGTAAAATTAGACATAATAATATTGAGATATGGATTCAATACCCTCACGAAAAGCATGATCAATATAATAAGATGCCAATTGGAGTTCCACAACACCTGAAAGACAACGTTCCAGAGTATAAAGAAAAAGAGTATGATTTATATTTTGGGGGACAGATAACACACTCAAGAAGAAAAGAGTTAGCATTGGTTATGCCAATCCTAAAAAATTCACTATATGGACCAACAAAAGGATTTTCACTTGGAGATAAACCAAAGGACTACTATGCTAAACTTGCAAGTGCAAAGATTGCTCCATGTCCATCTGGGGCAGCAGTAATAGATACATTTAGATTTTTTGAATCAATAGAACTTTTAACTCTTCCGATTGCAGATAAACTAGATCCAAGCATGACAGAGACAAAGTTTTATATGAAAATGTTTGGTCCTGAATTTCCTGTTCAGTCTGTAGATAATTGGAATAATATTGAAAAACTTTTGCCAGAGTTGTTGGAAAGTTATCCAAATAATATGCACAGAGTTGTTGGTTGGTGGATTAAATATAAAAGAGATCTGGGTATTAAAATAATGGGGCAATTAAATGCATAAAAGAGATATAACTATTGTTTTGGTAACTTCTGTATTACCTTCTCATCCAAATACAGACATCATTGATGAAACAATTAAATCTATTAGGTTTCATTTTCCAGACAATGAAATAATTATGCAGATTGATGGATTAAGAAGAGAACAAAATCACCGCAAGTCAGACTATGATGAATATAAAAATCGTATTTTATGGAAATGTTTGCATGAATATAAAAATGTTTTGCCAATGGTTTTTGAAAGTCACATCCACCAAACAGGAATGATGCGCTTAACAATGCCAGAAATAAAAACATCATTGCTTCTTTATATTGAGGGAGATGCTCCTCTTACACTTGACCCTATTGATTGGGAAAAGTGTTTAGATATGATTGAATTTGGCAAAGCAAATACTATTCGTTTTCATTTTGAGGCCTTTATTCCAGAACCTCACAAACACTTAATGTTTGCTTTAGAAGATGGATTTTTACAGACCGCCCAATGGAGCCAACGTCCACACCTAACAAAAAAGAGTTACTATAGAGATGTTGTCTTGCCATCATGTGACAAATTCTTTTTTATAGAAGATACTTTTCATGGCAAGGTCCAAGATGATATTTTGCCATATGATATTTTTAACAAAGAGGGCTGGAATATGCATAAGTTATGGATCTATCATCCTGATATAAACATCAAAAGATCTTATCATTTAGATGGCCGTGATGGTCATAAAAAATTTACCACAGATGATATTTTTTGGGGATATAAAGAATGAGATTAGGAATCATAGCAAGGTCTGATAACACTGGCTTGGGTAATCAAACCAGAGAACTAGTAGATATGTTAAAACCTGACAAAATTCTACTCATTAACTCAAGTTTTTTTAATCAAAACAAACAGCACCCAGAGTGGTATGCAGGTTATGACTGCATTACAACAGACAGAGGGTTTCCTAGACAGGGTGAGATAAAAGAATTTTTACGAAACCTTGATGTTGTTATTAGTTGTGAAACCTTTTACTCACAACAGTTTATTGATATGGCTAGACTGTCTGGTATAAAAACCATTCTTCAGTATAACTATGAGTTTTTAGGTAACTTACAACATGAAGACTGGTCATTACCAGATGTATTATTGGCTCCAAGTACTTGGCATATAGATGATATTAGAAGACTATATGGTACTAGATGTGAAATTATTCACTTACCGCCACCAACTGACGCAGAGTTATTTAAAGATGTAAAAAATATAAATGCACAAGACCATAAAAGAATTCTGCATGTTGCTGGTAAGGCAGCCGTTAAGGATCGCAACGGTACAGAAACCGTCATCAAGATGCTTGAATATTCAAAGGAAGATTATAAGTTAGTTATTAAAACACAAACCCCTTTAGAGATTAAATCAACAGATGAAAGAATTATTATAGAAACAGATAACGTTGCAAACAAACAAGATCTGTACTCTGGCTATGATGCAATGGTGTTGCCTAGAAGGTATGCTGGTTTATGTTTACCAATGAATGAAGCATTGATGAGTGGGCTACCAGTATTTATGCCAAGGGTTTCTCCAAACACAACGGTATTGCCAGATGAGTGGACGTTGGAGGCTGAACTAATTGATAAGTTTAAGGCTAAAGCAACTGTAGATGTTTGGTCGGTTAGTCCTAAATCACTTGCTGAACTTATTGATAACTATATTGTTAGTGATAAAGAAGCAATGAAAACTAAAGCATTTAATTTAGGGTTTGAACATTTTTCAAGAGAGTCATTAAAACAAAAATATATAGATATTATTAACTCATAAAACAAAAAAGCCAGCCTATTTCTAGACTGGCAATTCTGTAAGTAAATATTACTTCTTTGGCGCTGCCTTCTTAGCAGGTGCCTTCTTCTTTGCAGGTGCCTTAGCAGCCTTCAGAGCGGTCTCTACGGCCTTGGCATCTGGTAGTAGACCAAAAGCCTTGTCGTTAGGGTTGATTGCTCTAATTGCAACGGGTGCAAGTGCTGCAACAAGGGCAGTCCATAGATCCTTTGGATCCGTTACTCCTGCCATATATAGTGCAAGGCCTGATGCAAGGACTGAACGTCCGTATGATGCAAGTAGTGCCTTTAGTTGTTCTGTGTTCATTTTTCCTCCTAGGATAGAACCTTAATTAGTATAGCATATCCAGCCCATAGCCCTACAATTCCTGCGACTCCCGCAAAAACTGGTGGTGCTGGTACTGGCAATTTGAATGCAGCAAAGACTACGCCACACCCAAAACCTGTTAGTGTTGATAATAATATATCTTTCATGATTTAAATGCCTCCGCTTGTAATTGTTTAAAATGTTTTTCACAAAGATCAATTATGTTAGTCTCTGTTGCCCATAAATTTGACGCTTGTTCTTGACATTCTTCTATTAAACATATTAAAAATGCACTATAAATTAATGAATGACGATCCTTTAATTTAAGCATTTTCTTCTTCTGGAAGTAGTGTTTTTAATTCTTTATATGCTTTTGAAATATTTTTCATAGATGGATAGTCAGGCCTTGACATAGATAGTGCTTCTCCATATTCATCAAAATATGATACATCTGCATCAACATCGTTAACAAACTTTGTTAATCCTTTTTGTACGCTTTCAATATATGAAAAAGCCCAATCTCGTGAGTCAGAAAGAAATTTAATAAAATTCTCTTTGTGTATTGATTCATCTGAGTCTTCTTTTGTTTTTGTAGATTTTGTTAGATCAACATACTCTTGAAGCAAAGTGTTTTCAATAAATAGTTTTGAAATATCTTTTTTAAGTTTAATGGATTGTTTTAAAACTAACATATATGACAATGCAAAACAAACTGTCAATGTTGCAAAAACAATAATAAGAATATCTTTCATATCTACACCCCACATGTTTTAATTATATCCTAATGCCGTGGGTTTGTCAAACTATAAAAATCTTTAAAGTTAGTATTAGTAAAGATCTCATACTCTGCAAGGGTTCTAATGTTTCCAGCACCGAAGATTCCTTCTTCTTCACCACAAAGAATTCTTCTTTGTTTCTTGTATGATATTTCTTCTAATTCTTTCCAAGATAAACCTCTTAGATTTCTATCTCCCCAAATCTTATAGTATCCACCACGAGAATAAAAATGATAAACAATATTTTTTGCAGGGGAATAAATATCCCAGCCTCTAGTCCAAGCCCTCATAGCAAAGCAAATTTCTTCACCAAAAAAACTTAGGTCTGGATCGTATGGAAGTTCATTAACCATTGCTCCATAAGAAAACATAAAACCACCAAGAACAGTTTCTGATATTTCTGGATCTTCTTTTGCTCTATTTATAAACTCAAGTCTTTCTGCTGTCCACTGATTTTTTCTATTTAGTGCTACCTTTTGTCTAGTTGGATATGATTTTATCTTTGGATGTTTTTTTATTAAATGCATACCGCCATTACTTTCTGGCTCAAAGGGTGCTGGGAAATATGAGAGAAGAACTGATGAATGACCAGAAATATTCTTAGCCCTTTCTAGTTGATCAATAGATATGGTGTCCCAGTCTTTTGCAAACCTTGTATGTGAGTCAATTTGAAGGAAGTGGTCTTCATTATTGTATAGTTCCATGGCTTTTGCTCTTGCATACCCCGCACCTCTGGCTTCTTTAGAGTGCATATTTATTAATGAAAGGTTTGGAACAAAGTCAAAGTTTGGCATCTCTAATGGTAAACCTTGATAAACAACACCAAAGTATAAGTTTTCTGGATTACTGGCATTGTCAATAGCGCTCTTAATAGTATAAGGAAGTTCTGGGTCACGGAAAGATGCTATAGATATAAATATTGTCATTTAATAGCCTCTCTTGTAACTAACACTATTGCGCCTTCCATTTCTAATGCTTTTTTTGCATTTAACACATATTGTAATGCCTTTATCTTGTCATCATGAACCATTCTTGCAAATACATATTCATCCAGTTTAATTGTTAAAAAATGTTCATTATCAATTAATTCTACTTTAAATCCTTTTGGAGGAATAATAGAGTGAAAGGCTCTACGCATTTGATCTGTATACATTATTTTCTGCCCCATTTAATTTTATTCCAACCACGCTCATGTAAATAATAAAAGATTGTCTTTGTAACTACCTCAAAACTTGCGATTGCACCAGCCGTAACGGGCTCTTTGGTTATTGCCCAAGATATTACAAAGGTGTCTGCTGTACCAATTATACGCCAAGTAATTGCTTTTAGTGCTGATCTTTGTTTGGTTACATTCATGATGGCCATTCAATGTTGCTTGGCTTAGTCATGAAGTTCCAGACTTTAGATACCCATCTCTTTACGTTTTTGCGTAGCCGAAATAGCATGAATGTCTGCCCCCAAATCTACTTGTTCAATCTTGTATCCTACATCACGACCATATACAATGTTGGTAATGTTAGGTAGTCTTAGGACTAATGCCCCGTCCATAAATTCATCCTTGGCAATGTATTCTTTTACCTGATCAAACTTAAGAGGATCTTTTTCGCTTGTATTATATGTATTGCGTACTCCAAGTAGTACCTGATCTGTTCTCTTCCCCGCTTCTTTGTAAAGAGCGTGGTGTCCTTCATGCCATGGCTGATACCTACCCAGCATAAGAGTTGTAGGGGCTGTCCAGTCGTGTAACTGGCAAGCAGTAATGATAAGGTCAGCCTCTTCTTCTACTGTCATTCCAAGAGAGATACGGATATCACAGTAGTCTGGATCCTCCCACATCTTATTTGTGTCTTCAAATCTTCCAGACTCAATTCTGTCTACCCATACTAAAATATCTGGCTTGCCAAACGCAGCACGAGTTAGGTCTGTTGGACATACAAAATCTACAATTACTGGAGCAACACCCTGCTTAGCAATAAGTCTTGCCATCTCTCCCATACGACGAGCCTGCTCAAGTCTATCTTCTGGTGCAAACCCTAAATCTGAATTTACAGTTGCACGAACCTCATCTGCATTAAGATGAATAGCATTAATTCTTTCTTTGAGTGCCCTTGCTAGTTCTGTTTTTCCAGATCCTGGAAGACCTATAATTTGAATAATCATTACTTCTCCATCGTTAATGATTGCCAGGTATTAGCCCAGTCTTGCTTAGTTTTATGTTTATTAAACTCTCTAGATATATTCCCAAGTTCAAGGAATACTCCACCCCAAACACCATACTCTTTACCAGAAACACCATTAGCAAAACAAATATTAGATACTGGGCATCTTTGGCAAATTGAGTCTACAATTGGACGGACTTCTACATCATCTTCATACTTATCAAAGAATATATTAGTGTCAATCCCAAGGCAGGCTGCTTCATCTTTCCATAAATGTTGTTTCATTTATTGACCGTATTTGTTTGGAATGTCCCAACCATTACGATTAAGGTTAAAGGTTTTTTGTAGGTACCATGCATGTTTTACACGTACACCGCTTGGTGATGTTCTGGCAAGGTCTGATCTTTTACGTTCTACAACGTCCCAGCCAAGCCATGCAAGTTCTTTATTTCTTTGAACAATTTTTTCCATTTGTGCCAACGAATTGATTATCATTATATTCTTTCTTTTAATAACGGAAGATTCCTACTTCTACATTTTTTGATTCTGCAAAAGTTGTTAATTTTGATACTGGCTCTTTTGGTTTACTAAGAAAAGCAAAATAGTTTATGTTTTCCATATTGTTGTATAACCAACTTTCTGGAACTTTATAAAACTTTATTTTACGACCCCTGGCCTTCATTCCTCTTTCTGAAAGGTTTGAAAACTCTGAAACAAAAGAATTGATCTTTGTTGGACCAGCAGAATAGATTATAAAATCTTTTTCTTCTTCTTTCATTCCCGATAAAGCAACACTTATAGCACGAAGGAATAGGTTATAGTCATCAAACTCACTGGTTCCCTGCACTGCCACTATCATTTATTTTCCCATTCTTTAAGTTATCCAGGATGAATAACATTTTATCTACTTCTCTTTTTGACATCTTAGTTGTGTCTAAAGGTTTGCCAGTTTCTGGTTTAACCTTTCCGTCCACAGTGTCTCCAACATAAAACATGTTATTTGACACCCAATATGCCTTTTGATTTATTATGACAACCCTGGTTGTTTGTTTCTCTTTCCAAATTTTAGATTGAGATGTGATAACCTTATCATCAAAAATATCTTTAAAGAAAAAATCTTTTAATATGTTATGCATATCACTTTGGCGATACAACACCTTATTAAAACTATTCTTTCTTTTTTTGTTTACAATTATAAGTATATAGCAAAAAAGGGTTAGTGTCAATACCATAGTTATTAAAATATTAACAAATGTCATTACTATTTACTCTTTGTTGTTTTTTTTAAAACACTTTCTTTTTTATCTTTAATAATATTATTAGATTGTTTTTTCTTTAATTTTTCTAATTCATCTGTTAATTTTTTAATTTTTTCTTGATAATTTAAAGATCCATTAGCCATGTTTTCTAAAAGTAAATTTTCTTTTCTTAACATTTCTGCTCTATACTCTTCTTGTAATTTTCTAAGCGCTATTTTATGTTTAATTTGAAGTTGAAGATATTCAAATTCAGATTCGCTTAATTTATTTTTATAAAATGTTAAAATTTCCATAACATCATCTTTTGATAAGTCTTGCACTTTACTCCCCCTTTAGACTAAACGGACTTCCTAGCCAAACCTTTTCTGTTTTACTTTTTTCTCTATTTACTATTGCCCTACTCCAAGCAAACCCTGCATCTCCACCCCAGGCTAACCACATAATCTTGCCGTTAGACGGGTTTTCTGCGTTATCAAAATCTTTACCTTTTTTATCTACTTCATGACGTGAAAAGAAAGAGTACATTCTTTTAACAGTATCAAGAGACATGGGTGTACCATTTACAATATCTGTTGCTCTGCCCCAGCCTACTGGAGTGCCAGCACCTGTTGCTTTGCCATCTTCTTTATACTTTAAAGCACGTCTAGCAGCAGATTTCATGCCATCATTAGGAGAGTATGTATCTGCCATTACTTATCCTTCTTTGGGTGCTTCACTTCATATGGACCAAGAATAGATTTAACTGTACCGTTTTTATTCATGCGTACAATCTTTCCGTCTTTAATTTGTGTTGCATTAAATGATTGTGCTTTTTTCTTTGGCATTATTTTA
>Ga0208966_1000180_pt1 | contig 20437 bp, 17 predicted proteins | sample GreLakmeHU45MSRF_FD_187701 | JGI IMG/M metagenome (GOLD analysis project Ga0208966, IMG submission 187701) | Freshwater lentic microbial communities from great Laurentian Lakes, MI, USA - Great Lakes metaG HU45MSRF (SPAdes) | ecosystem: Environmental > Aquatic > Freshwater > Lake | place: Great...
TAATCTGTTCGTTTTTATTTAACAAACTAATAGCATATTGAAGATGTTGTTTAGTTATTTTGTAAGAAATAGATTTTCTATTTTGTCTTTGTAATGTTTTTATCACCTTGTATTTTTTTACCCATCTATACAAAGATTTAGGAGAACAATTGAAAATTTTGCATACATTATCCAAGCTACTCTTACCTTTCAAGTAATATTTAACAGCTGTTAGTTTGTAATCAGTACTTTTGTGTTTAGACATTCTAAATAAAGTATATAAAAATGTCTCATTTTAAATCTTCAAGGATATAAAGATAATATTTTATATATGTGTAATTAAATGGATATTCCGATTGTTATCATATGTTATAATAATTACAGGTATGTTGAGAATACGTTGAAGCAAATCGCAAGTATCAACAAGGACTATTATACGAATATTATAATTTTGAATAATATGAGCACGTGCTCCGATACAATCTCATATCTTAATAAAGTGGATGTCAGAGTAATAAATAATGTAGGAAACTTCGGTCCATGGATTACTCCTACAAACAATAGACAGTTATACGACCTTCTACCAGATAAATACATTATCACCGACCCCGATTTAAAGTTGAATCCAAATATTCCTAGTAATTTTATTGAGATACTTGCGTCCCTGTCAGATAAATATAAAACGTCTAAAATAGGTTTCGCACTAGATATAACAGACCACGATAAGTTTTATCCTACTACCAAATATTTTGCGGATATGTCTATTCGAAACTGGGAATCGCAGTTTTGGCTGAATAAGATTGAAAACGAATGCGAATACGAAATCTATAAAGCAGATATAGACACCACGTTTTGCTTGATGAACAAGAAGAATATTGAATCTGAAATTGATCTACATATAAGGGTAGCCGGCGACTTTACAGCAAAACATATCCCGTGGTATATAGAAAATGAGATTTATAATGTGTATGATAATTATATGTCGAATACAAATACCACGCATATTTCCACAATTTCGCGAATCGTATTGCCCTATATTAATGCTAATTATATGAAAATTTATAAAAATCGCGAATTGTTTTTTGTAAAAAAAGATGATACAAACCCGAATCTCACGTTTTGGAAGGATACATACGGAGGGTGGAATAACGAATTGTTTGAATTGTTTGACATCTATTTATCCAAAGAAAAAATATTTATTGATATTGGAAAGTGGATTACGCCTACAGCGATGTATGGTGCAAGGAAAGCGAAGCATACCTACGCGATTGTGACGAACATAGCGAACGCTGACGCATTGTGTACGGATATGAAAGCGAATTGCGCGAATTATACGGTAATCGCCTGTAATAATACGAGTGTTGAAGCGATACTAACAGAACACGCGATTAATAAAGCGGACATCTCGCTCATTAACGTAGATATTGGAGGCGAGGAAGAAAATATATTAAACGATTTATATGATCTACATAGTAAATATAACGTTCATTTGCTCATTTGCGTTCATTATAACGGATGGAAAGATAAAAACCTTGACAGGTTTCCTTGCTTATCTGAAATTAATAAAAATTGTATTGCTACTGCACAAGAACCCATATCCATATTTTTCTAAGTCCTAAACATTAAAAACTGTCGTCACAACCATATACCCCTTTCGCGTTTGGGTTTATAAACGTAAATTCACTTACGAACGCGTCTTCTTTCCAATCCATCGCATAACCAACAATCGCAAATACCCTACATATCGCATACCATTAGTGGGACGCACAGGAGAATATAGATATATTAAACCAGCAATTCACTTTAATAAATACAAGCTTTTAAACCTTTGCACATTTAAAACGCCGATTTTTTAGACCTTATAATTTTTAAGTTTCTGTCTCATTCGCGAGGTTTTCTTTACATATGTTGTATCTCTTTTATAAGCACCCTTAAATATATTAGTATATTTCTCTTTTGGTATTTCACGGAGAACTTTGCTAATATTTTCTTTTAGTTTTGTATGTGTTAATCCGTCTATCTTTTGTAAGCGTGATTTTAGCATACTAAAATAATTCTCAATGCTATTTGTAAAGTGTTGATAAGGCACGGCATATAAGATATTATTATGCTTACTAATTAATTCTTTTATGCGTTCTTTTCTATGCGAACAGGCGTTGTCTAAAATAATTAATTTTTCCTTGAATTTTGTAGTGATATATTTTTCTAAAAACTCTACTAACCGAACCGTGTTTATTCCACTTTTTTCATATAACTCCCACCCTAAAACGCCTTTGGTAGAAATCGCAAAAATCCCTGTATATTTCTTAAAGACCTCTTGTGATTCAGTTTTTATCACACATCTTTTACCAATATCACTATAACAATGATGTCTTTTTTGTAGTGATTTTATACTGGTTTCATCAATACAAATAATATCATCTAAATTATATTTTTTCACCTCTTTGTAAAAATCCTTAATTTTTGCATTTATGTCTATTTCCTTTCCAAAGCGTTTTGTCGGTTCGTGTCTTATCCGTGTTATTTTCTATGCGACTTAAATGAAACCTTGATAATGTTAAAGTTGGGTATTTTTCTTTAAGTTTTACTAATAAATTATCCATCGTAATCGTTTTATTCTTTTTTAATTCTGCTAAAATAAATTTCACTTGGTCTTTATGTATTTTATACGCTATTGGTTTCCGATTGTGTCTTTTAATTTCTTCCTCTTCTTGAAATCTATCTACCCAACGCATTAAACTTCTTACCGAACATTTGAATATTTTACAAACTTGTTCTTGGGTTTTGTATCTTCGTTTAGGTAGTAATTAACTGCTGATACTTTATAATCCTCACTTTTATGTGTCGTAATTTAATATTATATAATAATTATATTATATGATATTAAATATTTGTAAAATAAAAAAATATATAAAATTATACATAATAAATAAAGTTCGTAATTAACTTAGACCTCAATTAATTTAAGTTTCTTTTTTTACTATTTTTTTCGGTTTAACCTCTTATACTACAACGGGTTCGGGTGGTTGTATAATAGGTTCTGCAACTTTTTCAACCTTAGCTTTAATTTTCAATACCCGTTTGGGTTTAATCTTTGGTTCAATATGTTGTTCTATTACTGACTCTACTACTACAAAAGGTTCATGTACCTGTATTTTCTTCTTACTAACCCTTTTCGGTTTGGGTTCAGGTGTTTCAACACTCCCTTCGGTTTGCTTAACAATACTCTTATAACCAACAATATTCGTATCATTAATTAATTTGATGTCTTCTTCTGATAATTTGAAATGTTGATAGACTTCATCGTCAGTCCATTCTTTATTTAAGGGCGGTAATGGTATCCATTTACATGTTGATTCACTAATATCTTGTGAATTTTTTCTTAAAGATAACATAAAATTTGGCAATTTACATCTCATATAACTTAATAATGATTTTGCTTCTTCTTCACTATTAACATTGAAAGATATATAACTTTTTGTATGAACTTCATTTGGATTTCCAATAAAGGTATTTCCAAAACCACTTTTATGTTCGTGAGCTGCTCTTGCTGTAATAACTTTCCATTTTGTTGTATTTTTTTTAATTTCTATTTTTTCTATATATTTTTCAAATCCTTTTTGTTGAGATACATAACATACAATAGTATCTTTGGTTGGTTCAAACTTTAATCGCGTATCATTTGTCTGTATCTTGTAATAATCTTGACTAATATAATATTTAGTAATTGATTCAAACATTACTAATTTATCAATAATCGCATGAAATTTACCATCTACAAATACATCATATTTGCTTAATTTTGTGATTGAACCATTCAATTTACAATCACCTTTATATTTAATATCTTTTAGAAAGTAATTTACACCACCCTTAATATCAATTGTATTTCCAAATATTTTACAAGCATCATCAAAGTGATTAATATAAACAATATCTGTTCGCTTTAACATATTCTTACGAAAACTATCTAATCCTTTGCCACCTGAAAACCATCTTGAAGGTATTACATAACATAATATATCGCATTTATCAATATAATACTCTACAAACTTGTTATATAATGCTTTTGCACCTGTTGATTTTAATTCTTCGTTATATGGTGGGTTTCCAATTACAATATCAAACTTAGTAATACCAAACACTTTTCTAATATCTAATTGTAAAGAATCGCCTTCATACAAATTGAGTTTGAACTCATTATTGATATTAAAGATTTGTTTGACGATAAAACAATTCTTCTTATTGAACTCCGCCATAAACAACATCTTTTCTAAAATGTGCTTCTTGCGGTCTTTATCATCTGGTATTTTATTCTTCAATCCATCCATTAACTTGTAATAAATAGCAATCGCAAAGTTTCCCATTCCTGTGGTAGTATCACCCCATTTTAAAGTTTCATCTTCGAATATGTTTTTATTATAAGTTTCTTTATAGTATTCTTCTAAATCACCTAACATATCTTCGTTAATAAATCTCATCGGCGTGAAAACTTCACCAAACTTCTTTTTTTCTATCACTTTGGGTTTCAAACATTCATTAATTAATTCTAACAATTCCTTAGGATTATCTATTAAACTTTGTAACGACATCTTAAAGTTAATTGAGATATTATATGTATTAGAATTCTTATCAAAATATTTTGAAACTATATTTTTTATAATATTTATTAAATCCTTCTTGTTCCACCAAATCAAACACATATCATCAAACATATCCAATAGTTCAGGATTTTCTCGTATGTCGTTTAACATCTTAACGAAATCCTTATTCGCATTCTTCATCGTCAAGATACAAGTTAATGGTATTACATACGTCAGTACATCTTTGGTAAATGAGATTTTAATCTCCTCTTTCTCAGGTTTTTCTTCTTCATCACCACTCTCCGATTTTTCTGATTTATCAATATCATCCCTAACTTTTTCTTTGCCTGATGGTAGTTGTTGTAGTTCATCATCTTCATCTTTGATTTCAATCGTAGTATTCACCTTATCGTCTTTTAATGAACTGGTAAAGGATTTGTTAATCATCTTTTGTGTGGATGTATCAAACTCTACATAGTCATTATCCAAGTTTCGCAATAGAGACTTGAAACTATTAATTGGATCGGATTTCCAAATTTCCATTAATTTAGATACAATCGCATCACTATTTAACTTCTTTTGTTCCATCATATCCACATCAATATTAATTAAGTGGTTTTCAATTAGATACTTGATTTTATCTTCGGTGCTTTTATCATTCTTATATATTGTGTAATTCACACAAGTATTAAGAACCCGACTTATATTTAAATCTACCACAAACCCGAATTTCTTCTGAGAACCTTCGGTCATACATCTATACATTTGTTGTAAAACTTTATCAGATGAAAGGGTATTATTCATTAAAGCGACCACATCACACATATTTAATGTAATGCCTAAGGTCAGCATATTACCAGCCAATAAAATCAAACCTTCTTTGCCTTCCGCTTTTGCGATTTTTTCTTGTTTTGTAATATCTTCCTTAATATCTTTTGCTAAATCTTTATTCTTACGATTAATACATAACACATTATACTTTTTGAGGACATTATCTTCCTTCATTAGTTGTTCTAAACATTTTGAAATCTCATTAATATTATCACTTGGTAGAAACCAAATATGTGTAAAAGGTGTGCGGGTTTCTTTATCAGAACATATTTTCAAAATCCGTGAAAACATAGATTTATCACCATTTTTGAAATCTACTTCTTTGTTTGAACCCGATATAAAGCGTAAGATGGTTTTAACTTCATTTTCAAATTGAAACCGTGTCTTTTGCTTATTCAGTGCAAACAATACATCAAAACAAAACCCGTACTTACTACCCATAATTTTATCTTTAATTATATCGTATCTTTGACTATCAAACATCGTTGTAATCAAATACAAATCGGGCATATTTTCATAGGGTTTAAACATATCAGTAAGAGATAAACCTTTATTAGTAAAATACTTAATAGTTGCGGTAATACTTGTATCACCATGTTTCTCTTTTAATTTATCAACATTTGTCTCATCTACCAAAATGCTTTTACAGATTTGTTCGTCTTCAATATCCCAAAACATTTGACATTCTTCGGATATATTCCATTCACGCAAAGGTTTATTATAAGTTGCGGTTAGATATACTTTAATCGTGTTCTTGGATGAGTAAGAATCTAAAATAGATTTGGATAAATCAGTAGTTCCGCTAAAATGGTTTTCATCAAAACCAATAATATCCAATTTCAGATTCTTAATTTTCATAATAGTTTTATCATCAATATATTTTTGTAATAGTTGTTTAGACATAACGAATATATTACTCTCACTCAATACTAAACCCTCAATATTTTTAGATACATAAATATGATGTATCTTGAATTTTTCAAACTCTTTAAATTTGTTAAATAAGTCATTCGTAAATTGTGGTGCTGTTTCTGTTGGTGCGGGTGTAATAATTAAAATATTTAATTTTTGTTTAATTTCAAACTGCTTGATAATTAAACCACCAAACATATAAGTTTTACCACTTCTACATTTACAACCCCATAGAAAGCATTTATATCCTTCTTCAATAAGATTAGATGTTTTTTGTGTAATAAGTTCTTGATGAAATCTCAAACATAAATTACATTTAGGCGATAAATAGATTTCATCATAATTAATTTTACCAATTTTACTTGCCTTCATATGTTTAAGCATATCCGCTTTAAAGCGTAAGAAACACTTATTCAAATCATTCTTATCCAAAATATTTTGTTCGGTCATATACTTCGTAATATAATTACTTGATTTATTTGCATTTTTAACCTTTTCCAACACGGACTTCTTATCGGGGACAAGTAAGCAAATTTTAAAATTAGGATAAATATGTTTATTCGCATCAATCACCGAAATAATATTTTGAACCTCGTAATAAGCAACTGATTTTTGTTTAGTAATATCATCTTTACTTTTAGGATATTTAGAACTGATAAAAGTAAAGGTATCGTCGGCATTATTGAATAAGGATATATCCGAACATCCGCTTGAATTACCACTCACAACTTTTTCAGTTAAATAATGTGTAAAGGTCGTGAGTTGTTTTAGATTTCCATTATTCATATTACCAATCATATGCGTAAAATCAGATTTTTGAAAATGATTACAAAATCCAAATTTAATACACACATCCCATAAGCGTTCATATATAAAACCTTTTTCGGATTGATTATTACAAGTATCCAATATACTATCAACACTCTCAAATGTTGTAATATGTTTCATAAATTCTTCAACATTCATATTCTTCATCGTGGCGAAACTCATTTCTTCTGTATTATTCATTAAGGTATAATATCTCTAATATAAACAATTTAAATCAATTTTTTATTTATTATATTAAAAAAATAAAAAATAATTAACTACATTTAAAAATCGGCGTTTTAAATGTGCGAAGGTGTAAAAGATTGGTTAAATGATGGTGTGAAGAAGATAAAAACCGACTTTATCAATATGTTTAAACATTACGCTCAAGAAGTCAATAATTACATACTTTAATATTTTTTGTATATATATATTAAATATTATAATATTATAGAATGTCATCTGTTTCAAAGAAGGAAAAGGATTTATATAAATCTCTCGATAAATTATATATTAAAAATAAGTCCACAATTATTTCTTGGTTAGATGAATTAAAGAAATATAAATCTGACGATGGCAAGATTTCTGGTTTATTAAATAATTCTAAAATACAGATTCTTACAGCAACAGAAGATGGTACTTATAATTTGATTTTACAATGGATAAAAAATAATGCGGATAAGTTCGCCAATTATGATTTTACAGGAATTCCCGATAGTGCTTTTATATCATCGGCTGACTTATTACAAGGACCAGCGAGAAGTTCAAAAGTACCTTTGACATTTAAAACAGTTGAAGATGTTAAAAGATGGCTGAAAGATCCGGAAAAGCATCCTATCAAAGGAACACCGATGCCTGCTATGAGCAATGAATATTATAATATATATGAAACCGCTTATAATATTATGAAAAAATATGATTTTAAAATTGTTGAAATGAAATACGAACTTGATGTCGTCAAGAATCATTTTCCCAAAAATCATTTATTATTTGGAGATATTGATTTAGTTTATTATGCCTGTGTTAAAAAAAATGTTACTTTTTTTTCAAGATTATATGAAGGAAAAGAAAATATTTTGGCTATATGCAAATTATTGACAGAAAAATTAGAAGATACAGCAGATACAGATAATGTTCTAGATACAGAGATTGAACTATTAAGAAACCGTTTTAACAGAGAAGTAAAACCGTCTCCTCTTTTGCATGTACAAAAACAATCAAATATGGTTTTAATTAAAGAATTAATTAATGAATTTAAAGGTGATTTAACCAATGCTTTTTTTGATACCAATTATATGTCTATATATGAATATCCTGAGCGAGTGAAAGCTATACAAGAAAATGTTTATAATGTTGAAGGTTATTGGTTTATAAAGTTTTTAGAAACCAATAAAATGGCAAATGGCGAAACGCCCATTAAATATTTTATAAATGTCCTTAAAAACCCAAGTCCTCCAAATTGGATTTCTGAAGCATTGAAATTATATAATAGTTACAAGTTGCTTATTAAAGATATAGACGAATGCTTTAATCCCGCGTCGGGTATTGTAGAAAATGTAGAAGATAAAAAACTTACACTAATTGATGATCCGCTTGATGAATATTTTGAAGTTTATGAAATAGAATTGGAAGAAATAAGAAAACCAATATATTCTAAATTAATTGATTTAACTACTTTTAAACCCAAAGAGAATCTAAGGTATTTAAATAACACACAATACGCAGAATTTAAAGTTGAGAAAGATAGATATGATGAGTTATTGGAAAACTATAAAGAGGCTCAAGAATCATATGAAAAAGATAAGAGCGGTAATCGTGGCAGTTCTCCGAAGCCTCCTATAAAACCCACAATAACTCTTCCGTGGGGTGCTGTACATACTATAGGCAGACAGATAGACCCTATGCATATAAAAGATGATGTCGTTGTTAAGTTTCGCGAAGAATATACAAAGGCTCAGCCTATCATAGAAGAATATAATACAATTAAAAATATGTCTTATAATGAATTGATGTATCACGTAGGTGATTCTCCTTCTAGTTCTAAAAAGCGATTTATAGAAAGTAATGAATTGCTCGCTATGACTAAGGAACAGATTGTTAATAATGTCCTCTATGATTACTCAGACCTAGCCGATAAATGTAGTGAAAGTATAGATATATTGACAAATGAAGAATTGGATGACGAGAATTACCCGCTTTCTAAACTACAACTTATGGTGAGATTGAAAGTATATACGCCCGACAAAAAGAAATACAGAACAGAATGTATATATGCTCCTAAACTCTATAATTATCTAATAAAATGTATAAATTCTAAAGAACCTTTTATAAATCCTGTTACAAAGGCAAAATATACGCCAGAAAACATAGAAGAACTTATGAAAGTGATGAGAATAATTAACCCGAATATAGAAATACCTATATTTATAAAACATAGAAATGATACAAAATTAAAAATAGATTATATAACACACGAAGTTAATTTGAGAGTTCTTGGAGCAGACGCATCATTTGACGGAATACCCTATTTACGTTTTAATGAGATGTATCTATCTCGTATGATAGCAGGGGTAGAGAAAAAAGTTTACGTAATATGCTATATACCTGATGATATTGAAGCAACAGGGACTTTTGCCACAGGTTCGACCGATTTAAATTCATATACTATGTTAGTTAATATATACAAACTATTCAACGAAGGGCGTTTATTATACAACTATTTACCTCCTTATAACATACCAAGACCTAGAACAACTAATCAATATATATATTTAAAACCACAGATACATTTTAATAAGATTAGAACTATTGATAATTGGGTTAGAAAATCAAATTATGATCCTAAACTATTAACTAAAGAGGAATTTGTAAATAGATTCAAGCATTACGCCCAAGAAATAAATAATTATATATATAGATAAGTAAAATTAATCCTGAAAAAATTACAAAAATAATCTAAATAATTATTTATTCAACCTATCTAATATACATCCTTGAAGATTTACAAGGATATATTGTATGTCAAAAATCTAAAAGGTTAGTCAATTTCAGAACTATGTATATTTTGGTTATGTTAAAGAAACAACTTTAACTAAATAATTACTATCTATATATATATATTTATACCTTGCTTTTTTACAGTGTTACACAGTGTTACACAGTGTTACGCAGTGTTACAGTGTTACAGTGTTATGTAAATAACTTAATAATTTTTATTAGCATTTATAGATTACTAAATAGTTTATTAAATCTTGCTAAATTATAGAATGACTTCTGTTTCAAAGAAGGAACAAAATATAAATAAATCACTTGACGATTTATATATTGTAAATAATGGTGCTACAATTATTTCTTGGTTGGATAGTTTAAAGGTTTATAATAGTACGGATGGAAAGATTCCGGGTTTATTTTTAAAATCTAAGACTAAAATTAAAATAGAAGGAGAGACTTATAATTTAATTTTACAATGGATAAAAAACAACAAGGATAAGTTTAGCAACTACGATTTTACAGGCATTCCAAATAATGAAATTTTATTATCTTCTTCTAAAAAAAATTTTGAAACAATTGAAGATATTGAATTATGGTCAAGTAATCCTACAATACATCCCTTAACGGGAGCACATATGATGCCTAATGGTTACAAATATCAAGAAATATACAAAAAGGCATATAATATTATGATTAATAATAAAATAGATAAGGCAGAAATCCCAAGTAAATTGCCAAAAAATCATATATTATTTGGTAGCATTGATTTACTTTATTATATTAATAATAATAAAAATAAGGTAAATAAGTATAAGGATGCGACAGACTACTTATTTGAATTATTAGAATATGAATTTATGAATAATTTAGATTTATTAGATGGAAAAAATATATTTGAACAAGAATTTACTTTAATAGAAAAATGTTTTGACGGAGATGATATGAAAAGTACTTTTGAGGATTATTGTGAAAATTTAGTTGACTTTTTTTTAGATAACATATGTATTGACAAATATTATTATCCGCAACGAACTGAAATGTTAAAATTTTTTGTAAATAAGGAACATAATTCTGCTAAAGAGACTTCTGAATTTATAAAACTACTAGAAAATAACAAGTTTAGTAATGGATATAATATTATTGAATATTTACAAAAAGAATATAAAAAAATACCATATTATTGGATAAAAGATGCTTTAAATATTTATGACAGTTACAAAATGATTTATACGGATATTGATGATTGCTATAATCCTAACAAAGGTATTATAGAAAACGCACAAGATAAGAAACTATTGATGATAAATGACCCGCTAGACCCTTATTTCGATGAATTTGAGAAGAAACTTGAAAAAATTAAAAATCCTAAATATTCAAAATTGATTGATTTGACTACTTTTAAACCTAAAGAAAATTTAAAATATTTAAATAATGCTGAATATAAAGAATTTAAAAATATAAGAAATAAATATGATAATGCTTTTAAAAGATATCGAACCGCCTTAAATAATTATGAAATAGAAAGAGAAGAATGGAATCTAACAAATGACCCTGATATACGCCCATATCCGCGTCCTTCCCCTTTACCGCCTGTAAAACCTAAATATAAACTACCATGGGGTAAAGTGCATATTATTGCCGGCGAGATAGATCCTATACATATAAAAGATAATATTGTTAAAAATTTTTTTAAAGATTATAACTCTGTTTTGCCTACAATTACTGAATATAATAAGATTAAAAACATGCCATATTTAGAATTAAAAAAAAATATGACTACCTCATCACCTTCAAGTTTTGTAAAAAAACTTATAAAAGATAATCTATTACTTGGAATGACTAAACAGAAAATATACGCAGATATTTTGTATGATGATTCTGAATTAGCCGATAAATGTAGTGAGAGTATAGATATATTGACAAATGAAGAATTGGATGACGAGAATTACCCTCTTTCTAAACTACAACTTATGGTGCGATTAAAAGTATATACGCCAGATAAAAAAAAATATAGAACAGAATGTATATATGCTCCTAAACTCTATAATTATCTAATAAAATGTATAAATAACAAAGAGCCGTTTATAAATCCTGTGACAAAAGCAAAATATACACAAGAAAACATAGATGACCTTATGAAAGTTATGAAAATAATAGACCCGACATTAGAAGTACCTGTATTCATAAAACATATGAATGATACTAAGTTAAAACTAGAATATAGGGTTATAACTGAGACATATAATGATTTGGATTCTTCATTTGGCGATATAAATATTATAAGATATTATAATGTTTATTTATCGCGTAGTATCGGGTATAAAGAGTACGAAGTATATAATATATGTACTATTCCCGCTGATATAGAAGCAGGAGGAATATTTGCCACTGGTTCGAGTGATTTAACGTCGGAAGTAATGTTATTTGGTATATATCGATTATTTAATGAAGGCAGATTATTACATAAATATATACCTCCTTATCGTATAGAATATATTTATGAAGGAACATTAGAATACTCATATATAAAAACCGAAATACATTTCAATCAATATTATGATTCTAAAATGTGGATTCCATTATATGAAACAACAAAAGAAGACTTTATAAATATGTTTAAACATTACGCAGAAGAAGTTAAAAATTATTTATATTAATTTTTGGATATTATTTTACATTAGTAATATAATCAATAAAAAAATCATTTATATTTTTTATGTAGAATACAATGTTAATCAATTTGAAAATAAGGATTGTAAATATTCAAAAAAATGGCATAAATTATTTATAAGAGAATTATGAAAATAAATTATAATAAGAATTATAATTTATTTTTTCGAGAATGGTTAATCCATTATTATTTCTAAATCTTTCTTTAATTTTCCAGTTTTTATTAGAATCTAAAAACTCTTCAATCGCAGGCCATAAACCTTTATTAATTTCATTAACAGGTATTCCTGTTTCTCTAGATTGTTGTTCAGCATTCAAACCACAACGAATAGTTTCACCAAGCCACTCATCAACGGTTGTATCATGCATTATTATATATTTGTTTGTAACTTTAGAGAATTTATCTAATTCTTTTTTTAAATGTCCATATACGTGCCATGTATCTATAAACGTTAAATCAACATTTTCACTTATGTCTAAATCTAAATCATTTATCCACATATAATTAACTTCGACCGGAAGATTATTAGTTATTGATAACAATTCATTTATATCGCAAGGTGATATATCATTTAAAAGTATTTTTTTATTTTGTTTGTTATTATTCATTAAACCATTAATTAAAGCATAACTAGAAATAACTCCTCGAACTCCTAATTCAATAATGCTTTCACATTCTTGCGCATATTGATATAATGTAGGAAGATGTTCATTTATATCAGATGGTAATTCACAATAATAATTATATTTTTGTATAAGAGGATTCATTTAAATATAGTAATTATTATATGTTTAAGTGTTTTTAAACATATTAGATTATTTACGCGTTTTACATGGTGTAATAACACTTATACTTAGTATAAATAATTATAATGTTCATTCTTGTGATTCTATATGTATATTCTCCAAATGATTTTATATTATATAATACTAATAAATGATCTTATTAAAGTTATTATATGAAAACGGTATAATACTTTAGAATATATCAATTTGTTCCAATTATATCTTAAAATATAGAAAATTGATAGGCTATATAATAATAAATATCACATCTATTACAATGTGTAATTGCTGCTACTCGACCAATTTCAGGAATACCTGTTGGATTAAGAATTCGGAATATAAGAACTGTCCTATGCTATTGCGTAGTATCCTAATGCGTATCATGGAAGATTACCAAATGAATAATAAGATTATAACTCAAGGATTTGATAGTAATAAGGATTATGTTATGAATATTTGCGATATTACTTGCGAAGATTGGGACGCTCTAAAGAATCTTTATGTAAGTAGTGGAAATGTTTATGTTCCTATCAAGATTCAGGATAGTGTTCCGTTTCAATACACCCCCGAGATGACTAATATCAATCTTCGCTGGTTGTATTAGAGTATTAGAGATGTAATTATGTATTATGTATTTTTTATTTTTTGTATATATAAATATATAAATATATGATTATATAATAATTTATAAAATAATGATATTAGATTGTGTTCTTACATCAGTAAATACAAATCCTTTATATATAGATTTCATACCTATATTTGTTAAAACGTGGAATAAGTTGTATCCTAAGGTGGATGTAAAAATTATTTTGATAGCCGATGAAATTCCTGAACAATTTCTAGAATATAAAAACAATATAATATTATTTAAGCCAATTGATAATGTTCTTACTAGTTTTACATCACAATTTATAAGATTATTATATCCTTGTATATTAAATTATAAGAATGGAATATTAATTACAGATATGGATATGTTGCCGATGAATAGAACTTATTATACTAAAAATGTTGAACTATTTGATAATAGTAAATTTATTTATTACAGAGGCAATGTATGTTTTGAATACAAACAAATAGCCATGTGTTATAATATTGCGACCAATGAAGTATGGCGAGATATTTTTAAAATTAATAATATTGAAGATATTAGAAATTATATATTAAATGTAAGCAATAATACTATAATTAAAGAAGGTCACGGAAATGAGGGATGGAGTACTGACCAACTAGTATTATATGAAAAGATAATGAATTGGAATTTAAGAACAAATAATCTAATTTGTCTTGATGAAAATAAGACAGGATATAGAAGATTATGTAGAGATTCTTATAATGAAATTAATAATATTATAAATAACGACGAAAATATTATAAATAATATACAAAATGGTTTATATACCGATTTTCATTGTTGTCGTCCTATGAAAGATTATTCATATATTAATTATAAGGTATTTTCCTTATTATAATTATTAATAATTAAAAATATATAAAAATATATTTATAAATTATATTCACATACAGAGAAGATATGGCTTATCTTTTTACAAATCATGATAAATATCATTTACATAAAACATTAGGGTTATTATCAATTATTAATTTTGTTTTACGTTTTTATTATGCGATTGTATATGGAACTTCTTTTCCATCGTTTGAATCAAAGATATTTTCTTGTTCTTCAGTATTAGTTCACGCATTATTACCAATTACTTCTCTTACAATACCTTTACCTGAAAAGAGAAATTTTACAAGTCCTATGATATGGAAAGAGTTTAGACTTCATTCTATATTATTTTCTTGTCGACACGTATTATTTACAATAATTACAATATTAGAATTATGGCCTACACAATCTTCAGCATTAATAAAAATTGAATATAGAGGATACACTTTAATTCTAGAAAGTATTATAAAATATCTAATAATTATTGGATGTATTAAAATAGCAAATATTATAACAGAAAAATATGGAGATAAAGAGAAAAGAACTACTAATGCAATGCCATATCCAGAAAAATTAACTGAATATGAAATAACAAAAATAAAGAGAGAATATGCTAAAAAACAATTTGGTGCAACTATTATGTCCGTATTTTCAGGAGAACTGGCTTCCTCTTTGAATTTTGCCCCTTTATATGCTATTCAATCAGCACCTTTCATGATGACGCTTGTACGCAAAGGTAAATGCGAAACTATACATTATCATCGTGTTTATTCTTTGACTCTTATATATCCTTTATATTTGTATCATATAATATTAAGAAGATTTTATTCGCAACTTGCTGATTTTGCCATATGCTATTTATATATTTTTTCATATACTATGCGTATTAAATATAACTGGAGTAATATGAAAATATGGGCAATTGTTGTGCCATTGGTTGTATCTTCGTTAATTGTAATACCTGATATTGAAAAAAATTTAATTATTGATAATAATATTACTAATTTTATTCGTTATTATTGCTCTATTTACTTAATATATAAAGAGGTTATAAGCGATTATTATATATATCGAGGGTTCATACCATTGCATATGATAATAAAATGATTTATGATGATTTATGATTCGGGATAATATATCTCATAAATGTATTTCTCTCATCTATTGTAAGACATCCTAAATATCTGTTAATTTCTGTTTTAGGATTATTGTCGTTATTTAGAATTAAAGAATATAGATAAATGAATTTCTTTTCTTTAATTCTATATGCTACTAGTCTCTTAATTTTTTTATAGTTATTTTTAGATATTCCATATAAACATGGACTATAATCATTCATATAGTATATAATTTGTTCCTTAATCATATTATGAGTATATCCGTTGTTTTCACAATATTCAAATAATTCTTCTTTACATTTATTATAATTCATAATATCTTCCATAAGTATTATTTGCTTTTGTAATTGCTCTCGCGATTCCAGACATTCAATCGCGTACATATTTGTAGATTTGAAAAGTTATATAAATAAATAGCAATATTCATTTATATAGATGAATAGTTATTTAGTAAATTATTATGTTAAAAATAAAAATGAATTCATTGGAGAAGACGGGCACGAAAAATTATTAGTTGGATTAAAGAAATATATAACAAATGTCGATGATACTGATTGTAAAATAATTGGTATTGATGTTGGTTGTTGTATTGGTAATTATATACCTAATATTAATGCTATTTGTACGGAACAAAATAGAAAGATATTATGTTTTGAACCTAATCCAGTAAATATTTTAGCGTTAGAACCAATAATAAATCGGGATATTACTTTAAAATTATTTAAACATTGTATTTCAAACGAAACCGCCGTATCTTCTTTCTATAATTGGAAAGATAGTAATGATAATACTATGGGAAATGGAATAGCAGGACTGAGAAGTGGTGGTGAAAAAATATGCGATGTTGATGTAAAAAAATTAGATGATGTTTTAGATAACGAATTTAATAACGAAAATATTATAATTAAATTTATAAAAATAGATACTGAAGGTAATGATGGTAATGTAATTAAAGGGTTAGAAAAATATTTACCAAAAACTAAATATATAATATTTGAGTGTAGCGATTGTTTAGATGATATTAGAGGCCCCGGGATTAAAAATCCCATGAAAGATATAGTGGATTTTTTATCCAAAAATGGATTTGATACTTATAGAATAGGAACAAAAAAATTATTTAAAGTAAATGATGAATATTGGCATCAAGTTTATGACGATTTTAAATTTTGGTCAAATTGTTTTTCATTAAAGAAAGATGATAATTTAATAGATAAATTAATAGATGAAAATTTTGATTATACTTATTAATTACCTGCGGTTGAATATTAATTAACTTATCAGCAGACAGACTACTCGTTAAATAAGATTGTAAAACGCGAGAGGGTGTTAATAAATAGGGTTTTATTATAAATTATGTATATCATTTTTTCCAAATACAGATTCACCATTATAATAAATATATAGGAATCCATCACCGTGTTTCATTTCATTATATATTGTAAGCATATTTGCCGATGTTGGAGGCAATATATTATTTATAAATACGAATATTGCTTTGTCGGGAGATAGTTTAATACGCTGTCTTATTATAGATATGAATTGGCCTATTGTAATATCGCATGGAACTAAATATTTTTTCTTATCAATATCATTTAAATTACATCCCGCGGCTTTTCCAACTATTACAGGAATTCTCTCAGGATATTTTTCCCTTATTCTTTTTGATTCATTATATTTTCTTTCAAACTCAGTACTCATATAATCTATAATTATATTATAAAAATAAAACCTTAATATCTAATATTTTTAGAATTATTAAACCATTTCTCAAATATTTCTTTTGCCTTCATTTTACTATCATTATCATCGCACGAAATTATAGGGGTTTCTCTTTTATCATTGTCTTTCTTTATTTCTTCATATATATGACTATCGTCAAATCCAATATCGGCAGCATCTTGACGAGTATTAGAATAATATATTTTATCCAATCTTGCCCAATAACAGGCAGCAAGACACATGGGACAAGGTTCGCAACTTGTATATATAGTACATCCTTCTAAACTAAAATTATTACTATTTTTACATGCTCTTCTAATAGCAACTACCTCCGCGTGTGCCGTAGGATCATTACTTACTGTTACTTCATTATGACCTTCGCCTATAATATTACCATTGCGATCAATAATAACCGCACCAAATGGCCCACCTGTACTAATTGCCGATAATTCAATTGCTCTATCCATTATATAAATAATGTGTTAATATATTTATATATTTTTATGATTATTTTGATGGTCGATTTTTTCATAATTATCTTTAATTACCCAATTATCTATGCATTCGGTAAAATCGTATATTTGTTCTGATAGTTCTTTTTTACATATGGGCTCATCAACAATAACAGTGCTACCGAAAATAACATATTGAGCATTTTTACTTAAATTATTTAGACTAATAATTTTTACTATATCTGCGAACATTATTATTATATAAGAGATATATTCATTAATATTTATATATTTATATATTTATATATTTATAAATCAATGATATCTATTAATATTATGGGAGGTTTAGGAAATCAATTATTTCAAATAATGACAGCAATGGCGTATTCTAAAAAATGTGAAAATCCATTAATAATAGAAAGAAATTTTTATAGTATTGGTTATCCGTACAGAAATGTATATTGGAATAACTTTTTAAATAAATTAGAGAGGTATTTAATAAATACAACAATAGATTTGCCTATATATAATGAGAAATCATTTGAATACAATGAATTGCCTGAAATATCAAAGGATGATAATTTAAAATTATGTGGATATTTTCAATCATATAAATATTTTGATTTTTATAAAAAAGAATTACTAAATGAAATAGATTGGAAAACTATGAGAAATGATATTATAAATAAGGTAAATGATATTAATGCAAGTGAAATGGTTTCTTTACATTTTCGCATAGGTGATTTTAAGAATTTAGAAGAACATCCTATAATGCCATTGGAATATTACATAAATGCTATTAAACACATTGAGATTGAAGAAAATAATATTAAAATACTATATTTCTGCGAAGATTATGATAAGGCGTTTGTAATAAATAATTATATAATTCCTTTGAAAAATATTTTTCCAAATATAATATTTACACAGACAAACGTAAAATTAGAAGATTGGGAGCAAATGATTATGATGAGTTTATGTAAGCATCATATTATAGCAAATAGTACATTTAGTTGGTGGTCTGCTTACTTGGCTGAAGATAATATAAATAAGATAATATGTTATCCTAACAAATGGTTTGGCGCGGCTTTAATAAATAATAATACTACGGATTTATTTCCAGATCATTGGATTATGTGTGATACATATCAAAATAAATATTTGCTAGAAAATGTTTATTATATAAATTTGGAGGAAAGAGTAGATAGGCGAATATTTGTAGAAACTGAACTAACTAAAATGAAATGGAAATATGAGCGATTTAATGCTATTAAAAACGATAGAGGAATATTGGGATGTGGACTAAGTCATTTGGCAGTTATAGAGATGGCAAAAGCAAAGAATTTAGATTATGTGGTAATTGTCGAAGACGACATTCAATTCTTACAGCCTGAAAAATATAATAAGATGTTTATAGATTTTACAAACTATGTTAAATCTAATAATTTAGATTATGATGTATTATTAATAGCAACAAATATATTAGATAAGGTAAATGGTGTAATACCTATAAATAATTATATACATCAAGTTAAGACTTCGTATTCTGCCGCTGGTTATATTGTAAAAAAGCATTATTATGATAAGATAATTGCTAATTACAGGGAGGGTCTTAAATTATTGATAGAAAACCCTACGGTAAATGGTAAATATGAATTTGACGTATATTGGACAAATTTACAATTGGTTGATAAATGGCTTGTGATATATCCAAGAACAGTAAATCAAAGAGAATCTTACAGTGATATATTGAATTGTATTACAGATTATACTAAATATATGATAGATCAATAGATATATTTAAGGGATTCTGGAGAAGCCAATATATTTACTTTTTTGATTTTATAATTTGAGTACATAACTTTATTTATTTAGAAATTTATAGAAAACTTTTGAAATATTAGAAAATAAAAAGTTATGTACTCAAATTATTCTAATCATTTTTATAAAGATTCTTGGCTTCTCTTGAATCTCTCAAAGGGTCGCACATACTGAAGACATGCCTAAGATGCTTCTCTATAACCGCTTAGAATTCAAATCAAAAAATCTTTAAAATCCTATTTTATATTTTGAGTACATAACTTTATTTATTTAGAAATTTATAGAAAACTTTTGAAATATTAGAAAATAAAAAGT
>Ga0208966_1000183_pt1 | contig 20407 bp, 22 predicted proteins | sample GreLakmeHU45MSRF_FD_187701 | JGI IMG/M metagenome (GOLD analysis project Ga0208966, IMG submission 187701) | Freshwater lentic microbial communities from great Laurentian Lakes, MI, USA - Great Lakes metaG HU45MSRF (SPAdes) | ecosystem: Environmental > Aquatic > Freshwater > Lake | place: Great...
AATACATTTCTTTACAACTCCTCTCGGCTCGACAACTAATACCGAAGTCATGCGTATCGACTCTACTGGCAACGTGGGCATCGGGACGACGAGTCCTGGGGGAAAACTGGAAGTAGTGGGTGGTCGATCATTTTTTAACGCTGCAAGCGAACCCTTTGGTGTGGGTGCCAGATACATCTCCACTGGTGGAACTGTTTATTTTGGGGCCACCAACGGCACAGCAACACCTGATGCGCAGATTTCTGCCGCTGGTGGTAGTGCGCTGATGACATTGCAGAATGGCGGCAACGTGCTGATCGGCTACTCCGCATCAAACGGTGCGTACAAGCTCCAGGTCAACAGTCAGATTTTTGCCACTAACGCCACCGTGGCAACATCTGATGGTCGCTACAAGCAGAACATTGCTCCCCTGCAATCTGGCCTGGATCTGATTGACAAGCTAAATCCAGTCACATTTGACTGGAAGCAACACGATGTACATGACTTTGAGCAGGGAACTCAGGTGGGATTTATCGCACAGCAAGTACAGCAAGTCCTGGCAGACACTGTGTACTCAGAGTGTGTGGTCAAGCGCAACGAGTTCAAGCGAGCAGACGGGTCGATTGAAGAATTTCTGGGCATGGCAGATGCCAAGCTGATTCCCATATTGGTCCGGGCAATTCAGGAACTCAAGACTGAGATTGACCTACTTAAATCCCAGATCTCTCACACGATATAAATATGCTAAGAGGATAAAAAAAACATGCCAGCAGAATATAAATGGAATTTCAACGGAATCAAAGTTAGAACATTAACAGAAAATTCCCTCAAAGACGCAGTAATCTCTTACGAATGGAGAAGAGGATTACAAGACGGTACATTTTATGTAGATACATATGGTTCTCTTTCTTTACAGAATCCAGATCCAGAGAATTTCACAAAATATGAAGATTTAACTAAAGAAGACTTCGTAACATGGACCGTCGATACTCTAACAGAAGAAACAGTTGACAGATATGACGCATCATTGGCCAATCAAATGAAGGATCTTAAGTCACCGACCGAAGTAATTAAAGGTGCTCCATGGGAATTAACTTTAGTTGCTACTCCTGTGGTTACTCCTGCTCCTGTAACTGGCGCAACTGGCGCAACAGGCACATCTACCGGTGCTACTGGTGCAACTGGTACATCTACTGGTGCAACTGGTGCAACTGGTACATCTTCTGGTGCGACTGGCGCAACAACAGGTTCTACTGGACCTGTTTAAAAAAAGAGTAGTAGTACGGGATGATGAATCTATATGAGTCAGTCTAGAAAGTTAGATGAAATTTTCGGTGGTGGTGGTAGTGTTATTCCAGAAGTGATGGAATTTATACCGTCAAAGGAAATTACAACCACCACTAATAAAGAAAATACTGAAGACGACGAAGACATAGAAAGAGTCAAAAAGATTCATTATGATCTAATTCAAAAATCAGAAAAGGTTCTTGATGAGTTAATGGAATTTGCCATTAGCTCTGAGTCGCCAAAAGCATACGAAGCAATAAGTGAATTAATAAAGACTTCTGGGATGATTGCAAAAAATCTTGCCGATATCGCTTTAAAGAATAAACAATCGAATAAAACTTCGGTTGATGCCTCGACCAATACACAAAACAATATTTTTATGGGTAGTACTGCCGAGTTACAAAAATTCTTAAAACGAAACAAGGAAGAAAATGCTTAGTTACAATAAATTCTTAATAGAATCAAAAAATATAGAAGATACCATAGACATACTTAAAAATGTTACTGCGAACTCTGAATGGGAATTTAAATTATTTATGGCAGGTGGTTACGTCAGAGATAAATTACTCGGTCGCGATCCAAAAGATATCGACTTTGTTGTAGAAGGTCCTCCTACTGCCGGGATCGATGCGGCGACTTTCATCGCAAAGAAATTAAATGTATTTAAACAAGATTCTAATCCTGTTATTTATCCTACATACGGAACAGCAAAATTAAATATTCCTGTAAATGGAGAAATTGTCGAAGTAGAATTCGTGGCACCTAGAGTAGAGAAATACGAAGTAGGTAGTAGAAAACCTTTGGTGTTTGCTGGGACATTAGAAGACGATGCCAAGCGTAGAGATTTTACAGTCAATTCATTGTTTCAGAATCTTACTACCAATGAAATCAAGGATCTTACTGGTCGAGGTATCTCGGATCTTAATAACAAAATTTTGAAAACTACTGGTGATGCCGACTGGATTTTCTCAGAAGATCCTTTGAGAATTCTTAGGGCCGTAAGATTCGCTTTAAAATATAATTTCACAATGCCAATTTCGGTTATCAAAGCAATTAAAAAGGCTTCTAAAGATTTGAATAACATTTCTAAAGAACGTATTAAGGATGAATTGAATAAAATCTTGGTTCTTTCTACTCCTTCCAAAGCTATTCGTCTATTCAAAATTACTGGTATCATGGATATTGTTTTGCCAGAACTTTCTAAGTTAGTTGACCTAAAACAAAATGCCTATCATAAAGACGACGCTTTCTATCATACCTTGGATGTATTAGACAAGACACCACCAGAATTGATTCGTCGTCTTTCGGCATTGTTTCATGACATCGGTAAGGCCGCAACCAGAACAGAAAAGAATGGAAAGGTCCAATTCATTGGACATGCAAATGTCGGATCACTTATTTCTAAGACAATCATGAAACGTCTGAAATATTCTAATGAAGATATCAATAAAGTAAGTAAGATTGTAGACACGCATATGGATCTTAAATCAGGCGGAAAAGAAGCCGAGACACTTTCGGACGGTACGCTTAGAAAGCTTATTTTTAAGATTGCCGATAACCTAGAACCATTACTCGATGTTGTTCATGCAGACAATATCTCGCATTCTGAAGCGGCTTCGATGCCCCAACAGATAAATAAGATTAGAGAGAAAATTTCTAAGATGGATATTAATTCTATTCTGAATACCAAAAGTATTCTTGACGGAAATGATATTATTCAACTTGGAGCCAAAGGAAAGTTAGTCGGTGAAATCAAAGATCGATTACTCAATATGGCTTTGAAGAATCCCGAATTTACAAAAGACCAAGCCGTAAATTTGGCCAAGAATTTGATAAGAGATAACGAGAAAAAATAATATGAAAACATTTAAAAACTTTATTTCCTTTGTATCCTCGAATTATTTATAAATATTAAGAAATCAACTAAGAAATAGTCAAAAAAATAAAGAATGTTTAATGATAAAGATTACGACAAGGATTACTATCTTAATCCAAGAATAAAACGAACCGACTTAGAAGAGACATACTCCGAGGAACAACTTCTGGAGTATGTCAAATGTTCTGAAGATCCTAAGTATTTTATCGAGAATTATGTCGAGATTAATACTCTTGACCATGGTTTCGTTAAATTTAAATTACGTGGTTATCAATCGGAATTAATAGATTGTTTTAATGATAATAGTAAATCAATAATTTTGAGTTCTAGACAATCGGGTAAGTGTATTGTTTTCAACACTTTACAGACAATTAAAAATAAAAAAACGGGCAGAATTGAAACAATTACTATAGGTGATTTTTTTAATAGAATAAAACTAAATGAAAATAATAACCCGATTCTTTTTAATAATCTAATACAATATCCACAATCATCTTCGACAAAAAACAAATTATCTGATAATGTAGAAAGAAAATTCATTGAGTCTTATGATATAGAAGATTATGAAGTATTGACTGATACTGGATTTCGGCCAATTACTCATCTACACAAAACAATAGAATATGAGACATGGGAACTAGTAACCGATAGTAGAAATCTTCAATGTGCCGATACTCATATTGTTTTCGATCAAGAATATAATGAAATCTTCGTAAAAGATCTTATTCCAGATAAATCCATGATACTTACAGATCGTGGTCCCGAAATTGTAAGAACTGTTAAAAATCTAGGCTTCCTAGAAAATATGTTCGATCTTACAATCGATTCAGAAGATCATAGATTCTATACGGATGGTATTCTTTCGCATAATTCTATTACTACAGCATCCTATATTCTTTGGTATGTTTTCTTTCATCCCGATAGCACCGTCTATATCCTTGCAAACAAAGCTGCTACGGCCAGAGAAATTCTGGCAAGAGTCAAAGCTGCCTATGAACGTACTCCTTTCTTCCTTCAACCAGGAGCTAGTGTATGGAATAAAGGTTCAATTGAGTTAGGTAATACTTCAAAAATTGTAGCGGCTGCTACGACTTCCGATTCTATAAGAGGCCAAACTGCAAATTTAGTCGCGCTTGATGAATTTGCATTCGTAGAAAACGCCGAAGATTTTTTCAAATCCACTTATCCGGTAATTTCTTCTGGTGAAACAAGTAAGATCATAATTACTTCCACGCCGAATGGTTTGAATTACTTTCATAAGTTATGGAAAGATGCACAAGAAAAGAGATCAGATTTCGTTTCTTATGAAATTTCTTGGGACAAAGTTCCTGGTCGTGACAAAGAATGGAAACGAAAACAGATTGCTTTGTTGGGCGAACATGGATTCAGACAAGAATACGGAAATGAATTTCTTGGTTCTTCTAATACACTTATTTCTGGCAATACTTTACAGTCACTAACATGGGAAACTCCTATATCAACTTCGGACGACGAAGTATGGAAAATATTAGAACAACCAAAAGAAAAACATAGATACATAGTAACTTTAGATCCTTCGCGTGGCCAAGAGATCGATTATACTTCAATGGTAGTAATTGATTATACTGAAATTCCATATAAGATTGTTGCCACCTATCATTCTAATGATATAAGACCACTACTTGTTCCTTCGATTATAGTAAATTTAGGAAAAAAATATAATGAAGCTTATTTACTAATAGAACGAAATTCTATTGGTCAGGCCATTGTAGAATCTTGTTGGTATGATCTAGAATACGAAAATATTTTTGGTGTCAGTACAAAAGATGCTGGTCAGAGACTTACTATTGGTTTCGGAAAATCTGTCAAACAAGGTATCGAAATGACAACACCAATTAAAAGAATTGGTTGTTCTAATTTAAAAACTCTTGTAGAAGAAAAAAAGTTAGTAGGATTTACGGATGATATATTCGGTGAATTGTGTACATTCATAAGTGCCAAAAATTCTTGGGGTGCTTCACAAGGCAAACATGACGACTTAGTTATGTGTCTGGTATTATTTTCTTGGGTCAGTACACAGAAATTCTTCAAAGAATTCTCAGAATTAGATATTGTTTCTTCTTTAGGTCATCTTATGGATGATATTTTCGATTCAGAAAATGCATTACCGGCACCAGTTTTTTCTAATTTTAATGAGACTAATAAATATAAACAAAGTAGAAATTCTGAAAATTCTTGGTTATTGTAAAATTATAAATACTTTTAGAAATATTTTCGAAATATCTTAAAAAAATAGAAATTTTCTATAAGGAGAAATTATATATGTTATTAACACAAGCCAGCCCCGGTGTTACATTTAGCGAAATTGATTTGACTACAGCGGTTCCGGGTATCTCTCCGGCGATTGGAGTTATTGCTGGTGCGTTTTCTTGGGGTCCAGGACTCGAAATTCGTACTACCAATTCTGAAGTCGATCTAGTAGATACTTTCTACAAACCGAATAACACAAATGCCACCACATTTTTTTCGGCGGCTAATTATTGTTCTTATGCCAGTCTTAAAGTCGTAAGAGCCACCAGCGTATCTGCTAGAAATAGTATTGCTAGTATTGGTGCTGTTCGTAGTATAACATTCACCGGCGGGACTGCTGGTATTTCTGGTGCAACAGGTTTACCTCTAGTATTTACTGGTGGAACCGGTTTTACTACTAGTGCGGCTGGAACTGCTACAATCGGGTCTACTGGGGGCATTTTTTCAGTTACTTCTGTTACAATAACAAATCCCGGAGTTGGATATGGTTCAGTTCCTGCCGTATCAATTGGTGCAACTGGTTTAATGTCAGTAGCTCCTACTTTTGTTGTATCGATTGCCAACACTACTAAAATTAATAACGAAGATGTTTATGATGCAAATTACTCCAGCGGTCCCAACGCCGGGATTGGTCTGTGGGTTTCAAAATATCCCGGTGTTTTAGGTGATTCTTTGAAAGTTTCTATGGCAGATTCTGCTTCATATGCTGCTTGGGTTACAGAATATAAAAATAAATTTAATGAGGCTCCAGGTGTCAGTGATTACACAGATGATCTTGATGGTGCTAATGACGAATTACACGTAGTAGTTATAGACGAAGATGGTTTATTTTCTGGAGTTCCTGGAACTATATTAGAAACATTCCCATTTCTTTCTAAAGCTTCTGACGCAAAAGCTGCGAATGGCGAAAATAATTACTACAAAACTGTAATTAATGCCAGATCTCGTTATATTAATTGGGCTAATCATCATACCACCGGAACTAACTGGGGAAACACTGCTGCTAATACTACCTTTACTCTTATTAGCACAGCATCAACAATTTCTCTTACTGGTGGGAGTGATGGAGATGTTCTAACTCCTGCCGAAATCATTAATGCTTATAGCTTATTTGGAAATAAAGAAACAGTAGATGCTGATTTTATTATTACTGCTGATCATCCGGTAACAGTAATACAGAATATCGTCGATAATATTGCTTCAGTACGAAAAGATGTTGTTGTATTCGTTTCTCCTCCTTATGCTTCAGTTGTCGATAATATCGGACAAGAAAAAACTGATATCGCCATTTTCCGAAATACAACTTTGAACAAAACTAGTTCTTATGTTGTAATGGATACTGGATGGAAATCACAGTTCGACAAATACAATAATGTGTTCAGATGGACGCCATTGAATGCCGATATTGCCGGTCTCTGTACACAAGTCGATCCTTGGTTTTCTCCTGCCGGATTTAATAAAGGTATTATCAAGAATGTAATCAAACTTGCTTATAACCCAACCAAAGCCGATAGAGACGAACTATATAAAATTGGAGTTAATTCGGTTGTTACTTTCCCCGGAAAGGGAACAATTCTATACGGGGATAAGACCAATCTTACCAAACCTTCTGCATTCGATAGAATCAATGTAAGAAGATTGTTCATTGCAATCGAAAAGGCAATTGTCAATGCCGCTCAATATTCTCTATTCGAAGTTAACGACGAATTTACTAGAGAAAGATTCGTTGGTTTAGTTACTCCTTATTTGAGAGATATTCAGGGTCAACGAGGTTTGTCTAAATTCTTAGTAGTTTGTGACGAAACTAATAACACCTCAAATATCATCAATAACAATTCATTCGTTGCTGACATCTATATCGTTCCAACTTATTCAATTAATACCATTCAATTGAATTTCGTCGGAGTTCCTAATGGCGTAGAATTCAACGAAATTGTTGGACAATTCTAAAATAAACCAAAAAGAAATGGAAGAGGAATTAATTTTTCTCTTCCATTTTTAGAATAATAAATACACAAGGAAGAGAAAACATATGCCATTTAATTTAAGTACATTCAAACAGCAATTCAAATTCGAAGGGGCAAGACCTACCTTATTCGAAGCCAATATCTTTGGCGGCGGTATTGGTCCTGATTTCAAATTTCATTGTAAGGCGGCTCAATTACCAGGAAAGACTATTGGTATGATTGAAGTTCCTTATTTCGGAAGAAAGATTAAAGTTCACGGTGATCAGACATTCGCCGAATTATCACTTACTATTTTGAACGAAGAAACTTTTAATGTAAGAAATGCCTTTGAGCGTTGGATGTCCACAATCAATTCTCACGTAAGCAATATTAAGACAGATCCAGATTATAAGGGTAAGTCTTTAAATATTAAACAATTTAATAAAGAGATGGATATCATCAAGAATTATAATTTTATTGGTGCTTTTCCTTCTGATATTTCACCTATTGACGTTTCCTGGGAATCTGTTGACACAATCGAAGAATTCACAGTAACTATGCAATACGATTGGTGGGAATCTGCTTCTATTCTTCCACTCTAAAAAGGTAAAAAATACTAATGGCGTTTCTAGATAATTTTTTCGGATTTTCATTTAAGAAAAAGGAAGGACAGGGGGAGAAACTAACTTCCCCTGTTCCTTCTATTGATATAGAAGACGTTTCTGTTGTAAGTAATTCTGGTTTCAACAGTACTTACTATAATCTCGATTTCAATTCTAATAATAAGAAAACCCTAATAGAAAAATATCGATCACTTTCACTCCAATCAGAAATTGAAAGTGCCATCGACGAAATTGTCAATGAGGCAATTGTTACTGGTGATTTAGAACAACCGGTAACAATTTCATTCAAAGATATTCCTTATTCGGAAGACATAAAAGAAATTATTCAGGAAGAATTCAAAAAAATTCTTAGTTTACTTGATTTTAACGAGAATGGCTACGAAATATTCAAACGTTGGTATGTAGATGGTCGTCTATATTTTCAAATTTTAATTGATCCAAACAATATAAATGAAGGTATTAGTGAATTGAGATTTATTGATCCGCGCAAAATAGAAAAAGTAAAAGAAATTAAAGAAGAAACTACTCAATTCGGCATTCGCGTCGAGAAGATTGTAGATGAATTTTATACTTACGAAAGTGCTGGACTTGGATCAAATACCGTAACTAAATTGCCTTTAGATAGTATTGTTACTACTAATTCTGGTATAGTCGATTATACTAATGGTTCTGTAATTATTTCTTATTTACATAAATCAATTAAACCATTTAATCAATTAAGAATGATGGAAGATGCTTTGGTCATTTATCGAATGGCTAGAGCACCAGAGAGAAGAATCTTCAAAATTGAAATTCCCCCGGAGTTACATAAAGGAAAGGGCGAGCAATATCTAGAATCACTGATGAACAAATATAAGAGTAAGATTGTTTATGATTCTGAAACCGGTAATCTTTCGGATGATACTAGATCTCTTTCAATGTTAGAAGATTTCTGGATTCCTGTGCGAGACGGAAAAGGAACTGATATTTCTACCTTATCTGGTGGTCAGAATTTAGGTGAAATAGGTGACGTAGATTTATTCACTAAGAAGCTACAACGTTCTCTTAATGTTCCTTTATCGAGATTAAATTCTGATTCTTCATTTAACGCCGGAAGAACAACTGAAATTGAGCGAGAAGAAATTAAGTTTTCTTATTTCATCAAAAGACTAAGAACTAGATTCTCTGTTATTTTTTATGATATTCTTAAGAAACAATTAATGTTGAAGAATGTTATTACTGCCGAAGATTGGGAAGATAATATCAAATCTAATATCTTCTTTGATTACAGAAAGGATTCTCATTTCGCCGAATATAATGAATCAGAAATTACTTCAAGAAGAATTGAATCTGCATCACAAGCTATTTCACTCGGCGAAGAATATTATACACCTAACTTTATCAAAAAACATTTTTTGAAATTAACTGACGAAGAAATTAAAGAAATGGATTATGAAAGAGTAGAAAATAAAAAAGGTGGCGAAGGTTTAGCTGTTGATAATATAAGTTCTACTAGTTCATTCTCTTCACCACCAGAAGAATATTCTTCTACTAGTACAGGCGTTTCTTCTTTTGATGATATGGAACCAACACCTACGAATGATGATCAAGAGTTATCAACTGATACTACAATTTCCTCCGATCTACCAGTAATATAAATATAACTATATATGAATAAACTAGAAATTAGAAAAATCAACGAAATTATAAAATTATCTAAGAAGAATGACCCTTCTTCTATTCAACCTATTTTCAATTCTCTCTTGGCATCAAAGATTAGAACTATCTTAGATGCGAAGAAAGACGAATTGATGCAGAACTACTAAGGAGAATAACTATGGCTGCTGTTGTTACAATTTTAAGAGAAACAGATAGAGATGTAGTTATTCAAATTACTGTCGCCGAAATTCTTACTAATGCGGTTGCTTTGTCTACGGCTTCGTTGAATAATGTTATTAGTAGTCCAATTCTTTCACTTTATAAAATTTATTTTACAACTGGTACGAATAAAGCTTCTCTTTTATTCCACGGTTCTTCTACTAATAAATTAATCGGTAATTATTCCGGAACTGGTAAATTAGATTATTACGAAGATTTTAAAACTAAAATTATCAATAATGCCAGTGGTACAAATGGTTCTATTTTAATTACTACAACCACGGCAGAACCTACCACCTTGGTATTTTCTTTAGAAAAGACTTCTGGATTTACAAAAACTAATTACTATAATTAATGAATATGAATACTTTATCGCCGAATAATAAAATTGAAGAAAAAACCACCAAGATAGGTGGAGGAATTTTACGTGGCGATAGAGTAAGAAAAGGAAAAATTCAACGTAAGAAGTTAAGATCTGGTAAAAAAGGTTATAAATTATCCGGCAAGAAACTAGTAAAAATCACACCTTCAGAAAAAAGAAATAGAATGCTTTCGGCAAGAAAGGGTGTCAGAAAAAGAAAGGCGAAACTTTCTGCAATGCTAAGAAAAAGAAAGATTTCAATCAGACGTGGACAACGTTCAGGAATATACTAAAATGAAGTTACTAAGAGAAATAAACGAAGATTTGAAAATCATTTCAGAATGTTCTACTGACACTAATACACCGAAGAAGTATTTTATCGAAGGTATTTTTATTCAATGCGAGAAACCTAACAGAAATAACCGTAAGTATTCGTTAGAATCTATGAAAGAAGAGGTGGGAAGATATACTAATGAATATGTCAACAAAAACAGAGCATTTGGAGAATTGGGCCACCCAGAATCAGCTTCGATTAATATGCCTTTGGTTTCACACGTCATTACTTCTCTTAAGTTGGAAGGTAATGATTTCTTAGGTAAGGCAAAAATATTAGATACTCCAAATGGACGAATTGTAAAAGCCTTTATTGATGAAGGATGTACTCTTGGAGTATCTACTAGAGGTTTGGGGTCACTTGTTCAAGAGGGTGATTACTCTGTTGTTCAATCTGATTATAAGATCATGACTGCTGCCGATATTGTTGCAGATCCTTCGGCACAAGAAGCATTCGTAGAAGCTTTGATTGAAAGTAAAGATTGGGTTTGGGACAGCGGTCGTCTACGTGAAGTAGATATAGATCGATTCAAGAAGGTGATTAAATCTACACCTTCTAACAGATTAGAAGAAGAAAAGTTGAAAGTATTTCAACAATTCCTTTCGAAATTATAAAATTTATAAATAATAATATACACAGGAGAACGTTAAAAAAATGAGCACAATCGATCAATTATTCGATGGCGTCGAACTCAGCGACGAATTTAAAGGGAAGATGAAAGATATCTTCAAAGCTACTGTTAAACAAAAGTTGGAAGAATGTAATATGCCTTCTCCTGTTTCTGAAGACGAAGAAGAACTTACAGAAGAAGACGAAGAAATGGTTGTTGTCCAAGAAGCCGAAGGCGATAATCCTGAGGATTTATCTGTTGATACAAAGCCAAAGAAAATGACCGCAGACGATATAAAAGCTATGATAGATGGCTTAACTACGGACATTGACTTCAGAAAAGTTCTTATCGCATTGAAACTTAACCCAATGGCATTTCAAAGATCTATAGGCGGTGCCGTCGATGACGTAGAAGGTAATAGACTTGCCAATTTATCTTTCATGGCTATTATTGATATTCTTTTGGCTATTGCCGATGACTCAACCACTGCCACTAGACTTGCACAATTCTTGAAGAATGATAAATCAGATAAATCAGATAAACCAGTGGACGAAGATATGTCTGTTATGGACGACGAAGAAGACGAAGAAAATGATATCGACCTTATGGGTATGGATGAGGAACTTGTTGAATCAGTCAATCAATATCTTACTTATGTTGCCGAATCTTGGGTCGAAGAAAATCGTTTAGCCGTCGAACAAGGTTTAAAGACTGAGATTGCCGAATCATTCATGTCTGGTCTCAAAAATCTTTTCACAGAACATAACATCAATGTACCGGAAGAAACTTCTATTGTTTCCGAATTGCAAGCCAAAGTAAAGAATTTAGAAGAATCTGTAAAGAAAACAGATTTAGTTCAAAATAAAAAATTAAATGAAGAAATTCAAAAGACTCTTAGATTCAAGAAAAAATTGAATGAACAGATTTCTCAGAATGTCTTCAACACTGTCTCAGCTTCTCTCACCTTAACTCAGAAAGAGAAGTTCAAAAAGTTAGTAGAAAATGTAGAATTTACTGACGAGCAATCATACACCGAAAAACTCAATCAAATTAGTGATAATCTTTATAACGATAAGTCAAAAAAGAAAGTAACTCTTTCTGAAGAAACTTTCCGCGACGAATCGAATAAAGAAACTACAATAAATAATCCAATTATGGAAATTTATTCAAAAGCAATCACTAATCACTCGAAATTTTAATTTTTATAAATAAATATATAAACATTCTTTAAGGAGAAAATATGTCAACACAATTACAAACAAAATGGAAGGCCATTCTAGAGCACGCTGATCTTGCTCCGATCAAGGATTCCTACAGAAAGCAAGTCACTGCAATTCTTCTTGAAAATCAAGAAAATTCTTTACGCGAACAAAGACAGATTCATTTGAACGAAACTGCTCCCACCAACGTCGCAGGAAACGTAGATCGTTTCGATCCGATCTTGATTAACTTACTAAGACGTACTCAGCCTAATTTGATGGCCTATGACATCTGCGGCGTTCAGCCAATGAAGTCCCCGGTTGGTCAAGTTTTCGCCATGAAGTCACGTTATGGTACTTCACGAGTTGTTAATACTTCTTCGACTGAAGCTCTCTTCAACGAAGCCGATACTGCTTACTCTGGTGCGACTGGTCCTGGTCCTTTTGGTCCGCATACCGCCAACGTTATTGCCTCTGATAATAGCATTGGTCTTTCCGGAACTGGTATGTCTTTGGCAGTTGGTGAAGCTGTCAATCCTCAAGAAATGGGTTTCACCTTGGAACGTATTTCGGTAACTGCCGTAACTCGCGCTCTCAAAGCTGAGTACTCAGAAGAAATGGCTCATGACTTGAAGAATATGCATGATCTTGATGCAGATTCTATTCTTTCTAATATTCTTTCGACTGAAATTCTTGCTGAACAGAATCGTGAAGTTATGCGTACCATCTATCGCATTGCCAAAGCTGGAGCAGCAACAGGTACTACAACTGCTGGCGTTTTTGACTTAGATACCGACAGTGACGGACGCTGGTCAGTCGAACGCTTCAAGGGTCTAATCTTCCAGGTTGCCAGAGAAGCTTCGAAGGTTGCTAGAGAAACAAGAATGGGTAAGGGTAATATTATTATCTGTTCTGCTGACGTAGCTTCTGCTTTCGAAATGGCTGGTAAGTTGGATTATTCTCCTGCTATGTCTACCGACTTAAATGTTGATGACACAGGCAACACATATGCCGGTATGCTTAACAACAAGTATAAAGTTTATGTCGATCCTTACTTCTCTGCACATGCTTCTGCTTCTTACACCGACATCATGGTTGTAGGTTACAAAGGAAAGAATCCGTTCGATGCTGGTTTATTCTTCTGTCCTTACGTTCCTCTAACCAAGTCTGTAGCTATCGACCCGGAAACATTCCAGCCGAAAATTGGGTTTAAGACCCGTTATGGAATTGTTGCCAATCCGCTCGGTGGTGACGGTCTTGGTCTTGCTAATAACACAAATGCCTACTACCGTAGAGTATTAGTTAACAACATTCTCTAGTATCAAGAGAAAAACAAAAACTAAAGGGAACCTTAATTGGTTCCCTTTTTTGTTTGTATTATATAATTTATAGATAAAAATCAATTATTTTATCGGCTAATTTATATTGTATGGCTTCTTCGGCAGACAACCAAACGTCATGAGCCGGAAGTAAAACTTCTTTGATTTTCTTTTCAGGCAAACCAGTACAATGTTTATAGTGATTCAACATTCTCTTCTGTGTAAGTTCAAATTCTCTATTCTTGGCAAATAACTCATGTTCTTTACCAGAACTACCCCAAGAAAACTGATGTGAAAGAATTGAAGTATTCTCGGTGATAAATCTTCTTCCTTTTGTTCCGGCAATAAAAATACATAGTGCCGCCGAAGCAATACTACCTAGACCGAAGGTAGAGATAGGAATCTTAGAACCTTTCATAATATCAATCAAAGCATTTGCCGAAGTTAAATCTCCACCAGACGAATTAATAATCAATCTAATTTCGGTTTGTTTATAAAAATCCGAGAAGTTAACATTTCTCTCGATAATATATTTCATACAATCGGCCATCATCTCTTCTTCAATATCACCAGAAATCATAAAATAACCAGCATCTTCAAATGACAAATATGTTCTTGGACCGGATTTTTCTATTTCTGACATTTGTATTTAATCCTTGTATTTTTAGTAATAAAGACTTTTATTCAGTTGTCGGTTTCGGTTGAGGAATTGCCGACCAACGAAAGTATTTATCATTTCCATACAAAGATTCGATTTTTCTGGTGGCCTCGAATGGTGTAGAAGCATATACTATTTCTTCTGTAAGAAAAGATCTTTCTTTACCGTAATAAAATTTACATTTATAGTTCATTTTAGTTTTCAATTATAGAGTATTCCAGGTTCCATCAAAGTTAGTGTAAAAAACATTCTTAATACCGAAATCGGCTATGGCTCGCTGACATCCGATGCATGGTTTAGTCATACCAAAAATCATCTTATTCGAAGTATTATTCATATGTTTTACGCGACAAATAATTAAAGTGCTTTTTGATATCTGATTCAAATCCAGATGTCTCAAAGAATTCTTTAAAGCAGAAGTCTCGGCATGAAGAAAAATAGCATCTTTATTGGCTGCATACTTTACTTGAAATGGAGAAGTTTTAGAAGAATTCACCCCGACTGAAATAATTCTATTCTTATAGATAATCCCAGCAGCAATTTTGGCTCCGGCTATTCTAGGAGTAGCAATTGCAATTTCCGTTAATACACGAACAATTCTGGAATACCTATCAATGTCCATATAGATAGTATATCAAAAAACTTCTTCATTGTCAACCTCCCCAGAAAAGAAAAATACCACTTGCTTTCTTCCGCTGAACTTGGTACAATGAGTATGTAATGCGAAAACAGTAGTATAAAAGTATTATATAAAGGATATAAAATGATTTAGTTTAAGACAGACAAAGAGAAAAAAGTTCTCGGGATCTCTTGACAACCTCTGAATCGATCTGCTAAGATTAATGTATGAACAATTCATTTAACGAACAAAAATTTTACCGTACATTGACTCTGATGATGTGGTTATGTGGTTGTGTTATTTTTGTAATAGCAGTTTTTGGATTTTTTTTCTAACATTTATGAATCCAAACAGATGAATATTGAACAGAAACGAATCCAAAGCGATATCGTTTGTGGTCGAAAAATAAAATAATAGTTGACAACCAAGAAAATACCTGTTAAGATTGAAAATATATGATTCTAAACGCCACACAAGAAAACAAAGCAACACTCTCAGGAGTCAGTGCAGTTTCTTCTTTCTCCATTAAAGCTTCCGCCAAAGCTTTTGATATTCTTTCGAGCGGTCTATATGCAAACAAGATTCGTGCAATCGTCCGAGAGTTGTCTTGTAATGCATACGACTCGCACGTTGCAGCCGGGAAAGGTTCTGTCCCATTCGAAGTACATCTACCGAATCAATACGAAACTTATTTCTCGGTAAAAGATTTCGGAGTAGGTCTTTCTCATGAAGATGTAGTGAATATCTACACAAAGTATTTCGAATCGACTAAGACAGACAGTAATGATTATGTCGGTGCGCTTGGACTAGGATCAAAGTCTCCATTCTCTTACACCGATAATTTTTCTATCATTGCTGTTAAGGATGGTATCTGCGGAATCTATTCGGCATTCGTCAATGACGAAGGTGTTCCTAGTGTCGCTCTTTTGAGTACTTCTCGGACCACCGAGCCAAATGGTGTAGAAGTAAAATTAACTGTTGTCAATCGCGACGACATGTATAAGTTCCAGAACGAAGCAGTAGAGATTTTTACTTGGTTCAAATATCAACCAACTGTTAAAGGTTGGTCTGGTTTTACGGTTCGATTAGAAGAAAAGAAAGCTCTATACAAACCGAAGTACATTGACGAAAAGTTAATTTCAAATATTAGAATTTCGGATTGTGCTCAATCGAATCAAAGCAAGCCGATGGCTATCATGGGTAACATTGCTTATCCTATTGATATGCCCAACATTGAAAAGAATCTTGGATCGCTTGGTCGTTTTTTAACTTTGAATGATGGTTATTATGGTTACAACAAACAAATTCTTTTAATCGATTTTGCGATTGGTGAGATTGAGTTCCAAGCCAGCCGTGAAGGTCTTTCTTATACCAAAGCTACTATCGAAGGTATCAAAAATAAGTTACAGGTCCTGGAAGATAATCTTTACACTTCATTCGAATTGATGGTTTCTCAACAAGATCAAACTTCCTGGGAATTTCCGAAGTGGATCAAGAGTATGGCTGATAGCCACCTTTGGAAAGAAGTCGTTATTGTTTGGTTACAGGTACAGAAGAATCCTAATATCTGGTGTACACATAGGAACGGGAATCTACATTTTAATCAATTTAATTTAAATCCTGTATTACTAGCCGAAGCCAATCTGGTTCAGGTTCATTTGAACAAAAATACTGATAATGAAGTTTCCCCTCTTAATAATAATGTTATTGTTTTGAATGACACCAAGTATGGTTCAAAGACAAAATTTAATCGGTATCTGAAAAGTACTAAACGGGTAGCTGCAAGATATTATCTTTTGGATAAGTTAGATAAAAACAAACCAATTCTTTTTGATAAATTAGTTTGTTTACTGAATCAACCACCGACTGAAATGTTTGTCAATCTTTCTAGCTTATCGATTCCGAAAACTGAACGAACAGCCTTTTATTATGTAAAAAAGCCACCGACATTTATTCGCTTGAAAGAATTGGTTTCTGGTTCTGCTCGTCGGCGTCAATCTTTTTGGGATGATAGCAAGCCAGTAACTAAAGAAGAATTCAATAAGATGAATTCGGAGACTCAATATTACATTCCTTTGAATGATGCGAAAGCACCTGTAAGTAAAGTGTTCGATGCTTATCTATTCACCAATTCTTTTTTGACTAAAATTTTCGATACACTTAATTTCTTGACAAAGGTTAAGTTTTATGGTATCCTTAAATCAGACCTAACGAAGATTGGAGCCTTTAAGAACTGGGTTAATGTCGAAGATTATATTACCGAGCATTTACGAGTCTTCAAGGACAAATATCAAGTATGTTACGTTGCATCTAATCGTAGCGAGACTACATTACCGTTACGAAAGTTCCTAAGCAATACTAAGGTTACTGAATATTTTCCGACTTTTGTAAATAATGAAGGTGTTTTCTGGAAGTTCGTAAAGGATTTTGGATATAATAAAGATATCACAACACTAAGTACACATTTCTTCGGGGATATTGCTTCTAAATATATTCCTGGTTATATGGATTCTTTCAAGAAATTTTCTGAAAAAGATGAAAGCGGTCTGACCGAGATTTTAAAAACTTATCCTATGTTGTTTCTAATCCATCAATATAGTAACTACTTCTCCTATTCCGAGATTCTTAATATTTTTCAATATATCGATCTCATCGACAAAACTAACAAAACCACTGGAGTTAAATAATATGTATCCTTTTCTAAAGCAAGGTTCGAATTTGAATATGGTCATTGATAATAAGTCGTATGTCATCAATGATCAACACTTAAACTATAACGAAATCCTAGAAGCTATTAAGAATGACGATTCGGAACGAGTCAAGTCATTGGTCGATGTCAAGGAATCTTTGAATGTCTTTTCTGAAGGTAATGTTACCATCGAAGATGAGTCTATTCTTTGGAAGGGAGTGCCGCTTCAGAATTTCCTCTGTGACAAGATGCTTGATATGTTCCGCGAAGGTTTCTCTATCACGCCGCTTGTTTTATTTCTTGAGAACCTGATGCTCAATCCTTCGAATCGTTCTGTTACGGAACTTTATCGATTCCTAGAACGTTCTAATATGCCTATCACCCCTGACGGTCATTTCCTTGCATTCAAGAAGGTACGAGATGATTATAAGGATGTTCATTCTGGTACATTCGATAACTCTGTCGGACAAGTTGTTTCGATGGAACGTAACCAAGTAGACGACGACAAGGATCGTACTTGTTCTAACGGTCTACATTTTTGTTCAGAAGATTATCTTGCCAATTTTAGTGGTGATCGCATCATGATCCTTAAAATTAATCCTCGTGATGTTGTCAGTATCCCTTCGGATTATGGAGACACAAAGGGTCGCTGCTGCCTCTATGAAGTAATCGGTGAGTTGGAGAATACCGAGAAGACTACTATCTCTACTACCTTTACTAAGTCTGTTCAAGAGAATGGAAATAACATTTTCGGAGTGGACGAAAACGAAGCAGAAGATGATTACGATAGCTATGAAAAGGAAATGGAGGAAAGCGAAGACTACTATTGTGATTGTGATGCTTGTCGAATAGCTATGATGAATGCTTTTAATTAATAATATGGGGGGAGAAAAAATCTCTCCCCCCATATAAATACTCTTTTATGAAACTCAAACAATACCTCGATAAAAATTATCCCGATCCATATATATCCGATAATGTGTTGATTTATTTATTCGAATCAATTGAAGGTGGTGGTTTGTATACCTCAATAATTCTAAAAACGACTGGATTATTTAAGTATAATAATAAAGCAGAAGTTACAATACAGTGTCGCAATCAAACATATTTCATTTATTTAAATGATACTGATGAAGATTTAATTATAGAAAAAACTTTCTCTGTTAAAGTACCTAAAATTATAAAAATGATGTTAGAGATAAATAATTTATGAGTATTCTCCTCGTAGGAGAAAATTTTTTAAATGATTGTTATTATTAAAGCAACTGAACCAATTTTACATCGAATGAAAGAAGATATAAAATTCTGATGTATCAAGATTTCGAAACGTTAATTAAAAAGAATTGAAAAATTTATATCAAGCCAAATATAATGAATTTTTCAATCCAAATGGAGTAAATGAATGCTATTTCAAAAAATTCTAGAATCGTCCTTTTCTTCTAAGTTTTCGACTGTGTCTTATTCACAAAAAGTATATGCAGCATTATGCAATAATTGTGTAGAAGATCTTGATGAAGATACCGAGTATACTCTTAGCTGGAGGGAAGCGGCTGGACTAGTAGCCGATATTCGTAATAATTTATTCGATCTAGAAGAACAGTATATTGATTGGTATTGTTCTGGTTCTGGGATAATGGATGAAGAGGAATTCTGTGCAGAAGGTTTTATAGACCAAGAAATTCTGGAAGACTTTCAATCGATTGGTGTTTATTTAGGTGGTTGACAATAAAGAAGTTTTTTGCTATACTTATCTACATGGACGTTGAACAAGAGATATTAGGAAATATATAAATACTTTATATGATAACAGACAATTTCAAAAATTCTTATTTAAGTATCCTTGATGCCGAGGAAAATTCATTTAAAAACAAAGTCAAAGTAATGATGACAAATATCCTTAATGAAGAAGCTGGTTTAATAGAAGCTGAAGTTCCACGAAAGAATTACCTAAAAGAGTTAGAAAAATACCTCGAAACAGAATTTTTTTCTGATGACCGAGAAATTTCTGTTGAAATTTATAATATGTTAGAGAGAGAACCGGGTGATTATATTAATAAGGCACTCGGAGAAGCCGAAAAAGCCTATTATGATACTGCTGGTAATTCTGAATATTCATTCTATGAATTTTTATTCCAAGAATCTTTTGGTGTAGTCGATAAGTTTCTTGACACCCAGCCAAAAATGTTCGTGAATTTCATGGAACGATTGTTTTATGCAATTAGAAACACTCGTTATTAAAAAAGATTTGTTATCACAAAGAGTTATAATATAGTAGAGCTTCCACCCTCAAAAGTGGGAGCTTTTTGTTTTGTATAAATACCTTAGGAGAATTATTTCTTAGAAAATGAAGATCACCTTAAGCAAAATTCCATTTACCAAAGATTCAAGATCCTATGCTTCCTATGCTATGAATGTATTCAAAGCTTTGCGTACAAACTTATCTAATACTACCAATACCAAACAGTTTATAAATGAAATAAATGAGATTAATGACATGAAGTTGGGTGATGAATTAGAAGTAATTGTAGAAATTTCTGTTCAGAAGAAAAAGAAGAGATAAAAAACATGTTATCATTTAAAATATTTAAAGATCTTCTAGACGAAGATTATAAAACAACAGCCATAAAATTCGTTGCTTCTGGTATTGATAAGGCTCAAGTTGATGATTATATTAAGAAGTTCAAGGAACTTTCTGACAAACAAAAGCTAGCTGGTGAAGAAAAGAATATTGATAACTGGGCTAAGAAGACGTTCTCTGAAT
>Ga0208966_1000186_pt1 | contig 20328 bp, 20 predicted proteins | sample GreLakmeHU45MSRF_FD_187701 | JGI IMG/M metagenome (GOLD analysis project Ga0208966, IMG submission 187701) | Freshwater lentic microbial communities from great Laurentian Lakes, MI, USA - Great Lakes metaG HU45MSRF (SPAdes) | ecosystem: Environmental > Aquatic > Freshwater > Lake | place: Great...
TTTTATCAATAATAAATTTATTTTTTGCATCTGTGTTTTCATTAATCATATCAGTATTTAAATCAGTAATTCTTTCAGAAATAATATTGCTTGTATATACTATAAAGTTGCTACTATTGGTATCATTCAGGTTAGCTTTAGTAACTAATATATTACTTGTAGATACTATATAATTGCTACTGTTAGTATCATCGAGGTTCGCTTTAGTAACTAATATATTGCTTGTAGATACTATATAATTGCTACTATTGGTATCATCGATGTTCGCTTTAGTTACCAATATATTGCTTGTAGATACTATATAATTACTACTGTTAGTATCATTAAGATTCGCTTTAGTAACCAAAATATTGCTTGTGGATACTATATAATTGCTACTATTGCTATCATTCAAATCAGCTTTAGTTACCAATATATTGCTTGTAGATACTATATAATTGCTACTATTGGTATCATTTAGATTCGCTTTGGTAACTAATATATTGCTTGTTGTTGTTACATAATTGCTACTATTGGTATCATAAAGGTTCGCTTTGGTTATCAAAATATTGCTTGTAGATACTATAAAGTTGCTACTATTGCTATCATTCAAATCAGCTTTAGTTACCAAAATATTGCTTGTTGATACTATATAATTGCTACTATTGCTATCATTCAAATCAACTTTAGTTACCAAAATATTGCTTGTTGATACTATATAATTGCTACTATTGGTATCATCGAGGTTCGCTTTAGTAACTAATATATTGCTTGTTTCATATATTTTTGTTAATAAATTAATATCTCCAATCAGATAGGAAGTTGCATCAATATTTCCATCTAGTTTTATATTACCAATAATATGCAATTTTTGCTGTGGATTATTTGTTCCTATACCTACATATCCAGAATTAGTAAAATTAATAACATTATTAATAACATTATTAGAACCACTCTGTATACTGAATATAGAATTCGAATTTGATATACGCCAATCTGTATTTGAAGTAGAAGCAGAGAAAATATCATTATTACCATTAATAAACTCTATATTTGTGGAAGCGTTGCTTGATAAACGCTCATCTTGCAATCTAATCGCAACATTATCTTGTACTAAGTGAATTAATTTTTTAGGATTTGTAGTTCCATATCCAACATTTAAATCAGGTATCATTCGCTATTAATTAAATACTTAATACTACTTTTAAATACTTTTTAAAAAAATAATTATTGAGTAATATGTAAAGATTTATATAAGATTTACATTATAAATATAATATATTATATTTGAATGTCAGTAAAATTATCCAACTTGTTCTCTAAATCTATTGATGTTGGAGAAGAAACAATTGCAGATAATAAGGTTGTTAGTGAAAAAGTAATTTGCAATAGTGATGCAAATAAATCAAATAATGATTGGTGGTTTCCTTCAAAGAATGGTAAAAAAAGAATAATGTTATGTGGAACATATCCTATTGGTGCTAGTAATGGATATTCTAAAGTAGTATATTATATTTCAAAATATCTTGGAATATATGATGATATTGAATTAACAGTATATGGGTTTCAAAATATAAATTGTGCGGATAGTTATGCTATACGCGATGACATACCATCGAACGTTAAAATACATGATGCTATGAAAACTGAGAATCCGCGTCGTAATGGATTTGGTGAATTAGAGATTGGTGGTTATATTAAAAATAATCCTCAAGATATTATCATTATTTTTAATGATAACATTATTACAACAGCATTAGTAACTAATATAATGAATGAATGTGGTAAGCAAAAAAACAATTTTAAATTAATATCTTATATGGACCAAGTATATCCTTATCAAAAAAAAGATTATATTAAATTATTAAATACATATATTGATGGGATTGTTGCATTTACGCCTTATTGGATGGATATCGCAAAAAAATTAGGTATACGCGAAGATATACCTATGTATAGTTTTCCACACGGTTTTGATACTAATGTATATTATCCTATACCGACTGATATAGCACGATTATTCTTTAATTATGAAAATGATGCTTTTATGGTTTTAAATCTTAATAGAAACCAACCGCGAAAATGCTGGGACCATACAATTATTGCTTGGGTTGAATTTGTAGAAAAACATTATTTAGTTAATGTATTAAATAAAAAAACAAATATTACAACAAATAAACATACAAAACGACCTATAAAATTAATTGTAGGTACCAGCATAGATGCTTATTGGGATTTAAATGATGTTTTAGAGAATGAAGTTAAATTTAGGAATGTCCCTTTAGATTATGTTAAAAATACTATAATAGAGGTATCAAATCCGCAGCAATTATCAGATAAAGAGATTAATATTTTATATAATTGTTGTGATGTCGGATGTAATAATTGTAATGGAGGGGGGTTCGAATTGACTGTGTTTGAATGTTTAGCATTAGGGAAACCTCAAGTATCTTCATTTGTAGGAGGTATTCGCGAATATTTAACTGACAATAATTCAACACCTATTAGATCATCAATTTATCAATATTTAGATAATAAAAGCACCGGAATAGGAGGTAAGGCAGAAATTACAGACCCACATGATTTCGCAGAGGCTTTTTGGAAATATTTAAGCAATCCAGACTTAGCTGCTAAACAGGGAACTAAGGGGCGTGAAAATATTTTAAAACATTATAGATGGGAAACTCTAGTTGAATATTTTTATAAAACTATTCTAAGTAAATTATAATTTTACAATCTTAACATTTTCATTATTATTGAAATATATACCTTTCTACTCTCAAGTTTAACATATATTGGATTAGATAACATCTCAAGTTTAACATATTTTGGATTAGATAACATATTATATTTATATACTATATAAAAATATATATATTATAAAAAGTGTAAACTTATATAACATATTATATTTATAAAATGAATAAAGATAATAATAGCACTCCACAATTTGTAGACGATAAATCTACCAAACAACCTGATATGCAATATCCCGTGCAAGATACATCACAATATCCTGTACAATATCTCCCACAATATGGTTATCAATATTATTATAGGGTTGTAGATGCTACCGATAAAAGAACTCCATATGATGAGCAACTTATGTAAATTTTTTGTAAAATGTATAAATAAACAATTATTTTTCTAAAACTATTTATATCGGTTTACGTATAAAATTATTATTACTAATATCAATATCTTCAGGTATATTTTCTTCTAAAAGTTTTTTATACATAATGCGTTCAACCTCACTATTCATATATTTATCGCTAATATTGAAAGTATTTTCGCTACTATTTTTAGTATCATTTTCTACTGTTCCATATTTTAACGGAATAAATTGTTGATAATCAGTGATATTTAATTTATCATAGGATGTATAAGGATAAATAACAATATTATCTTCGGATACAACACCAACAATATTTGCAAGAATAACATTAATAATTGTTCCATTTGTTATTGCAACAAGTTTAATATGTTTTCCCTGAAACTTTCCTGCGCGATATAATATCATATCAATATCAAACATATAATATGAAGAGTATAATTTATGTTTTCTATATCTTAACATTATATCGTGGACAATCTGTATCTTTTGCTTTTTATCTTCACCGGGCAAATTCATAATAGGACTATTTAATCTTTTAATAGCAAATTCAAATATTTTATCATAATTTGATTTTAGCAAGTTCTTTTCGTTTGCGTCTTTTAATGTTTTTGGATTTATCCAATTATTCCATTCGCTCCCTTCAACAGCAATAATAAGTTCTTCGCAATTACTTTTAAATACTTCCTTTAATTTACTATTAAAAGTATTGTTATCAAATTCATAATAGTATACATTAACGGCTTCCTTTTTAATATTTACATCATACGGGATGCTAGAATTAATTGTATGTCTATTCCAAGGGTATTCTCCAGTATTCTCATACATTAACCTGATATTATATGGTTTATATTTGAATTTATTTTCATAATTAATATCTCCGGTATCTTGATTAAACATTTCAATATTACTATCTATTGATAAATATCTATATATTACAATACTGAATATTAATAATATTAATAGGGTTGATATAATTTTAATTATATTAATTAAAATATTAAAATTCATTATTTTATAAGTCTCTATAATCTAATAAGGAAATTATTGTATTTAAATTATTTTTTTTTCTTTCATTAAAATCATCTTCAAATACATAATCTACCAATTTATTGCCCCCTGCATTTTCATCATTCTCGCAATTATAGCAAAGTGGTTTATTTAAACCAGTATCAATATATTTATTAAAACCCAATCTTTTTACTCCAACAGGAAATTCGCAAAACCCGTTATTTATACAACCTCCTCTATTATTAGGGTAATTCTTATTTGATTTATAATAGGGACATTCTATGTCTGTGCTACATTTTTTATCCCACAAACTATAATATTTTTTTGGAGTCCCGTCAATATTATAATAAGAATCACATTCAAATTTATTCACAATATTATTATTTCCATAACAACCATAATGACCGCCTTTATCACTTTTGTCGTATTTTTCCTTAACCGCTTCTAAGTAATCTTCAGGCATATCTAAGCGAGTTATAAAGTTTTCAACAGAACTAATTATATTATAACTCATTATTGGTAATAGACTATTCTCTGAACTTAAATATATTTCATTATTTGTTTTATTATTAATGTTTTTATTATCTGTAGTATTAGTTTCTTTGCTTTTATTATAATAATACTTAACGGTATTGTAGTTTTCTTTAATAAATGGATAATATGCTTTAATTCTATTAATATCTACGTCTTTTAATCCATTTATATAATACTTTTGATTGCATATAAAGTGCATATATTCGCTATCAAATACCATATATGTAAATAAATAATCAAACATTTTATTGGTATTTTTTAAATCTTCAATTTTAATCCTTTTTAAATATATATTATTTACATCTAAGTTATACCCGTTGATTAATGCTTGTATGAACAAATAATCGCTCATGTATATATACGCAACAACTTTACCGTAAAGTGCCCATATACAATCTTCTTCGCGTAATATATTATTACTAATGCATATGAATATACCCTCCTTGTAATTACTAGTTTTTGCTTTATTTTTTAGTATGTAATAATTTATATAAGGGTCAACTAACAATTGTATAATAGAATTATTTGGTATAGCGCTAATACCTATTGTATTTTTATCTAATATATTTGTTTTTTTAATATTATCAATTACAGTTGCTAAATATTTACTTTCAATAATTATATATTTATCGGATGATATATCTTCGCCCTTACCTTTAATATTTAGGAGATTATCAGTTATTATTATTGGATTATTAACAAATGTTTCATTATTATAACCTGGTATAAATAAGCATTTAATTAATATTATACTTGCGATTATTAATGTTACTATTAAAGATATATATAGCAAATACATTTTTTTCTTTCCTTATTAAAATAATAGATAAAGAATGCTTTCTAGAAAAATTATAACACTATTAATATATATAATATTACTTGCTATTATATTTGCTATCCAACCAAATTTATTTTTTGATAAAGACGGGAATATGAAATGTTTTGGGTTTGATATAAATAATTCTGATGATAATGATACTTCTAATACTATTTTACCGCTAATATTATTTGTTCCATTTATTGCGCTATTATCATATTTAATAATATTAGTAATTGAAATAATATATACTTAAAATTATAATTATTATTATAACATATTAAATAATGCGTGATGTTCATTATACTAAACCCCTAAAGGAACCTAAAGTCCCGAAGGAACCTAAAGTCCCGAAGGAACCTAAAGTCCGGAAGGAACCTAAAGTCCCGAAGGAACCTAAAGTCCCGAAGGAACCTAAAGTCCCGAAGGAACCTAAAGTCCGGAAGGAACCTAAAGTCCCGAAGGAACCTAAAGTCCGGAAGGAACCTAAAGTCCGGAAGGAACCTAAAGTCCCGAAGGAACCTAAAGTCCCGAAGGAACCTAAAGTCCGGAAGGAACCTAAAGTAATAGAAGACCTAGTTATTGATAAAAATGATGATGACGCGATAGAACATATTGATATTGATATTGATATTGATATTGATAATAATTTTATAAAAAAAATATGCGGAAATCATAAAACGTATATTGATATATTGAGATGGTTGCGAACATTTAATTATGATATTAAAATTTCTCCTGAAAGTTGTGTAATTGTTGCAGGACCTACAAGTATCGGTAAATCTTATTCTATAAATAGTATATGCAATTATTTAAATTATGAAATTATATTAATAGATAATAATAATTGTTATAACTCGCAGTATTTAAAAGATATTATATATAAATCAACATCATCTTCTTTTATTCAAATACTTACTAATAATTTTCAAAAGAAGGTTATAATTATAGATAATTTTGATTCATTATTTATATCTGACAAAACAATTAATATTACGTTATTAAAAATATTACAGGAAAATAAGTTAAAGAACATACCTATCATATGTATATCAAATGATGATATTATAAAAAAAATAGGAGATATTAAAAAGTTATGTAATATACATATATTATCCACTCCAAATAATGATGAAATTACGGAGATATTAAATAATAATGGGAATGATATTAATAATATTGAAAAACTTTGCTTAAACTCGAATGGTAATTTAAATAAACTTTTTAGAGATATTAATAAAAATAGTGATGTCATATTATATAGCGATGATATAGAAAACACAAGCGATATAAATATATTATATGGTAATAATTTCAATAGACAGCGAACTAAGAAAATACTTAAAAAAGATCCGTGGATGATACCTTTAAAATTTCACGAAAATTTAATAATTAATTTAAATAATCGCAATTTATCGCTATATAAATATAATGAATATTATAAAAATTTCATATATATAATGTGCATATATGATTACTATATGTTCAAAGAGAATATAGAGGTTTGTATAGAATTATTTGCATCTATGGTATATTATTTATCTTTATTCAAGTATAAAAAGAATGCTACATCAAATATTGGTAATTTTACTAAGATGCTGAGTTATTTATCTTTGCAAAAGAAAAATATAAAGAATAATTATAATTATAAAAATATGCCTTTATATCAAATATCAAATTATCATATTAGTTTATGTAATAGAAAATTTATTTCCTTTAATTAGATAATTAAAATAATAAAATGGAAGCTAATAAAGATGTAGGACTTCAAAATAATAAACAAGGCGAAGGTATTATTGCTTCTGTCGCTGATGCATTTAATAAAACAATAGATACTGTTAAAGATAATGTTAACAATTTTGCTCCATCTATTCATGCAAATAATGTTGCGGGTCCTTCTAATGCAGTTACAACTAATACAGTAGAAACAATTAATAATGTTAAAGAAAGTATTACAAAAGCATTAAGCATTAATGAAAATATATTTTATTTAATACTTATATTAGTTGCAGTCGCGATTATTGTAGGATACTTTCTATACTATATTATAACAGATAATGTATTATATCAACAAAAAATGGAGGTTGTTGGGATGAATGAACCTATAATATGTAATAATTTGTCTTATTTTCCAATAGAAAAAATGTTACCTAATTCTAATGGAATCAAGAGAACATATAGTTTTTGGATTTATATAAATGATATTAATAAATACAGCGGACGTTTCAGACATATCGTACATATCGGAAAAGACTTTCAAAGAATAAAGGACGCTAGCCCATATATATTTTTAGATCATAAGTCTAATAAAATTCATGTTCGGTTTGCGCCAAAAGATGAACCTTCCAATATTATTACTGAGAATCTTACGTTAAATGATATTAAAGAATTAGAAATAGATAAACTACTAACATATGATGGTAATAGTTGCGGAATAACTATTAATTATGTCCCAATACAAAGATGGGTTCATGTAGTAATTGTTGTATCAGATGTTAATGGTGGGTTAATATATTCGTATATTGACGGAGAACTAGCCGAAGTAGAAAAAGCAAAGGACGCAAAAATAAAGCTCCACGAACTTAATTTTGAAAATATAGGTAATTTATTTGTTGGTGGTAGTATTACAAATTCACTAGTAAATACTACAGGATTTTCAGGATTAATTTCAAAATTCGTAATTTATAATTACGATTTGAATAAAAATGATGTATACAAAGAATATAATAAAGGACCGCTGAATGGTTTTCTAGCAAGTATTGGCATTCCAAACTACGGATTAAGAAACCCAATATTTAAAATAGAAAATATTTAATAAACATTAATTAATCTTTAATTATTTTTTTAATTTCCATATTTAAAATAGATAAGATATAATAAAAATGTTAGAAAATTACCCTTTAATACAAGTTATTATATCCTTAATAATTTTGTTATTAATGGGATATGTCGGATATAATATATATTTAATAGAACTTCAAAATATGTTTAGAGGCGAAAATGATATTCGCAAAGAGGTAACAATCTTAAGCGGAACTTATGATTTTAGTAACAGCGAAGCAAAATATAATACTATAGATAAGACGCAATTAAATTTTAAAGATATTAAACCATCTATTAATCAGGACGGTGGTGCAGAATATTCTTATAATTACTGGTTATTTATTGACCAAGACAAAATAGCAGATAATGATAATAAAGGCAATAAAGACATAATATTATTTTTAAAAGGAGAGAAGAACCTTTATTATAATAAATTTAATTATAACTGCGCAAATACCAATACTACTAATAATCCGGTAATAATTACTAAAAATCCTCTTGTTAGATTAAGCGGAGACGGACAAAAAATAGCGGTTGAATATAATAATATATATAATACTGATTCATATCAACATGGTTCTATATATAAAAATTGTAAAAATATATCGTCATCTAGCAAATGGAACACCCGAAATAAAAATATGTTAGGTGTTTATGATATTAAATTTAATAATAAATGGTTTATGGTTACAATTGTTATGAAAGAAGTATCTGATAGCAATAATGTTTTATCTATAAACAGGGCATCATGTAAAATGTATATTAATGGCACTAAGTTATTAGATAAGAAGGTTGAAACTAAATATGTAAATAATATATATTCTGCAACATTTAAGAATAATTCTTCGCCATTTTATGTTAACCCGTTAATTAGTAATACTGAAAAAACAAACTCTCCATATCATAGAGTAACGACCGGAAATGTATTAAAAATATCAGATGTTAAATATTATAATTATGCTATTAATGATGATATAATAACATCCTTATATAATAAGGGATTTAATACTGATATAGCGGTAACTACGACTATTGATAATAAATTAGCAAAATATAATATGGTATCAGTAGATGATATGGATTCTAACATAATTAAAGAGTTATAATGATAATAATAATTATGTATATATAATATACAAATGCCACCTAGAATATTATTAAGTGACTTATATACTTTAAAGGACAAGAAGGAACACGCAAAATATCAAACATTTGACAAAATTATAGAAATTTGTCATAAGAAAATTAAGCATACCGCAACAATAGGAGGGATGAATATATTCTATGAAATACCCTTCTATATATTTGGAAAACCATTATATAAAATAGCAGATTGCATAAAATATATAATTGATGCATTAAGAAAAAATGGGTTATATGTCCAAACATTACCAGAACCTAATAATAATATTATATATATATCTTGGAATCCGAGCGAACTATCCACAAATGTTAAAAGTTTAGGTTATACAGGTAAGTTATAATTTTATTTTTTTGTTATTATTAATAATATATATTAATATATTAATATATTGATATATTAATATATTGATATATTATAAATATGCCAGTTAAATTAAATAAGGACCAATATTTATTATGGATAAAAGACCCTAGTATTTCTCCTTATATAAATATTGGTCGTTATGATATAAGAATTAGAAAAAATATTTTAACTGATGAAGCATTAAAAAATCCGCTATCTTTCTTAAAAGAAATTCAGAGAATTACATTTCATAATACATCTTTAAGGGAAGCTATAGTAAAACAAATTAATAAATATAATCTTAATAAAACACCAAGATTATACACCCTTAATGATAAATTGAAGTATGCGATGGAAGAGATAATAAAACAAAATAGTGTTAATATAGATTATGTAGAAACTTATTTTACTGAAAATGAATGCAAAAAATGGGTTAGCAATCATTTACTAAATCCGCGCAATAATGAGGATATTGAGCAAAATAGTAGCATATATATTGAATTATTATATACTACTATACAATATGGAATATATATTACAAATATTGAAAATAATTTTAAAACATCGTCCTCTTCCTTCCTCCACTCGCCAAATAAGATAAAAGATGATAATACTATAAATATTATTGATGGTATACGGAAACGATTAAAGTTTATGAAAGAGAATGATGAATTATTCTTAAAACATAATATTGAATCATTTGATAAGTTATTAAATATACATGATGCGGTGCCAGCTAAAAAACCTAAATTAAAGAATTCATTTAGTGTTTCTACATCTTCTTCTCCCAAAAGTTTGAACTCTGCAGAAAAAAGAGAATTAAGAGATAATATTTTAATTAAAAATGAAAAAGAAAAAGAATATTACAAATATACGCGTCTTAAAAAACTTCAGAAAAAACTTCATAAAAGCGCATTAGCGCCTGATGTTGATAAAGATGTTTTTTCTAAATTTAAAACATTTCTTCTCACTCTTGATAATGGATTAGGAAGATATAAATCTATAGAACAACATCCATTAATTGATGGTATATTACAAAGTAATAGTGAAGAAAATAAAAATAATCAGGAATTTATGGAATATGTAAAAGTATTTTATGATATGTATAATGTTGAAATGAATAAAGATATTACTGATTTTGTTAGAAGATTAATTTATAATATTTACGAGCAAATTTTAAATAATCCAACATACCGAGTAATGATTGTTTTAGAATGTTTTTCATATATTTTACATCAAAACTATTACCTAATAATAAATAAAATAAGAAATGCATTATATGAATATGTCGATAATTATAAACCTGATTTAGGTAAAGATATAATTAAATATTTTAAAAATTTAGTAGAGGATATAATACCACGATATTATGTATTTGCTCTTCCATACAAAAATGGAAATGGTCGTGATAAAAGAGGCGAAATTAATTATGATTATAGAGATGAAAATTTAAATCATCATAATTCATATTTTAGAGAAGTATATTTTAATAAATATTATTTACTATTATTTAATAATAAAGATTGTATTAATAATACTCAATATAGATTACCAGAAGGAGAAGGATTTATTAATGGCAAAAAATTAATGAGAAAGTTTTTTGAGCTTCGTGACCCGTATTTCAATACTATTATTGCTGAACAAATTATTGTTTCAGACAATGATGATTTGAATGATTTTACATACGAAGAATGTAAAGATTGGGTCATGATTCCTATTATTAATCCGCGAACATTTGAAAAAATATCAATAGATTCACCAATATATAATCGCTTATTATGCATGACTTATCAATATGATTGTAATTTAATACCACGTATGATAACAACGCGCGGTGCTCTTATATTAGGCGCATTAAAGAAGGTTATTGAAGAAATATTAAAAAAATCGGGAAAACCTCCACAAACGAGGGAACAATTAGAAGAGTATATTATTCAAAAACAATTTATAAAAGAAAAAGGAATTGAGTTTTCCAAGTTTATTCCTAATATTATTGGGTTAAAATGGAAAGATTATGGAGTTAGTGAACCAATTAATGGAGTTGATATTACAGCAAATAGTATAGCGCTTGTGGAAGCGATGGAGAAGAAAATCCGTAAACCGCGAATAGCATCAAGAAGTTCGCAAGACCCAGTAGCATTTTATGTGTTTTTTAAGAAGACTGAATGGGATAATTTTGGTATTACAAATATAGCAAAAAACAGTTTTATAAAAGTTAAGGCACATTATTATATTCCTGTTGTTGCAGTTGATAAAATAGACAACTTTCGATTGCAACCAAAAAAAGTGAATATTTTAAAAAATAGTGCGGAAATTGCAAATAATCACTATAATATTGTAAATTGCTTAAAATGGGTTATGCAACCTAACAAAAACCCTATAACAAATAAATTAATAGATACAGATAGTCCTGAATACAATTTAATTTTTGAACAAGCATTAATACTAGATTCTAATATTCAACCAATAGATATAACGCGCAAAGGAATTGCATTCAAAAAAAAAATATTAAAAAATAAAAAGAAAAATTTTGGTGTAACAAGAGTTATAAATAAGAAAGAAAGTATTATATCACCTTCAAAAAGAGAAGAAATAATAAATAAAAGTAAAATATGTGAAAGTATTAATAATATATATATAGATAATGAGAATGATACAAAATATTTAGATTTTAAAAATAAGATGCTCAAAAAGTGCGATAAATATTTGGGGGAAAAATATGTCTGTAATTTAGCGAATATTAAGAAGCTACTTAATGACAAGTTTATAAAGAGGAACAAAAAAAAGACTGAAAAATTTATATATTATGAAGGGTCCGCTTTGTGTTCTGTTATTGCTCATTATGATATGGGCGATAAATATGATTACAACGCGCCAAATATTTTTATTAATCAATATAAGAAAATATTTAAAGTATATATAAATGAAATAGTAGAAATAGATGGGGAATTACAAGCGTTAAAAAAGAGGCCTATTGATGCCGGAGGTGTAACTAGAGAGTTTTTTACAAAATTATTTGAAGAATTATTTTGCGATGAAGAGAATAAAAAGAGACCATTTATACTACCTGAAAAAAATGGTGGAACAAATAGGTATTACATAAATCCAAACTTTGAACCTGATGAAAACTTTAGAAAGGTGTTAAGATATATTAATAAATATATTCTAGCAGAAGAAATTGGAGATTATAATACTGAAAAAGAATATGAAAATATATACTTTATAATTGGTAAATTTTTAGGGATTGCGTTAGTTAATAACGAGATAGGATTACCGAAGCATTTTTCTACATATATATTATCAAGATTTATAAATCCAAACAAAAATATAGATAATTATGATATATTATATTTTTATTTAAGAGATTTTAGTAATTCTAGCGCTTACATTAATATGATGAATGAGCAACAAAAACCTAGTATAGATATGTGTGATTTCGCATTTAATGATTATTATATTTTATCAAAATCTTCTAAACATGGACAACCATTAACAAAAGATAACTATATTAAATATATGCTACAATTATCTAATTATGCTGTAACTAAAAACTTCTTATTTAATGGTGGTGAAGAATCTAATAAAAATACGGAAGGATCTAATAAAAATATGAAAGGGATATATGAATCATTATTTGCCGGCTTTGATAATGAATTAAGAACCTTTTTATATAATAATAGTGTATCTATTGATATACTTGACAAACTTATTACAAATGAGCAATTAGACCAAGAGATTTTATCAGAGTTTGCAAGAGAACTAAAAATATCAGTTATTAAGTTTGTAGATGATAATTATTATGTACAAAGTTTGACGGCTGTATCGTTGACTGAACCAGAAAAACAAGTAATAATAAATGAGTTGAGAATATATTTGACAAATATTATTATAAATAAAAGAGATAAAGAAACAGATTATGCGCACTATGAATTTGTAAGAAAATTACTGCAGTTTTGGACTGGGTTTAGTTACTATGATAAGCTTGCTAATATTGGAGAAGGTGGGTATAAATTCTTCTATATGTATGGTGGCGATACGCGTAGATTTCCGATTGCTCATACATGTTCATATCAATTTGAATTTTATGGATTTCCAGCAGATATAAAAACAGAAGATAAGGAAATTTACCTATACGAAAAAATAAAATATGCGGTATTTGGATCCGCAGGAATGGATATTGCATAAATAGTTAAATTATATAAAAAATATATGATTATATATATTAAGGAAGAATAAAATGCAAATATTTGTGAAAACTTTGACAGGAAAAACTATTACGCTAGAGGTTGAAAGTTCGGATACTATTGATATGATTAAATCTAAAATTCAAGATAAGGAGGGTATTCCTCCAGACCAGCAACGATTAATTTTTGCAGGTAAACAATTGGAGGATGGTAGAACATTAGCAGACTATAATATACAAAAAGAGAGCACGATCCATCTTGTTTTAAGATTACGTGGAGGAGATTACTAAAAAATGATTAATATCTTTGCAATATTAGGATTATACTCTTAAAATATGGAAGACATCTATTATTTCAGCCAAGGAAGATTAATTCATAATGTTACCTACAAAAAATTTGTAGATACGAAGGATGTTAATGTTAAAGATTTGATAGAAATTGATAATGTTAAGGATATGAAGGAAACCGCAAATAAATGCAAGAGTATATTTAATTTCAAAATATTTAATGCTAGTATTTTACGATATAAATAATATTTATATTAGATAAAGTTCATATAATAAATCTAAAATATCATAAATATTATCTTGTTTAGTTTTTAATAACCCATTCTCATTAAGAATATCATATGCTTTATTCTCATATTCTTCATGTTTCTCATCAAAATATATGTTACCATTTCCATCATCATCTGCATAAATAGCATATAAATAACTAAGAACCATTATGTTGTCTGATGCTTTCTTTATTTTTTTATTAAAATATTTCATAAGATGAAAGCATGTTTTATGAAATAGTTTAGAAGAATCTACTTTAATATTGATGGAGTTTTGACCTCCTATCAACTCATAATATTGTTGAACTATACTATCATAATCGTTGTTATAGCAGTATATATATATAATTTTTAATATATTTAACTTAATAAATCCTCTATTAAATAGGTTCCATATAGGTGCAAAAATCTCTTTGTCATAATCATAAATATTATCAAATGTATCATCGTTTATATCGATGTTAATATCCTCATTATTTTTAAAAATATTCTCATCGTTTGATGAGAAGTTTTTGATTATCCACCTCGTCTCATTTAATGTTAACTTTGAAGAATATATATTAACATCAAATTTATGATAATCAAACATAGGACTATTTAAATTATTATTTTCGCTTGCAAAAATTTCATCTTTAGGTATATTTAATATATATGGTTTGCTGTCGTCTATATTAATACCTTTAAAATCTTCAAACAAAACGCTTGTTTCAAAATCTCCCCAGTCTAAGTTATTGAGGGTTTCACCATAAACACCAAAATTATCTACTGATATATAGTTAAAATAATAGGTTTGATAATAGTTAAAATAATAGGTTTGATATCCAAAATAATACAAGAACTTTGATAGTTTTTTATCATTTAAGAAAATATTTATAATATTTTTGATAAAGTTTTTTTCTAATTGAATATATATTTTTTGAATATATTCATCACATATTATATTATTAATTTTTATTAAAATATCATCTGAAAATTTGCTATTGATAGGGTCTAATAGTAATGGTTTCTTACTTAGAATATTTTCAGAAGTCTTTGTAGACATATTTTGTTGCTCTATTCGTTTATACTAGTAATATCAATTTTTTATATAATACAATTGTTTTTTCATAAAACTATATAAAAGCGTATATATGTATGTATGTATATATATTATGGGAATATATACAGCAGTTATTACAGAGCCTCGTATTCATCGTGCATGGAAACTTGTGCTCAATAATTTCTTAACTAATTTAGATGAACGCTGGGATTTTCTTATTATATGTGGATTATTAAATAAAGAATTTTTGATTGAATTAATTGAAACTAATTTTAAAGAACATAAGCATAGAATAACTATACATCAATTAAATATTGAAAATTTTAGTTACATAGGATATTCAAAATTTATGCTTGAACCATTAATATATGAATTAATACCTACAGAAACATTTCTAACATTCCAATTAGATACATTAATTTCTGCAAAATATAAAGATTATATTTATGATTTTATACAATATGATTATGTAGGTGCACCATGGGGTCATTCAGTTGGTCATGGCCATGAATTAGTTGGGAATGGTGGATTATCATTAAGAAAAAAATCAATAATATTAAATATTATTAAAAATGATATTACTAATAGTAGATATAAAGATAATGAAGATATGTTCTATTCAAATAAAATTATAAATAATAAACCATCGGTAGATGTTGCTAAATTATTTAGCGTAGAAACATATTTTTCTGAAAAATCATTTGGTATTCATGCACCTTATAAGCATTTATTACCTGATGAATTATCAAAAATATCTGAATATATACCTGAATTATATGAATTGATTGAATTAATTTATAGATAATTGCAGTAATAAATCTGTTAGTAATATTTGATATATTTTATTAGTAAAACTATATAAACGCGTATATATATAATATATATAATATATATAATATATTATGGGAATATATACAGCAGTTATTACAGAACCTCGTATTCATCGTGCATGGAAACTTGTGCTCAATAATTTCTTAACTAATTTAGATGAACGCTGGGATTTTCTTATTGTATGTGGATTATTAAATAAGGAATTTTTGATTGAATTAATTGAAACTAATTTTAAAGAACATAAGCATAGAATAACTATACATCAATTAAATATTGAAAATTTTAAGAAGGATGAATATACAAAATTTATGCTTGAACCATTAATATATGAATTAATACCTACAGAAACATTTCTAACATTCCAATTAGATACATTAATTTCTGCAAAATATAAAGATTATATTTATGATTTTATACAATATGATTATGTAGGTGCACCATGGGGTCATGGTATATTAGTATATGATTATGAAAAAATGGATGTTCTCGTTGGAAATGGAGGATTATCATTAAGAAAAAAAACAGCGATGTTAAATATTATTAAAAATGATGTTACTAATACTAGATATGAAAATAATATTAATGAAGATATATTTTTTTCAAAAAATATAAAAAACAAACCATCAGTCGAACAAGCAAAATTATTTAGCGTAGAAACCATTTTTTCTGAAAAATCATTTGGTATTCATAATTGTCATAAGTGGATTACGCATGAACAAATATATAAAATATCAGAACATATACCAGATTTTATTGATTTGATTTATTTACTTGAATCAAAATAAGAATAAATTTGTATATATAAAGAATATATATATATTATCTACAATATGGAAAAATATACAGCAGTTATTATAGAGCCTCGTATTCATCGTGCATGGAAACTTGTGCTCAATAATTTCTTAACTAATTTAGATGAACGCTGGGATTTTCTTATTGTATGTGGATTATTAAATAAGGAATTTTTAATTGAATTAATTGAAACTAATTTTAAAGAACATAAACATAGAATAACCATACATCAATTAAATATTGAAAATTTTACTCATAAAGAATATTCAGATTTTATGGTTGATTCATTAATATATGAATTAATACCAACAGAAACATTTCTAACATTTCAACTAGATACATTAATTTCTGGAAAATATAAGGATTATATTTATGATTTTATTGAATATGATTATGTAGGTGCTCCATGGCATGATATATATTTTATATTTAAAGGTATAAGAGTTGGTAATGGCGGACTATCATTAAGAAAGAAAACTGTAGTATTAAATCATATTAAAAATGATATTACTAATACTAGATATGAAAATAATGAAGATATATTTTTTTCAAATAATATTAAAAATAAACCATCAGTCGAAAAAGCAAAATTATTTAGCGTAGAAACTATTTTTTCAGAAAAATCATTTGGAATTCATAATTGTTTTAAGCAACAAATAATGCAATTATCACATGATGAACTATGTAAAATTTCAGAATATATACCAGAATTATTTGAATTATATGATTTATTATATGAATAACATATCATATTTCTTAACTGGTGTAATAAATTTGATATATTTTATTAATAAAATAATAAAAATTGATTGCATTTACTTTTATTTTAATTAATATAAAGTAATAAAATGAACTCAAATAACACTAATAAAATTAGTTATCGCGCCTTCATCTCGTATACTAGTAAAAGTGAAGATTTTGAAGATGTTAATAAAATTCCACGTGAATTAAAGAGAGGGGATAATAATGTAGTAAATTGTAAAAAGTTTGCCCTTAGAATCAAAGATTTGCGCCTCGCTTATAAAAATAGACGTAGTATCAATAAGGATTGGAAGGATTTCAATAATAAAGTGTAAAATATTAAGTAATAAAAAGTAATAAAAAGTAATAAGAAGTAATAAGAAGTAATAAGAAGTAATAAAAAGTAATACGAAGTAATAAGAAGTAATACGAAGTAATAAGAAGTAATACGAAGTAATAAGAAGTAATAAGGTGTATAATATATATATTTTTTTATATTATACAAACCGAAAAGAAAAATGAGACAGGATTATTTATTTATATATATTCTAAAGCTATGTTTTAGGTAATTTATTAAATGTTATTGCTTTATTTTGGTATTTATAATACATTTTATTACTCTTTATAATTGTAAATTATCAAATGCTTGTCTAAACGCATCATTATCATATGCAAAGTTATATACAACGTTTTTAACCTGTCTATTGACATTTGCTTCGTGAATACCTTTGATAATACATTCTGCTACCTCAATATTACTGACGTTCTCGTGTTTAAAACTTCCACCTGAAATTAGACAAATACGCACAAAATCAATTTTTTCAGTATCTATTTTATTGTTAAAATGGTAAATTGCGTTTGCTATATTCTTACCAACTATATACACAGCATTCTTAAAATTATCTGATGTGTTTCTTCCTCCTTTGGGTCCTACACAGTATATCATCGCTTTATTTGCTTCATTATAATAGGGGGTGTTTTTCAAGATATCTATGAAAATGTCCCCTGGATACAAACTATCATTTAAAAAGTCGCAAATACGGCTCTCAGAAATATACAGATACATATCTTTAAAATATGGGTTGTTTTCAAACTTACCTCCTTTATTAAATGCATCAAAGTGATGTAAAGTTCCAGCTTTTGAAATTAAATATTTATTATTCACTTTATTCAAATATTTAGTTATTGAATATGTATCAGGAATTAAATCTTCTTCTTCATCAACATTATAACAATCCATATAGCAAGATAGATGCATTTTTGTAGATAATTCATATAATTCGGTATCGCAATTTTCTGTTCTAATTGCGATGTTAAATGCTTTGTTTATAGCACCACCTCCAACATATAATCTTTCGTCCCCCGCGTTGAGCGAAACCATAAATGTTGATGGTTTGTCTTCTGTATTTTGATATATATACCTTGATTGCTCATAAACAGGTGTAAAATATCCTTTTTTTTCTTCAAATGTATATTTGAATGTTTCTGTGTCTTTGACCTCAATTGCTACTAGTGTTGTGTTATCCATAACTTGTATTGTTTTAATTAAATATTAAAGTATTAAAAATTATCATTTTTTATTAATTTTACAAGAATACAAAATATCTTCTTGTTTGGGAACATAATATTAATGATATTTGGGTGGTTAAATATAAAGATGCGGTTAGTGTAATTATAAAATGATACTATTATTATTAACAATTATAAGATACTACCATTTTTTCATTATCACTGTAAGATATAATCTGTTTTCCTATTTTTGGATTTAAACAAAACCATAATGATTTAGGTTGTAATATTTTCATATACATATCAACACAATACAAATTGCCGTTTCCTATACTTTCTAATTTTTCAACACCTGACCTATAATTATCTAATAAAATCGGAGCAAACTTTTTAGATACGCAATAACCAGATAATGTTTGTGCATCATTAATTTTAGTAATATATGGCAATATTGTTTTTGTTTCATTAAATGTATTACTTGACAACATTAATACATCATATGTTTCAACGTTTTCAAAAAATAGATTTATCAAATTATTTATATCATCTTGTTGTTCTGTAAATATAAAATCATCTTCTAAAATAATACAATTTTGTATTTCATCAGGTGTGTTAATAAATGCTTCTAATGCTAAAATATGTGATTTTGAACACCCTAAACAACCTTTATTAATATTATAAATAGCATCTATTCTATTTATTTTATTAGGATCTATATTTGTTTTACTCAATTCATTATTGATATGAATATATCTATCCTTTCTATGCTCAAGATTAATATAATATACTATATCAAAATTATTCAATCCTTTATCTTTCATATTTATATAATATTTGTATTATATTTATATATTATCTAATATATATGAATATATTAGATACTATTATCTAAATGAATTATTTAAATATAATAC
>Ga0208966_1000191_pt1 | contig 20165 bp, 17 predicted proteins | sample GreLakmeHU45MSRF_FD_187701 | JGI IMG/M metagenome (GOLD analysis project Ga0208966, IMG submission 187701) | Freshwater lentic microbial communities from great Laurentian Lakes, MI, USA - Great Lakes metaG HU45MSRF (SPAdes) | ecosystem: Environmental > Aquatic > Freshwater > Lake | place: Great...
ACGGCCAACTCGGTGTCAACGATACGACTTCGCGTCAGACTCCCGTAGCCGTCTTTGGCCTTCTTGGACTCGCCCCTTTCTCAACAACCTACGTCACCGCCCAGGGTCTTTCCCTCGGTCTCTCGGCCCCCACCTTCCAGCTCGACCTCTCGACCGATGGCGCCCGTAAGCTCTCCACAACCACCTGGACCACGGGCTCGGACAGTCGCATCAAGTCTGACATCCAATCCGCCAATCTCGCGCGGTGCGTCGACATCGTCGATTCCCTCGATCTCAAGTACTTCAAGTGGGACATCCCCGGCGTAGCTGGACCCACTGACACCCACTCCCTCGGCTGGATCGCCCAGGACGTTAAAGAGTTCTTTCCCAATTCCGTCCGTCAGACCCAGGATTACGGGTTTGACGATTTCCACAATCTTGACTCTGATCAACTCATCAAAACCATGTACGGAGCCCTCAAGAAGATGTGTAGCGACACTTACCAGGTTCCAGATGCGTCTCCACCCCAAGAGGAACCAGTGTCGTCCGATCCAGTTCCAGAACCTTCCCCGGACCCAACCGCGCCTCCTTGAACACCCTGAGTCCCCCTGGACCTATGCCCAGCTTGACCAGTGGCGTCACGTTCACGACCCCGTCCATCGCCGCCCGAGTCACTTGGAACAGCTCGGGTCGTCGCGGCCCGTCCACTACCTGGTACGCCTCGATCGCGTCCGGTACGTACGTGTCCACGTCATGGAATCCGAACGTCCCCCCGATGTCCCTCGTCTCCGTCGAAAACAGGTCACACTCCCACGTCAGGGGCATCGTGGCCCCTTGGAACTTTTCGTGAATCGTCTTTGCGACCCACAGATCGTCAGGGACTCGCCCCCGTGCCGGTGGGAACCGCGTCAAAAGGTCCGCCATCAACCGCGGGTTCCTCAGTGAAAACCCCCCGTTCCCCTGGTAAATCCGTGAATTTCCCAGTGGATCGTGCCACCATCGCGCCCCTATGTAATCAAAGTGCATGAACCGCAGGATCGTGTTTTGCTTGATCCCCGTATCCGTCCCGAACATCAGAACCTTGTGGAACCCCTTGAACTGGTCCCAAAATTCAGGCTTTTGAATCATTGCATTGTTTTCCCAACGCCCAAACGGACCCTCGGGGAGTGCTTTCAACACCACGTTCGTATCGGGTCCTATGATCTTCTTGACGCGGTCCTCATTTTGCTTTGAATAGTAGACACACAGAGACGCATAGGGCAACATACACGAAAAGTTTCGCAGAGACGCCTCAAGGTACGGGTGGTCCCGCGACTCGACCAAAAGACCCATGAGCGGACTCTTTTCCGGGTGCGTCCTGAAATCACACTCCCAATTTTGAGAGTAAAAAGCCTGGGCAGCCGTATGCGCCGGGTGGACAAATTCATCACCCTCGCCGCGCACCTCCACTATCTGCCTCTTAATTTCGTCAAAAAGGTTCCAAGCCAGTGGCAAGAAGGTCACCGGCTCGGGTCCAAGAGTCTTCAGGTACTCTTTTGGTACGATAGGAGATCTCTGACCCGGACTGAATTTGCCCTGTTTAAGCGGGTTATCATCTACGATGGCGTCTGGCTTGATTCGGGCAAAGTTCAGGAACGTGTTGCCCTTTGCGGCCGCCCCGTACGCCACGACCCTCCGGCCGATCGTCGCCCTTCTGACCCGCTCGACCAAAGAGCGACACTTCTTGGCCCATACGACGTACGTGTCCTTCTCGTCCTTCACGACCCGCGCAGGAACTCCATCGAGACCAAGGACAAACATGAAACTCGTGCCGTGGATGGGCGTCTTGCGAACCTCGCGAAGCACGAGACCCGCGCGTTCCACCAGTTGCTTCATAGACCAAGGGTTGAAAAAGTTGATGTGCTCGTGGTAAATCGTATCAAACTCCCCGTTCTGCACCATATCCGCCTGACTCGTCTGAATGTAGACACGTCCCTCGGGCGCCAAGAGACGTTTGGCGTTTTGAAGGAAACTGAGGGGGTCCCTGTTGTGCGCAAAGACGTTCTGGGCGTTTATGATGTCAAAGAGAACACCAGGTTCGTATTCTGAATCGAAATAGCCGAGGGTGACGTCGTGGCCCTTTTGTGTGGAAATTGGCCAAAGGTTCTCGGCGGGGTCGACCCCCCATGTCTCGGCACCGAGAGCCTTGAAAGCGTCCAGCTGGGTTCCGTCGTTACAGCCGACGTCGAGGACGCGGGCGTTTGGGACGTGTACGTCTCGAGCAAAGTCAGCGAGGTACCGACGGTAGGTTTCGCTGGTTCCGCTCACGTATAGGTACTGCTTGAACATGAGGTCCGGGTCTATGAAATACGTCAATTGGAGATGGAGGCAATCCTGGCAAAGATTGACGGCCAGGGGGTAGGATTCTTGGGCCGCGTCTGGGGAATCCAGAAACTCATTCGCCAAGGGTTGAGAACCGAGGTCGAGGGAGGGCTCGAGGTTCGGGGAGTCGCAGGCCAAACAATTCGAGGCCATTTACTTAAAAGGCTCATGACCTGTTTATCTAATGCGCGTACTCATCACGGGTTCAGCAGGTTTTGTAGGTCACGTGCTCGTCAAGAAGTTCCTGGCCGAAGGAGCGACGGTCGTCGGTCTGGATCGTCTGAACTATTCGGGAAATTTGAACAGGATCAAGGAGATTCTGACCCCAGAGACGGAACAGAGGTACTCGGTCCAGCACCACGATCTGAGGTCGGCCGTAAACGAGAGTCTGGCGAATCAGCTGGGTCAATTTGATTTCATAATTCACGTGGCGGCCAGCAGTCACGTGGACCGGTCGATCGATCAGCCCATCAATTTCGTACTGGACAATGTGGTGGGGACGTGTCACGTGCTTGACTTTGCACGCCGTCAGAAGAATCTGAAAAAGTTCATTTACTTTTCTACGGATGAGATATTCGGACCTGCGCCCCCAGGGGTTGCATACGACGAGTACGACCGTTACAACTCGACAAACCCGTACTCGGCGTCAAAGGCGGGAGGGGAGGAGCTGTGCGTGGCGTTCAGGAACACGTACAAGGTGCCTGTGGTTGTGACGCATACGATGAACATATTCGGCCCCCGGCAACATCCAGAGAAGTTCATTCCTATGTGCATTTCAAAGGTTCGTGACGGTGAGAAGGTTTTCATACACTCGGACGAAACTCGGACGATTCCAGGGAGCAGATACTACATACACGTGGAGGACGTTGCTGAGGCTGTTTGGTTCCTCGTGGGCACGGGGGGCGCTTACAAGGTTCAGGGGGAGCCCTTCGGGCTCACACAGTCTAACGACTGTGATCGGTGCCCCAAGTTCAACATCGTCGGCAAAGAGGAGCTTGACAATCTTACGTTGGCTCAGTACATTGCCGAGGGTGTTGGAAAGCCCCTGAGGTACGAGCTTGTCGATTTCCACTCAGCCCGACCTGGCCATGATCTGCGGTACGCTTTGAGCGGGAAGAGACTGGCCGAACTTGGGTGGGAGCCAAAGACGAGCATCAGGGAGAGAATTCGCGAGGTTGTTGAATGGACGGTCGCTAATGAGAGGTGGTGTTTCTAGTCCCAGTTCCCGTAGGGAACTGTGCCCGCAGGGGCCAGCAGTGAAACACGTCCGACTTTTATCTCCACCAAAAATAGATGAGTTCGAACATAGTGGCGAACGTCACCATTACTGGAAACTTATTGGTCCAGGGATTGTACTCGAACGTCGCGTCTTTGAACACGGGCGCTTTGAGTGGTCCGTTCCTGGTCCAAGGAAGTACGACGGCTGCGTCGACGTTTAAGATTTCATCGGGATATAAGCAAACGGCCGTCATCTTGGCGGACGGGACGGTTCGTATGTTTGGAGACAGTGGACAGGGCCAACTCGGAATCGGTGTAGCTGGTGAAACTCGAGAGACCCCCGTGCAGGTTTTTGGAATCTCATCGTCTGCAGTGGCCGTTTCGTGCAAATGGTTTCACAGCCTCTTTCTTTTAGCAGACGGTACGGTGCAGTCTTGCGGAGGTAATTTCAACGGGCAGCTTGGTGATAATTCTACCAATAATAAATCAACACCTGTCCGGGTTTGGGGCATCTCATCAAGTGCCGTGGCTATTGCCAATGGATATTATTTTTCACTTGTTCTTTTAGGTAATGGCACTGTTTTGGGATTTGGGGCATACAACAACGGTAAAATCGCAATCAATGTGTCTGGCGATGGTAGCCGATTAACACCCGTCCAGATTTTTGGTATTTCATCGAGCGCTACGGCCGTGGCGTGTGGTAGTCAACACGCGGCGGTGCTCTTGGCGGATGGGACGGTCAGGACGTTTGGAGACAATGGATACGGCCAACTCGGAATCAATGCATTTGGTGGGAGTCGCCAGACCCCCGTAATGGTTTCTGGCATAACGACTGCAACGGCGATAGAGTGTGGTAGTAATCAGACTGCCATCCTCTTGGCGGATGGGACGGTCAGGACGTTTGGAGATAATACAGCCGGCCAGCTCGGTATCGATGTAAATGGAGGAACTCGCCAGACCCCAGTCCAGGTTTTTGGAATTTCATCGTCTGCGACGGCCATTTCGTGTGGACAATATCACACGGTCGTCCTTTTGAGGGACGGGACGATTCGGGGGGTCGGGGCCAATTCTGACGGCCGACTCGGACTCAATGATAATACACAAAGAAACACGCCCGTCCAGGTTTTTGGTATTTCATCGAGTGCCGTAGCCATCGCGGGTGGTGGGTATCAAACCGCCGTCCTCCTTGCTGACGGAACGGTCAGGACGTTTGGACGCAATGACAAGGGTCAACTCGGCATCAATGTAACCAGTGGGACTCGATCGACCCCCGTGCAGGTTATTACGGCTCTTTCTTATGGCGGGAGTTTTAAGATTGGGGGGGGTTCTCTCAACACCGCTGTTATTTTAGCGGACGGGACGGTTAGGACTTTTGGCTACAACCAAGAAGGCGAACTCGGTTTGAACAATAGGATTGATCAGTCGTCCCCCGTTCAGGTTTTTGGAATTTCATCGAGCGCGACGGCAATTGCGTGTGGTTGGTTTCACATGGCCGTCCTCTTGGCGGACGGGACGGTAAGGACGTTTGGATTCAATTACTTGGGTGAACTCGGCATCAATGTAGCTGGTGCTGGTTCGTCAAGTCGTCAGACCCCTGTACAGGTTTTTGGAATTTCATCGTCTGCGACGGCCGTCGCGGGTGGGCGGTATTACACCGCTGTCCTTTTGGCGGACGGGACGGTCAGGACGTTTGGAGGTAATAGCAACGGCCAACTCGGAATTAATGTAAACGGTGGGACGCGTCAGACCCCCGTCCAGGTTTTTGGAATCTCTTCGTCTGCGACGGCTGTTGCATGTGGATCTTATCACGCAGCCGTTCTCTTGGCGGACGGGACGGTCCGGACGTTTGGATTCAATAACAACGGCCAACTCGGTGTCGGGGATGCGACGACCCGTCAAACGCCCGTCCAAGTCCTGAACATCACGAGTGCCGTGGCTGTGGCGGGTGGACAAACTCATACGGCCGTCCTTTTGGCGGACGGGACGGTCAGGACGTTTGGGTACAATGGTACCGGCCAACTCGGTGTCGGCGGTGGCGCACAAAGTCGCGAGACCCCCGTCCAGGTTTTTGGAATTTCGTCGAGCGCAGTGGCCGTGGCGTGTGGAGACTCTCATACAGCCGTTCTTCTAGCTGATGGGACGGTTCGCACGTTTGGACTAGGTAACTTCGGCCAACTCGGTATCAATGCCGACAGCAACCGCCTGACCCCCGTCCAGGTTTTTGAAATTTCATCGTCCGCGACGGCAGTTGCATGTGGGGGTACTCACACAGTCGTCCTTTTAGCGGACGGGACTGTAAGGACGTTTGGATATAATAATAGGGGCCAACTCGGCATTAATGTCTCAGGTGGGAGTCGTCTGACCCCCGTAACCGTCCTCAACATCACCAACGCCGGTTCGCTCGTCTCCACCACCTTCCTCCTCTCAACCGCCGCCATCATCACCTACCCCTTCATCCAGTTCCCCGCCCTCAATCTCGGTCCCGTCACGTACCCCCAGTACCAGCTCGAACTCACCACCGATTACGCCCGAAAGCTCACAACCAGCACGTGGACCATAGGCTCCGACGAGCGTCTCAAGACTGATATAGAGACCGCCAACGTCGACAGGTGCGTCGAGATTGTTCAGAACCTCGATCTCAAACGGTTCGCCTGGAACTTCCCCGACGGTTCCCAACCTCCAGACTCTCATTCCCTCGGCTGGATCGCCCAGGAGTTTGCGCAGTTCTTCCCCAACTCCGTAAACGAAGCCCCTGCTCACGGCATCATGGATTTCAAGAATCTCAATTCCGATCAGATCATCAAGGTTATGTGGGGCGCTCTAAAGAAACTTCGCGCAGACCTAAAATCTCGAAAATCTTCCGATTCCGAGTTATCCACGGCAGGTGACAATGCGTCGCCAACCCCGGAATAGAACTCATGAGTCTCCGCCCATTCTTGTGAATCAGGTCATGAAACATGTTAAAGTCTCCCGACTGAAAACTCCACTTGAACATCGTTATGTAGTCGCGCGTCAGGTTCCCGGCCCGTGTCGCAAACGTCAGGGTCGTGCTTGACGTCTCCTTCCAGTGCGTGAAGCTCGGCGTCGTCTGGCGGACCCGACTCATTTCGCCGCCCCCCTGGATCATCACCTGCGTCCCGTCAAATTGGCTCTGCGCCACGTGGTCTATGTACTTGTCCGGACAGTCGTACAACGTCACATAGTCCCCAATCTCCAGCCCCTCCTTCAGGACCTCCTCAGATCCGGTCAAGTGGATGTAGTCGTCCTCGACCAAGTACACCAGGTCCTCAGGTTTCAGCTCCTTCATGATCCTCCTCAGGACGTGCGTAAACACCTTCCCGCCGTTTTTGAGTTCGGTCCGTTCCACACGGGCCGCCTTGCCACAGAGCCATGCAAAGGTCTCATCCGTCACACCATCAGCCACTAAATGGATAGTACTGGTCGGAAAGCACTCCAGGAAGTTCTCCAGACACTTGCGTTTACAGAAACCATCGGGCCTCGGCTTGGCTCCTGGTTTCTCCTCGCAAAACCTGTAGTAAACGTGCATCACTACTTTAAAGAGAGTCGCACTCTTTAAAGTAATGCTGGTGAACCACACGAAAAGGTATATATTCATACACGTCCCCAAGTGTGGAGGTACGACGGTTCAAGAGACCCTCCTCAAACACTCCATATTTGCAGGGGAGGAGTTTACCATGTACGAGTTCCACACCTCCCTCCTGTGCGACATCGCCCAGGGGTACATTGACGACGGGTACAAGGCGTTCACCTTCGTCAGGGATCCGTACACGCGGTTCGCGTCGGCGTGGCACCAGGTCCAGTTCATGACCGACGTCTACAAGGGTCCGGACGATATCGTGGATCAATTGAAGTTGAAGAATTACCTTTTGATATTGGCACCCTCATTCTTCTTCACGGGTCCCATGAAAAACATCAAGGTTTACAAACTTGAGCAATTTAGATCAGGAATTCTAGAGGTCCTGGAGACATACGGGTACCCCAAGGTCTGGTGGAACAGGAACGAAAGACACGTCATGGAGGAGAACAAGAAGGTCGATACCAAAACTTTTTACGAGACCCGCCCAGACTTTTTGAATTTTGTAACAGAATTCTATTTCAAGGATTTTGTGGAACTCAAGTACCCAATGAAATTTTTCACAAATCCATTCGTCCATGAACTTCCCTATTTTGAATCAAAATTGAAATATGATTGGAAAGATGTGAGAGATCACCCGGAGGACATTTACTATTGGGCCATGAAGTCGGTTCATGATCAGGAGCAGGACCCGGTAGGTTCTGCACTCGTCGTGTTCCAGGGGGCGAGTGGGCCTGATCCTCCCATCCGGCTCGAGTGAGTACTAATTTCTCTCCGAATAATAGAACGATGCCCACCATTACTAATTTCGGTGACGTGATCACCCAGGGCAACACCATCACCCAGGGCACGGGCTTTTCGTCATTTGCTGGAGCTCTGAACGCTCCAACCTTTTATGGAGCCATCGCAGGCTCGAACACCATCGCAGCGACGACTGTCAGTGCAACCACCTTGACAGGCGCGGGGTCTGGAATCACGAGCCTCGACATGGGCAATGCAGGGTCTGGGACACTTGCGGTCGCTCGGGGCGGGACCGGTGTGACCTCCTCGACGGGCACAGGGTCTGTGGTTCTGTCCGCAAGTCCTACGCTTACTGGGACGGTCACGGCCGCGACCGTCAACGCAACCACCTTGACAGGCGCGGGGTCTGGAATCACGAGCCTCGACATGGGCAATGCAGGGTCTGGGACACTTGCGGTCGCTCGGGGCGGAACAGGTCAAGTGAGCGCCCAGGCTGCTATGAACGCGCTGGCCGGTGCAGTGACGTCCACACAGTACCTTCGAGGAAACGGTACAAATGTGGTGATGGCGGCTATTGTAGCTGCCGATGTACCGACCCTCAACCAAAACACAACCGGTTCTTCTGGTTCATGTTCGGGAAACTCTGCTACTGCGACTAGTGCTGCCGCTTGTTCGGGAAACTCTGCTACTGCGACTAGTGCAGCCGGTCTCACGGGAACCCCCAACATCACGGTTGGGACGGTTGGTGCCTCGACAATCACAGGAAGTGCAGATGCGTCATTCAATTCTGTGACAGTTGGTCGGGGCGCTGGTTCTGTCTCAACCAATACAGCCGTGGGAACGAGCGCGCTGAACGCCAACTCGAGCGGAGGTGGTAATACGGCGCTCGGCAGGGATGCGATGCGGTTCAACACGGCCGGCATCGGCAACACGGCGGCCGGCTATCTTGCGATGCAGCTCAACGTGGACGGATTCGATAACACGGCGGTCGGCCAGGCTGCGATGAACAGGAACACTGGCGGTGTCTTAAACACGGCGGTCGGTGCGGGTGCGATGCAGTACAACACGACCGGCAGCGCGAACACGGCGGTCGGTGCGGGTGCGGGAGCCAACATAACAACTGGAGGAAATAATGTTGTTATAGGGTACAATGGGTCTGCTTCTTCTGCAACGGTATCAAACGAAGTAACAATTACGAACGGTACTAATTTCTGTCGTTTCCAAGGGTCCGCCACGGCATGGTCATTCACGTCAGATTCGCGTGATAAGACGAACGTATCAGGTATTCCGGTGGGTATCGATTTTATAAACACACTGAGGCCCGTATCATATCAATTCGATCGCCGGGACTGGTACGAGAACCGCCAGTCAGATGGTTCAAAGATTGACCCCAAATTCTTAGTAGGTTTCATCGCACAAGAAGTGGACGAGGCTATTCAAATGTCAGGTCACGCGGATGTTCTGAATCTCGTGATCAAAAATGATCCCGAAAATCTCATGCTTGCGGAAGGGAATATTATTCCCATCCTCACCAAGGCTGTCCAGGAACTCTCGGCCAAGGTCACCGCGCTCGAGCAGAGCCTGAACTCTGCGGTCGCGAACATTAGTTCGCTCCAGACACAAGTCGCTGCTCTTCAAGCGTCCCAGGGACCTACGGTCTCGCCGAGTCAATAGACTCTGTGCATCTGCTTCAACCCCCCAATAGTTTCACCCCGTATGTACCGGTCCAAAATACACGATCCGTCCCTACACAGGTGGCTCTTCCCGTTGAAGTGGACAAACCACGCCTGGGACGCGTCCAGTTCTGACCACGGCACGAACGTCCCAGTCTGGAAGAGCGTTTGGCGATAGTCTAACGCGATCCGGACGTCCTTCACGTTCAAGTAAAAGTCGTGCACCAGCCCCTGGTCGTCGAACGCCAGCCGGTACTCGTCCCAGTTCAACATGCGCTTAATGGCCCATACGTACCCGACGTAGGTCCCGCAATTTGGGTACTTGTATTTGGTGGGACTCGGCCCGAACAGGTGCGCCATCCACGGACTCGGCCAACAGTACGTCTCGGCCCCAAACACCAGGTCCGCCCCGAATTCTTTGAAACGTTCAACAAACTCCTCAAGGTCCGTGCGTTTCTGAACCACGTCATATCCATCGACGAAGCAAATGACGTCGGAGTCCTGGAGTGGTTTCTCTGCCAGAAACGCACTGAAAGCCTCAAACTTCGAAAACGTATCCACGTACCGTTTTCCAAGTCCGAGATTTATAAAAGGACTCAAGAGTCCCCGAATTTTTGAAGGATCATCACCGTAGGTCAACAGAACCAGTTCCATTACTCTTTTACTGGAGTTTTCTCTTTAGTCTCCAGCCGCTCGAGCCACTCCACAAAGTTTCCGCAGAATTTCTTGGGTCCAGTGTGGTTGCAACACATCCGCGGGTCGAGCCAGATGTCGAATCCGCCCTGGGTCAGCTTCTGACACATCAGGATGTCCTCTGAGACCATCACACCGTCCTGGATCGCGATATCAAAAACCATCCTGGAGTTCTTGCCCTTGTGGTCGACGTACGGCGTCGCCCGGTCCCACAGGTACTCGAGCGCCTTCCGGGACAGCTTCATGAACCCCGTGCCAAGTCCGGCAACCTTCAAGAGCCCCGTCCGCGTGTCAATCACCTCTGGGCCCTCTGCCGCCTTCAGAACATAGCCCTCGTAGTCATCCACCTTCTTACGGTACGTCCCACCCACGACGTCGTGCTTGTACTTCAGGAGCTGAAATATCCATGACGGGTCCCACTCAATGTCGCCGTCGATGAAGATGAGCTCGTCGTATCCCCCCTCGATCGCCAGAGCGACCAGGTCGTTCCGGGCCCGCTGGACGAGCGCATCGAAGCTCATGTAGATGGGGTCGATGCGGATCCCACGGTCCTCAGACTCGCGGATAGTGTTCACCAGAGAATTAACGTACCAAACGTCAAGCGTGCCGTCATAGCTGGGAGTTCCGATCAGAACTTTGCGCTGACCCATACATGTGGAGCGCCTCGATTCTTTATACTCTCGGTAAAGACTAGAATGAATTCGACTCGCCTCATCTTTGCAGATTCGTCCAACAGGGACTCCAATCTGTACCCTAACGGGAGTTCATACACCCTCCACCTGACCCGGCCGGTCCGGAACGTCGAGCGTGTCGAACTGGTCTCGGCCAGAGTTCCAAACACGATTTATAATTTAGTGATCGGCTCGAACGTCCTGACCGTCAACACCTCCAACGTCTCCATGAATCCAGGGTTTTACTCAGTCTACAGTTTGGCCCAGGACATCTCGGCCCTCCAGACCACCGCCACCCTCACCTACATTCCAGAGGAGGGTCACTTTATTTTTTCAGGGACTACTCAATTTACGATCAAAATTAACTCCCGGGAGCTGGCCACCATGCTCGGGATTGCCTACAACACGACCCTCACGAGCGCCCTGGCCGGTCCCACATACCCAGGCTACGTCAGCAAGTACATCATCCGCTCTTCGACCCTCGTGGATCTCTCACTCAATGACATCGTCTACCTGGACATCGAGGAACTCCGGAGCCCCTTCAATGTCGACACTGGCGCCATCCAGTCCACCACCGGGACCATCAGCGGCTCGAACGCCAACAGGGCATTCGCCCCCATCGCCATGGACGTCGGCTCAGCCTGCGTCAAGAATTTCGCCGAGAACAAAGATTACAAGATTGGCGTCGATTACCCAGAGCCCATCAACTCCCTCCAGCGCCTGACCGTCAACTGGATCGACCGGGAAGGAAGACTCCTGAACTTCCAGGGATGGAACACCAATTCATTCGTCCTCAGGCTGTATCTGACCCCGGACCCCGAGCCGACCCTGCCACCCCCTCCCCCCCTCGAGGACACACAGATTCGCCGGATAGTCCAGGCGATGACTATGGTTCCTAAACCGCCGGTGGAACCCAAGAAAAGGTTTCACTGGTGGCTGATTGTTCTAGTTATTTTGGGTTTGATCATCACTTACAAGACCCTTGCCCCTCGTCTCGGTCAAGGACAGCCCATACAGGTTCCGAGGGGTCCCATGGTCGGGGGACGGGACTTTGGTTTTGCCCCTCCCCCTCTTCGCTGAAACCCTTTTGGAAACCCTGGAAACCTTCTGGCTCCTCCTCGTACTCCTCCTCCTCAATTATGTTTGCAAATTGAATCCACTCCCCCTCGTCTTCAGACCCCTCCTCAAATACTGTAAACTTCACAAAGCTCATTAGTCTATACTACTCCTACAGAATCCACCGCAGACTTTAACGCCGCCTCTGTAGGGTTTGCCGGTACCCACTCGGCCCATGTCCTCGCGCAGTCGTTCATCTTCACGGCCATGTCATCATCGGCCCCTTCATACGCCGTCCATTCCGTGTCCTCCGGGTCAGACTCCTCGTCCGGGTCGGACTCATCGTCTTCGTCGGACTCGTCTTCGCCCTCGGACTCCGTTCCGGAGTCCTCATCGTAGACCTCGGGGTACAGAGATCCCACGTGCTTTCCGGCCACGTTTCTGGCTGCATACATCAGTCCGTACCGCATGTCTCTTCCGACCACACAGTCCCGTCCGCACGCCTGAGCATAGTGTGCGGCCAGAACCGTCCCAGATTCCATGACCGGCAGGAAGAGGTCGATCGCACTCTGTTCGAGGGCGCTCGTATCCATCTCACCCTCTCCCGTCTTCATTCTCAATTCTAATCTAAAATTGCACCGATTCTCTAACTACTTGAAGTTACTGAATATCACCTTCGATCCCTCCAAAAAGTTATAGGAGGAGACGTAGACCCGAATCTTCACGTTGGCCGGGCTCGGGTTCAGTGACAAGTACAGTTTTTGATTCTTAATTCGTGAGAGGTTCACGGAACCGCATGGGTCTTCACCCTCCGGGTCCAGACTGAATGAGTACATGTAGAAGAGCCGGTCCGGAACTCTCGTGTGAAATTCGAGAGGTTGGATGATTCGAAGAAATTGCGGAGTCCCCACGATGGGGTCGATGCGCGAGACCCCGTTGAAATCGAGTTGCAAGTTTTTGAGCAGGTCCCCCGTCCCTATGGAGGTGCTTGCGCTCGTCGCCGTGTTGCTATAGTCGTAGCCGAGCGCCGAGTCGTTCTGGATCACCACGAAGAGCTCCTTGACCGGGTTGGAGAAATCGAGCAAGCACTGCACATTCGAGACGCCCTGGGGTGCGAAGAACTCTATGCGCTGGACCTGTTCGAAGATTTGAAGCCGTGGCGGGGCGACCGCGGGCCTCTCTTGCACAAACGCGCTCCCGGGCAACAACTTCCTTTCAGCCTCCGCAACGTAGGTGTATTCAATGTTCAGATAGGACGTGATTGTCCCCGGCAGGTTGGTCGGTGGCGTCGTGAAAAACGTCGTGGGGTTCCAGACGATCCGAAACGTAATATCCGGTCCATCAATCACCATCCCCTTTTTGAATGTAGAAAATGGCAGAGGGATCGTGTAAGATGCGTTCGGTGTGACGACGAACTGGAGGTTCTTGCCGATGAGATAGGAAAGGGCCGGTTGCTTCCCCTTGGGAACCTCCAGGTCGAAGGCCAACTCTATGTGCTCTGCATACAGGCGTTCAATCAATTCTGTTCCTAAATACAACTCGACATACTGGAACATGAGGGTCCCGACTGAGTCGAGCACGCCCACGCCCGGCGGCAGGGGTGGGAATTCAACGTACAGGTACATGTTCGTGATGAGGTCCCCGGACTTTGGCAGGATCCTGTGGTTCTCCGTCCCAAAACTGACTCCCTGCTCGTCGAAAATGACCTGTTCGACACGCTGGGTGAAGAGCGTCTGGCCGGCGTACCTTTCGACAAAGTACGTCACCTGCGGGTCCCCGCTCAACGAAATGTCCTCCTGGCCGAGGAATGCAAGACTTGCCCGTCCGGCCATACTACTAGGGACTTAGAGATTTTGGGAGGTCCGGGGGCGCTTGTTTTCCCAAAGAGGAAGGGAGGTATGGCAAAAAACTGGACAGTCGCCCCTATATAGATTACATATATAAGACCCTCAACTGTAAATAATCAAACCTTAAATTAGAAAATTTTAGAGTACCTCCCTTCCTCTCTAGGAAAACTCTTAAAAACACCAGGATACATATTAGGTAGCAATGACCAAGTGTGAAATTGGGTGGTGTTCCAGACCAACATGTGAACCTTCAGGCCTGTGCAAGGATCACGTCTTTGAACTTCCAGAGGGGGATCCCAGGCTAGGCCCCAAGGTCATGTTCTATTCCGGAAATGCCAGCCGGGGATCCCTCCCCCGCACTTCAGGAAAATTCTTTTCTCTGGTCACTGATAAGGATGGTTTCGATCAGTTGTCCGAAGTGCCAGAAGATTTTTACGCACCCCAAGTACCTATCGAAAGTCCAGGACCACCTGGATGCCCACCTAGCCCGCAAGAATGCTTGTGATGGGTCGACGGGTGAATTCAAGTTCGAACGTAATAAGACCAGAGACGTCGTGCCCAACATAGACGAGCTCGACCTCACTGGTTTAGTAGAGAGTCTTCAGGGAAACATACGGTTCTGCCACGTAGCAAGTCACGTCTTCAAGTTCCTGAACGACCGAAATAATTTTGCAGTCTGGCCAAATGTCAAGATTTATGAAATTTATTACATGGATGGAAACCAAGCGGTCTATGCAACCCCTGGAAACTTTATGCTCGACTTCTGGAACCGAGTGATGGCCAAACAGGTCAGGCCAATTTTGGAACAAAATTGGGACAGGTACCCCAAATATACTGAATGGCTCACAGGTCCCATGAGCAAGACGGGATATGGACTGTCGACGTATAAACTTCACGAGGTTGCTATAGTGAATGCTTTTATGCGGTCTGAGATTTACACGAGTATGAAATCCGCAATTATCAACCACCTCAAGGAGGTTCCTCGGGCCGTGCGATTCCAGACCCGTGTGGATATGGGTGTAGAGGTTCCTGACAATCGCAATATTCTATATATAGCCCCGCTGTTGTGTTATCTCAAGAACTGCACCCGACCCGCATGCAAGTACGGAGTCTGTCAAGAGCATATACCCATATATATTAACACCTATGGCCCTCAACCGGACGCCTAGTCAAACATCAGACCTGCAATTCCGTTCTCGACCCGAAGGACGTTCTGTGACGTGGCAATGACCCGGAATTTCTTCGTGGGATAGACTGCGCCCGGATTAAAGACGTTGAGTTGCAAAAACACGTTGCGGATCCTGCTAAAGTTGATGGCGCCCGAGGAGTTGCGGCTATTCGGGTTTTTTGCGAAAACATACATGAAAAATTGCCTTCCAAAAATTTGAGGTTGCGGTGAGGTTGTTGGGGGTTTGGAAAAGAAGTTGACGTGGTGGTTGAACGGCTCGATCGCCCCGACGTAGAGGGCGTTTGTGCACGAGGTCAAGAATGCGTCCTCGCCGTTGAATGTCATCCCGAGACTCTGCAGGTTCGGGTTTGTCGACCCGGCGACCACATAGTCGTAAGGCGCGTTTCCGACCGGCTGAGTTATGAAAAAGAGCTCTTTTATCGGACCGGAAAACTCCAGTTCGAAAACAGCGCTCTGGAACCCCTGGGCCAGATCGAACTCCTGGTACTGCGTCTGTGTGATGACATAGTCGATCCGATGGTTCTGGAACCAGTTAATCTCAGGGTTCGCCAGGTAGACGTACTCGGTGATGATAGTCGCGCTCAAGGTGGGGTCAGGAACGGAGATGGCTGTCAGTTCGGAGAATTCCCGGAAGGTGACCCAGACCTCGACGTCCTGGCGACCGAGAGCCGCGATAGGTATGGACAGCTCGGGGTTTTCATAGAAATAGTACGGAAGGTTGATGAAGTAAGTTCGGCCAGGGGGTGGGATGGACGTCCCTGTGTCGTATTTGCCCGTCAGAAGCTGGAGACCAGGCTGGTTCTCGTAGGGGACGTTCAACTCGTTCCAAATCTCGATGTATTCTCCAGTGATGCTCTGGATGGTCTGGCCACCAATCTTTAGGTCCGCGTTCTTGATGATGTGTGTCCCGACCGAGTCGCAGTAACTGAAATCGGGCACAATGGAGCCGGTGGTGATGCTCGAGGCCAGGGCCGCGACCGAGATGTACGTCCCAGCGAGGACGTTGGCCGAAAGATTGTTAATAATTCCGACCGAAATTGAATACAGGGCGCTGGTGTTCGAGACGCTGAACGGAACCGATACGGTGTAAGGCGGTGCGATACTCGATGCGACTGCATGGGTCTGTTGCGAAAATGCTGGGTCGGTGCTTACTATCGAGACGGTCGAGACGGCATTCGACGTGTATAAGACGGCCGTCATCATGAAGGACATGACGTTCGTGAACGAAAGGTTCCCCCCAGAGGTTGTGGTAATCATGGCCGAATTTGTATTTGAACTGTAGAAGGTGCTCGCGAGGTTTATGAAGCCCGAGGGCGGGAGGGTGTTCGATGTGCTCTGGTACAGAATTCCGTTGTATGGAAGGATAGTTTCAGCCTGCGTAGGCGGAAGGACGCCCACCTGGTTAATCGCAAAGAATGAGTTGGCGTTCAGGGTCGAGAGGGAGCCGGTCGTCGATACGTTGAGATAGTACGAGAAAAGGGTGTTTGCGACCAAGGGCATCGAAAAGCAAAAGGTGGGATTCCGTCCCTGGATCGACATGTCGTACGTGTAAATAATGTTCGAACCGTATCCCAGTGAGACGTTTGCGACATACGACGGGTCATTGAAACTCAGGGAGCCCGAGATGAGGTACGCGCCGTTCAACTGAAAATTCATCATGGAATTAGAATCGAGGGTCACTGTGCTGTTTTGGGGAGTCACGTTTCCGTATAGGGGAACGGGCGCCAGAGACGTGCTCGCGAGTGTGACGTCAGTCGAAAGCTGGTAAATATCATTCACCGGGATGGCCGAAAAGTACGTCCCTGTGAGGAGGTTCACGCCGGTTGTCGTGACATAAAAGTAATAGAAAAGGCCAGGATTTGTGACGATGATGGGAATGATTATGGGTGTCGAGGGGTTAGGCGACACCGTACAATTGGATGTGTAAATGAAGGAAGGGATCGGGGGGGCGCCGTCCGTTGGGGAGGATCCGTACGCCAGGTTCTGGACCGAACCGCCCTGGACGTTGAAACCCATCTGGACTGTATAGTACCCCGGGTTGATGAACTTGATGCACCCCCCGGGGGTTATAGCGTAATTACTCGGTGAAAAATCATTCTGAGTCCAATACTTGATGCTCGACGGGTTGACCTCGAAAAAATTGAGAAATTGCTGGGAAGATGTCGGGACAGTCTCGGCGAGGCTGAGGTACACCCCTGTGAGGATGTTCGTGGGCAACCCGACCGTCTGGATCCAACCAGACTGTTGAAGGGTGTAGTCTGGTGTCAGGGTCGATATGAAGACGTTTGCGAAGGTGTTCGAAGGCGAAATGGAATTGGCCGAAAGGTTCGACAGGGACGAGACGGTCGCGTTGTAAATAATGTTTGATCCTGCCGCCGTTGTGTAATTGACCGGATCGAGTCCCCAAAAAATGCTGGAGAGTGCGGAGTTGTCCGGCGCGCCCGCCGTCACAATGACGTTCGAGACGTTCGAGAACACAAACTTGTTAAGAGAATAATTATAGCTCGCATAAGGACCGAAATTAGAATCGAACCAGCCGGCCAAAGATGCTACGTTCGTTGAATAGTACTGGAGATTCGTGGGGGCGGTGAGGGGACCCACGATGGTGCCATTCGAGAAGCCAAACCAGAGGAGGGGGAAATTCGTCGCTGACGGAGTGGGCCCCCACGTCCAGTCGTTTCCGGGGTTGTACAGAGCCGGAAGGTTGATTTTGAGCGTCAATCCTCGTATGAGATCCCCTTTGGGAGGGATGCGACAAATGCTCGTTTTTCCATATGTGATGCTCTGATCTATAAAGGGAATGTCATAGGCTTCGAGAACAAAGGGGGTGTGGCGCTTGTAGACGCCCGCAAAGTACGTCACCTGCGGTTCGCCCGTCAAGTAGGCATCCTGCTGACCGATGGCGGCCAACTGGATATATCCGGCTGACATTTGTCGCCTCTAGTAATGGTAGAGAGATTAGTGCCCGAGACGTTCCGCGACTCCCAGCACAGGTCGCGCTAGAGTCCAGTGTGAATTTTGTTTGAAAATTGGAGGAGGAGATGTCTCTACAGCTCCGAAAGTTCGATCCCAGCAAGATGGGCGACGACAAGGTGTGCGTCTTCATCGGTAAGCGCGGGACGGGCAAGTCGACGCTGGTCACGGACATCCTGTGGCACAAGAAGCACCTGCCGGCCGGCATCGCCATGTCTGGAACAGAGGAGGGGAACGGCTACTACAAGCAATTCATCCCGGACCTCTTCGTCTTTGGGGATTACAACAAGGATGCACTCGAAAAGATCATCGAGCGTCAGAAGAAGCTCTTGGCGGCCGGGAAGTGCACGCCGGTATTTGTGCTCATGGACGACTGCATGTACGACCGCGCCTTTATGAGAGACATTGCGATCAGGCAGTTGTTTATGAACGGACGACATTGGAAGATTTTCTTTATGATGACGACCCAGTACTGCATGGACATGACACCCATGATCCGTACCAACGTCGACTACGTGTTTGCCCTGCGCGACAACGTACGGCAGAACCGAGAGAACCTGTACAAGGCGTTCTTCGGCGTCTTCCCGACGTTCGACAGCTTCTGTCAGGTCATGGATGCGACCACAGAAAACTACGAGTGTCTGGTGCTCGACAACACCAGCAAGTCGAACAAGATTACGGACTGTGTTTTTTGGTACAAAGCGCCGATTCGCAAGAACTTCAGGGTCGGTGGGGCTGCATTCTGGCAGTACCACCAAAGGCATTACAATGCACGGGCGGCTGCAACTGCTGGATCTATAGCACCACCGCCCAAGAGAAAGGGGTCTGTCGTGAACGTGGTGAAGCGGAAGTAGACCCGCGCCAAGCCTCTTAAGAGAAATTCCCAATCGAAACTAGATGACGAGGTCACAGGCCCCTGAACAGTCTGCCATGATGACTTACGACCCAAGCACGAGCTCGATTTTGAGCGACCTCCCAGAGGGGGCCACACTTACAGTGGACGAGGAGCTCGCCCATCAGGCGCTCAACCGCGAGAAGGGCGACCAGGCCAAGTCAGTCCCGACGGGGCTGATTAGGCGGACGCGACCTCCTTCGCCGGAAAAAGATGTTGACGAATCTCAAATGGCAGACTTTTCTACTCCTCTGGAGGAGCTCATGCCCGGCCCGAACCAAATGATCCAGAACGAGATGATGGGACCTCCCCAGCAGGCGCCCATGGTTGAGCGCGCTGCCAAGTCCAAGAAGTCTTCCTCCAACCCCTTTGGTCTGACCGATGACCAGTTCCAGGCGGCCGTCGCCGCCATCGCCGCCGCCATCGCATTCTCCAAGCCGGTCCAGAGCCGCCTGCGCACCATGGTGCCCAAGTTTGTGGGCGAGTCTGGTGAGGTGTCCCTGACCGGACTCGCCGTGACGGGACTGATTGTGGCAATCCTGTACTACTTTGCGAAGAAGTACGTGATTGAGAAGTAAATGAGCCGAGGCGGTGCCCGAAGGGCGCTGGCTCGTGGCAGCGCAGCTGTTCATATTTCATACAAGCTCCGCCAGGCTGAGGGCGCGAGGAACCTTCGGTCCCTCCCTCAGTCTCGAACAGTATCCCCACAATAAGACCTCTCTCCACCCTTTACATAAAACTTATTCTTGATGCACAGCTCTTTGAGCTCTTCAAACTTCTTCCAGAAATCCGACGTGTGATCGTATTCCGGGACGGACATGTGTGCCAGTTCATGAATGAGAACGTACATCGCCGAGTTGACGTCATCTCCATCCAGGCAGAGGTAAATCTCGTACCCCTTGTTGACGTTCGAACCTATCGGCCCCTTGTCCTTCGACCACCCGACCATCCCAGTGATGATCGCCGGTCGCATAACACCGTGCCATGCAGGATCCCCAGTCTCTCTCAGCATATCCAGGATCCCCCAGTACCTGTGCTTGATCTCCGTCAGCATCGGGGGCTCCCTATTTGTGATCAAAATTATCACAAACACCAGGAAGAGTGCGGCGACCACCACCCACTGGATCATCTGATATTAACTTAGAAAATTCAGGAGCGCCTCCTGAATACAAACTTGCTGTAGAGGTCGGAGATGAGACCGTTGGGCTTGTCGATCATTGGTTCCCACTGGACCATCTCGAACCCGGCGTGATCGAGTGCACGTATCAGTACATTTG
>Ga0208966_1000192_pt1 | contig 20024 bp, 28 predicted proteins | sample GreLakmeHU45MSRF_FD_187701 | JGI IMG/M metagenome (GOLD analysis project Ga0208966, IMG submission 187701) | Freshwater lentic microbial communities from great Laurentian Lakes, MI, USA - Great Lakes metaG HU45MSRF (SPAdes) | ecosystem: Environmental > Aquatic > Freshwater > Lake | place: Great...
TGATATAATAAATAAGGTAAAGGATGTTTTAGATAATTATGAAGAATATCATTCTAAAATTTTTACAAATGATAATGTTACCATTATTAATAATATGATTATTGAGAATAATAAAACCATGGAATATAATATTCTTAATTGTTGTTATAAATCTCTTGATATCTTATCAAAAAATTATGGTTTAGATAAATCAATTTCTACTGGTTGCCACAATTATATACCAGGTTATACAAACTATTTCAAAATATAAGATATGATGTTAAAAATTTATTAGAAATAGGAATTGGTTCATTAGAAAATGGGCAAATGGGTGGAACAAATGGGTTAGTAGCCACTCATTATGGTTATTCTAGTGGTAATAGTTTAAAATGCTGGTCTGATTATTTTCCTTATGCAAATATATATGGTATTGATATTTATTCACATCAGGAACTTAATAATAATAAGATTAGAACATATGTGTAGCAGATCAAAATAATGAAGAAGACTTAAAAAATGTTATAGATAATATTAATAATGATTTAGATATAATAATAGATGATGGTTCGCATCAAGGTGAACATCAAGTATTCTCTTTTATGTATCTACATAAATATTTATCTTCAAATGGTATTTATGTAATAGAAGATATTCAACCATATAATATTGAAAAGTTTAAAGATTTATCTATTTTTCCTTCAAATTTTAAAGATTTTATTATAAGTAATTTTAAAATAGAGTATTTTGATACTCGTTATTTTGAGAATCGTTTGCGTGAAGATGATTTTATGATATCTTTTACAAAAATATAATTTTACACCTTTTTTAGAGTTTTACACCCTTGAAGATAAATTGAGTATATATTTGCAAACGCAAAGAGACAGAAACTACCAACAAGCAAAACTAGTCAAAAACCTGCATCATGAACAGCACTATCAACACTAGTCACAAGACCGCCTATCACACCGTGGCAAACGCGGAATTTACAGGAGTTTTTGATAGGACGGTATATAAATATGATAATATATATGGTTTTGGAGGAGACCCCCGTCCTTGCTATGGTTACGGAGGCGAATATAACCTATTCGTCAGATATAAAGAAAAATGAGACAAGACTATTATAATAATTTTGTTATTCATCTTTTCTATTTGATGTAAATGATTGCATTTAAGCAACTAACTACAATTTGACGGTTTAAATGCGGTTTGTAGTTTTTGTAAATCAACACCTCTTTTATATCTTTGTTCCTAAATAAACTTATATAAAAATAAAACGCGTATGTTAAGTATAATCGCAATTATGTTCCAAACTATTACAAAACTTTATGAGATGCTATCTACTCCAAGTGGCACAACCGCTGACCTAGGCAAGTATAGCTATTTTGGTGGCACAACTTCAAATAAAAGCAATTATATCTATTACGGTGCTTCAGTAATTAACTGTGATGATAATAAAGTATGCTCTGTATATTATCCGGTTGATAATATTGTGCTACCAAATACATCACCAGCAAATACTACTAGGATTACATCAGTATCAGGTTAATATTTACTCTTTATTTTTAGATAAATAATTTTTTTTACTATTACTCATATAATATTTTATAGTATTTTTTCTTGAATTTTTGAATTATAGTAAATAAATATGTTCTAATTTAATTTAAATTATAAAAAATTGATTAAGATTTTTAAATAAATTAGCAGAGACATATACAGATTTGTTGCAATCCAAGCAGATAAATCGAGTATATATAGCAAATCGCAAACAAGCGAACACTTGAAGATGAACAGCACTATCAACACTAGTCACAAGAGCGCCTATCACACCGTGGCAAACGCTGAATTCACAGGGTTTTATGACAGAATGGTTTATAATTTTACTAACAACCCAGGAGATAACCGTATTGGTTCTATTAGCGGATATCATCTATTTATTAGATATGGCGACAAGGTCTATATGGAAGTTAAAGGTGTTGGTGAGATTGTAATTTCATATGCGAAACTTCTGCAAAATAGGTATTGGAATTATTATTATCACCTATCGCTTCTCTTGACTAATGACAAGCATATGTTATTTCAACATCTCCACGGGTATAGTAGCGACTATGAACTCAACGTTCAGATATATGACGAAGAGCGATTCTGGGCTATTGATACCGCTTTCATAGAGACAAGTATGAATACAAGAGGTGCAAAGATAGTCAATAACGAAGCTCTTTGTTATTACAAGATAAATCCTTATAATATGGTAAATATGGAATATTCTTCACAAGAAGTAGTAGATACTTTTCAAAGGATCTATATGACGAGAAATGAAATCAAAAATAAGGTATTTGATAAAATTTGTGTTATATACAATAAACTTATTAATGATTACCACACAAATACTATGAATAAGGAACTTGCTGAGATTGAGAATGAAATTGATGAACTTTGGGTGTTCTTTGAAGATAAAACAAATGTCGTTAATCTTTTCACTTCAATTAATGACAAATATAGTATGAATGAAGATGTAATAAGGATGATAATTAACAATTATCTATATTAAATTTGTTAATGCCTAAGGAAATAAAAATATGATTCCATTATTACTGAATTAGGAAAATATAAACGCTTAGATTCTCAAAGTTTAGATTAGAATTTAGAATTATATATCTATTTTTTTAATATATAAACATGTTTTCAATATCATAATTTATAATATGAACAGTATTATAACTACAGATGACTATTTTTCTCAGCATACCTTTGCAAATGTGGAATTTACAGGTGTTTTTGAAAGAATAAGAATTAGGACAGTAAATAATGAGGCGTTTTTACAATATTCATCTTTTCATCAAATATGGAGGCAAAGTCTATATGGAGAATTATAATATTGGACATATAGTGATTTCATTTGCAGAACTTCAAAAAACCTAGTTTTGAAATTTTACTATGACCTATCGCTTCTGTTGACAAACAACAAACACCTTATAATTCAAAAGTCTAAATATAAAAATGTCGAACCTTTTTACTATAAAGATAGGTTATAGGCAATTGATTTTGAATAGTATATAAATACAATGATAAATTTGCTCTAAAATCATTTTATTAAAATAAAAATTGATAATTTTTTTTGCATTTATTTAATTAAAGTCTTGTAAGATAAGATGTCTCCTAGATGGATGATGGACCCTGAGTTCGAAATTGACGGATTTGAGTATTATAACTCTGACGACGAAAAAGATGACCGTGTTTACAACTCTAAATACGGAAATTACAGTTCTATATATATGGGCTGTAAATTCATTAGCACTATATATATTGGTTATACGGATAACGACTACGATGATACTTATGATTATTAAAACCACAAAAACTATGTGAAACTTAGTATTATATGTTATATATTTTTTATATTCTTACCAAAATCATCACATTTTTGAAGGTTATAATATATAAAAATGTCGAACCTTTTTACTGTGAAGATAGGTTATGGGCAATTGATTTATCATAGTATATAAATACAATGATAAATTTGCTCTAAAATCATTTTATTAAAATAAAAATTGATAATTTTTTTTGCATTTATTTAATTAAAGTCTTGTAAGATAAGATGTCTCCTAGATGGATGATGGACCCTGAGTTCGAAATTGACGGATTTGAGTATTATAACTCTGACGACGAAAAAGATGACCGTGTTTACAACTCTAAATACGGAAATTACAGTTCTATATATATGGGCTGTAAATTCATTAGCACTATATATATTGGTTATACGGATAACGACTACGATGATACTTATGATTATTAAAACTATAAAAACTATGTGAAACTCAGTATTATATGTTATATATTTTTTATATTCACACCAAAATCATCACATTTTTGAAGGTTATAATATTGTAAATAAAGTTGTAAAACGAATATAACTACTTAATATTGTTATTACAATACCTAAAAAAGTACTAATACATTATACTAAAAGAATAAATATTATGTGCAAATAATACATAGCAATATGTGTTTTATATTTTTATATTTAGAATATATTTACTAAATATGTTATTATTTTTTAATAATTTATTTAAAAACTGATAAAACGACCTTTAAATAATATTAAAGTCATATACAGAAGACTCGTTGTAACTGCAAAAACTGCTGATACAACACCTTGTCTACAAAGAGACAACTTCGCCAACTAGCAACAACAACAACAACAACAACAACAACAAGATGGTTTTCTCGCATCACCATATTCCCGATATGGAGTTTTCGGCATTATTTGACATGACTACGAATATCCATGACAGGATTATATTGTTTAAATATTTCCTTTTCATAAAGTATAAGGAGAATATCTACGTTGAAGTTAAAAGTGTCGGTGATATTATTATGCCATTTGAAGAACTTCTTCAAAACAAACTCTTAAAGATGTATTACGACCTATCTCTTCTGCTCGTAAAAGACAAAAATAGGTTTGTTGAAAAAATTAGCAATAAAAGGATACCCATTTGGGATGCTGAAATTACAAGCATATACAAGGGGCGACGGAATTGTTTTGTAGATTGCGCGTATATCTTGAATGGTGTTGTCAAAACTGACAAGCAGTATTGCTATTATGAGATGAACCCATTTGAATTTAAAAATCCTAATTCTATATGGGAAGGGTTTGTTAATACCTCTTCTGAGATTGAGCGGTTTAACGATAATTACAAAAATCGTCTTGGTTATGAAGTAAGCGGTTTTGAAAAACGCGCGATTAATTATACCACTCTTGCTGTTGCTTATAACGCATCATCGATGGAACAGGAACTCGACGAAATCTCAGCAATCGAAGAAGACAAGCAAAATATCATTAAACTAATTGCGTTTAATGATAAAAAATATATGAATGGTGATATATTTAAGATAATATATAATAATCTTTGTTGCAAAGATAGAAGCACAAAGTATACTTCATATTTAGATGAATTTGTCAATAATAAGGAACTTATTACTGATATTAAAAAGAAGGAACTTGTAGTGCAAATAGTAAATTATTAATGCAAGTAATGCAAAACAATATATGTTATTTATTTTTATTATTACGGTAATTTGATTGGTTCTTGTGTGGTTTCTCGTAAATCATACTGTTCGAATGATGTATTGGAGTTTTTTGAGTTATTATAATAATTATATAGGTTTGCGGTTAAGTCAGACGTTTTACAGATTTGTGTTGTAGATAGCAGATAAAATATTCTCATAATTCTATATGTTATATTATTGATTTTCCTTTAAGTATTAAGTATCATAAATAACTGAATAGTTTCTATTATTTTATTTGTGGTTTATTATTATACAAATCTACAATAACACTTATCATAGAGTTCAGATAATTTAGGATTTTTGATAAGAGTTTTATAGGAAGATAATTTTATATTTTTTGCCATTCTATATAATAATATTATTATTTATAAGTTCCTTCATATAATACTATCTTATAATTTATAACTATATACTTACAATTATTGAATAAATATGTTTTTTTATAATATATAGGTAAAAATTGATTAATTATATGATAAAAAATATCAAAGTCATAAACCGGCTATATCTCAAAAATTTGCTGATATATCAAGTAAAACTTCCATCTTTGTTGTTCAACGGAACACACTTACAAGACTGTAATACTGCAAATCTATCAATAAGATGACTCAATATTTCTACCATCACATAAAGGATATGGAGTTTTCTGGTGTTTTTGACATAGGAATAAATCATAAACAGTTCCACAATAACCTTGTCTATTACAAATATTTTCTATTCATTAAATTCCGTGATTTGATTTATATTGATATTAAAAATGTGGGAGAAATTATTATTACATTCACAGAACTTATGAAATACCCGTATTTAAAGATGTATTACGAGTTATCCTTAGTGCTTACAGATAACAAACATAAAGTTATTGAATCAAAAAACATGGGGTCACGTTATATCAACCCCGAAGATAGTAATTGGTTTATAGATGGTGTCCATTATGTTGAGGATTTTACAACAAGGGTTAGAAAGGTTGAAATTGGAAAATATTATTACTATTTCAATATTAATCCTTATGATTTGATAAACATGAAGGTTTCAAATGATACTGACATTGATGGATTTCATAAAGTCTTAAATATTTGCTACAGATACGAACAAGGAATGATTTATAAAGGATTGTTTGTAGATTATACAAATCTAATGATTGAATATAACATTAAGTTAATTGAAGAAGATGTTGAAAAAATATCCGCTAGTCATGAAGATGATAAAAATTTCTTTAACCTTCTTGAACTTAATAAAAAAGGATTAAATACTGATATATTCAATATACTTTATAATCTTGTTATCAGCGCCAAAGGACAAAAGAAGTTCGTGCAGTATGTTACGTGATAAAAAATGTCTCTATATAATTCTGAATACTTAAGATATACATATTTTTATATTTTTCACCCTTGAAGATTTACACCTTCGCACATTTAAAACGCCGATTAAATTTGCGAAGGTCTTATATAAATTTTAAGATAAAGAACAGGCACTTTTTTATGATTATATTTATATATACCATCGCAATCATAACAGCACCCATCAGAATATCTACCTTTTATTTCACTAACCACATTTCGTAATAATATATCATCTTCTATTAATTTGTATGTAATGTTAATGTTATTAATTAATAATAATTCATATGTTAATAATTTATATTCGTGATAACCACTTAGTTGATATTTTTTACAAGTATTTGGTTTTAATTTTTCTATATTATGTAATATTTCTTTTATATGGTTATTTGTTTTTTCAACCATTTTTGATGTCCTATTGGTTATCATTTTTCTATCAGACTTATATACTTCTTTTAAATTTGGAAAATAAGGAACAATCAACGATTGATGATGATTATCATTATGAAAACTTAATTCTGTCATATTATTTTATTAAGATAAATATGTTTATATTAAATAATATCAATTTTTTATTTTAATATTAAATCGGCGTTTTAAATGTGCGAAGGTGTAAAATAAGCAAACCTTTATAAAAAATATAAAATTTTATTTCATATACTTCAAGGTTCGCTTATTTTAAAGCCTGTAAATTTTGGTTATGGTACATCGTGTAATGTACCTGATTTTTTGCTTCTACTTAAATACATAGGTCTTTCTATATTATTTATATGATTGTATGATATCTTATAAATATTTTTAGCACCATTTGTATCTCTATTCCATAATCCACAACCGCTTTTACAGCGTAATAGACCATGCACAAGAGCATAATTTGTTTTCCAAGGTTTAGGGTTTTCTCTTAACATAAACTTCTCACAATCTCCACCATTACAATTACAACATTTGCAACTTGTTCTAAATTCATCTACTAAATAGGTTTCATATCCTGATTTTTAAATAATGTTAGCATACCCTTACCTTTTATAGGTTCTTTATATTTCATATGTTTTTGTTGTTCAAAATCACCAAAGCATACAACGACATCATTTTTATCACCAAAAACTTTTTGAAATTTATTCATTAATTTTTGTTCATTTTTTAGTCTATTCATATAACCATTTAATTTTAGTTTTCTAAATATATACTTATTATAAAATGTAAATAACTTATGATTGATTTCATTCTTCTTTTTAATGTATTCTTTATATTTTTCTATGTCTAACGATTTCTTATTAAATTGTGATAATTCAGTTTCATATTCTATTATTGTTTTTTACAACCAAAAATATTACTTATTTAAACTAAAACTATTAGATAAGTAATATTTAACTGTTGATAATTTATAATCTTCTGTTTTATGCTTCATTATAATTATATAATAAAATAAATAAGATTTGTTTCATTTTAAATCTTTAAGGGTGTAAATGTCTAAAGGTATAAAAAATGATTAACTTTGATATATTTAATTATTAAAGTTATACACTTGTTGTATCAAACTTGATTTGATATACCAAGTAATATTTCAAATACAAAGAACACTATTTGCAACAAACACAACATAACAATTTACAGTTCCGTATAAAAGAAAAATAACGATGGAACTTTCTGGATTTACTATTATGTCCAAAGATTTTAAGAATGGCAGAGCTACTTATTTCAAGAACTTGATATTCATCAAGTTTGACAACAAAGTATATATTGAAGTTTCAAATGCTGTGTCAGCATCTGTTATTCTACCCTTTGATGAACTTATGAAACATGAGCGGTTGAAGATTTACTACAAATTATCTCTTGTCGCTATTGGAAAACCTAATATTGACGCCGATTATTATGGAAGCAAAAACCCTGATTATGCCCCTAAAAAGTATGCGAAGGATTTTGATATATATATAGATACTATATATATTGTTGAAGATGCATTAACACGCAAACAGGAAGCGATGAAAGGTAATTGTTATCAAGCAATTAACCTCAAAAAATTAAAAAATATGAAAGTTTCTACAGATGCAAAAATAGAGGAGTTTATCACTAATTACAATATTAAGTATGCTTTTGAGGAAGAAAACTTTGAAGAGAGGGTAAATATTTACACAACCCTAGTGAATGCATTATAAATGTTCTGAATGTTGGAAAGTATTGTAAAGTAGAAAGTATGTTAGCATAATATTTATATTTTTTATATATGAGTTGTAATTCATAATATAATATATTTCAATTGTAAATAGAGAATAATACTCCAAATAGCGCGAGTTTTATATGGATTAAAATGATTACTCTTGATATATTCTTACCAATCTGTCATAATTGTCGAGTGCTTCTCGCATATCGCTTATACTGTTAAGCGTCTCATTAAATGCCTTTTTATATATAAGGGTTAGGTTATCTTCAGGTAACTCATATAAATAATTATTGATAAATGCGGAAGACATTATATATTAATTTTAATTATATTATTAATCAATATAATTTATCAATTTTTTTGATATAATAAAAACTTTAATATTTTCATATATATAAAAAATAATTTACATATATTATGTAAGTAACAAATATAAGAATGTTTCAGACTATTATGAAGTTGTATGATACCAAAGCGACCGCAACTACTGTTCCTGTCAAAGGTAAGTATATCTATTTTGGTGCTTCAATCATTTATTGCGATGAGAAGAATTCTTGTATGGTATATTATCCAACAGATAATAATGTGCTACCAGATAACAAACTACCGGTGCGTCTGTTATATTAATTACACCATTCATTGAGGAATGATATTCACATAATTTTCATAATAATCACAGATGTATAGAAGAATTAATTTATGATATCGAATATAAATGCGTAAGATTGCAATTAAATTTAATAAAAATATAAAAATTGATTAATATTAATTATAAATATTATTACGCGCAACATACAAGCGTCTGTGTATCTCTTAAAAAAGAGATAATACCGATTGATTTGATTGATAAATACATCTGCAAAACAACAAATAATTAACCAACAGAATGGAAGTTAATTATGATAATGATAATGATACTAGTTGTACTTCTGCTAATACTAACATTATTCAGCATATTTCAGATAAGTTAGAGTTTTCTTGTTATCATTATCATCATAATAGGAACCCTTTCTATTTCATGTTTATTCGGAAAGATAAAAATATATATATTGAATGGATTAATGAACACACAAAAAATAATAAGTATGTTCATGATATTGTGATGTCATTTGATGATATGGCGAAGAACGAATGTCTTAAAAAATATTATGATATGTCTTTAATGTTAGCAAATAATAGCAAAACCATCTATTATGATACATATGGTGTTAATTCAAAACAGTTAATTACAACATATGATACTGATAGTGAAGATGACGAAGATGCCGAAAAAACTCTAAATATTAGGCACTGGTGTATTAGTAGTGATTTTGTTTGGAAAAATATGCGTGTTTCCAAAACAACTGACTTGAATTGTTATTATAATATTGACCCATTTACGTTTGAATATAATATTAATACTGAAAAAGGAATAAACGGTTTTATGAGAGCAATTAATTCATTCGCTCAATATAATGGTATTAGTAGTATTGTAAAAAACGAAATAATAACTAATTATAATAATAAGTGCATAATGCCGAGCGCGTAAAGGTAATACAAGACGGTAATATTTGTGTTGTATATATGTATTGTTTATTTTTTATATTTATAGGAGATGTCTTTCTGATAATCGCAGAGGTGCATCTGTTTTTAGTAATTGCAATGGTGGATTTATGATTGGTAAATCTGTCTTATTTGGTTTAATACTATAATCAAATATTTCATTATTATTGTTGTTATTGTTACCTCGCAAATTAGTATTATATACTTCCTCTAACTCTGAATCAAAAATGCTAAGATTTGGATTTCCTAGTTTACTCTCATCGTTATTAATAATATCTTTATGAAAATCAATATTATCTATATTGTAAGTATAATTATTTGTTTTTTTATATTTTTCTAGTTTATCATATATCTTATTATGGTCATTATTTATATTAATAATGTTTGGTTTTGATATATTAACATTATTTACTTTGTTTACTTTGTTTACATTGTTTACATTGTTTACATTTAATTCTTGCTGTTGTTGTATATTGTAATAATATATTATTATTATTAATCCAATAAAAACAAAAAATGCAAGATAATATCCTTCATATTTCATAATAAATATTTATTCTTTTACTATTATTATTATAATATTATAATAAATTAATCATCTTCAATAAACATCGCCTTCTTTTTATTAGTAATTCCTTCGTTGTCGCCGTCTTCACCTCCTCCATTATAATCATCTGTAGCATAACTTTCAGCACATTCTATTTTTTCATTATCAACATAAAATGACACATTATATTTATTGCTATTATAGAATTTTAATCTGGATGCTCCTTTTCTTTTAAATATTGAAAAATCATCAGATATATCAATACATAGCGGAATATATTTTCGCTTTTCAGGTATTTCCCTAAGAATACGACCAATCGATTGTTGAATATCTGAAATAGGACTAGCAAATATTATTGTATTTAATGAGGGAACATTAAATCCTTCAGATGCTAATTGATATGTCGCAAGAATTATTTGTTTTTCTGCAGAGATTGCAAGGTCTATTTGCTTCATACCACCAACATAATACCCATAGTTGCTATTTGCAATATTATGTTCAACAATAAATTGCTCAATCTCTTTTAATTGATTTCTACGCTCACTTAAAATAAGAACGCGTCTTTCTGGTTCTTTACTTAAAATATCTTTTAATACGAAAATTATATATTCAGTTCTTGGTCTAAAAGAGCATATATTATTAATCATTCCAGCACCATTCTCTTTCCCATTCCACATAAGTTTGACAGTCGAATAATCAATATGTGTTTCAAAATATTTATGAACTTGAACGATAACATCGCATAACTCTTTATTTTTTAAGGTATACACAGATTTACCTATATAATATTCAAATACACGACGCATCCCATCCTTTCTATTTAAAGTTGCGGATAATCCAAGAATAATTGGATTGTTTAATTTTTGGAATGCTTTGCGAAATACTTGCGCGCCTGTATGATGAACTTCATCAATAATTACAAATCCAATATCATCAAATATTCCAATATCATAGTCGCGCATAGCAAGAGATTGAAGAGATGCAATAATAAAATCTTTCCCTACAACATCTACCTTTTTCTGTTTAATTATTCCAATCTTTGCATCTGGTGCAAATATTTTAACTGTATCTATAAATTGCTGGTTTAAGAAATCTTTATGACTTATAAACATAGTTTTCTTTTTCAATTGACAGGCGATATATAAACTCATAATAGTTTTACCGAATCCACAAGGAACAGATATAATACCCCCCATTTTAAGAGGGTCTCTTGCTGCTTTTAAAAAGTTGTTTATAGGTTCTTGTTGTGTTTCTCTAAGATTTCCAATAAAATCTATATTTATATCTTGGCCACTTGTTAATTTACATAGTGTTGGCGCACCATACTTTTGCAACCCATAATATCTTGGAATATATATCCTTTTTTCATTTTCGCTATATAATTGAAATGTCAAATCTTCCTTTGAATTATTTTTTGATTTTCCGATATCAAAATTAACTTTTGGGGTCATTGTTAAATCTTTTCTTATACTTTTTAATTTATATTCATCTAATTCAGATTTTAAAATTCCATAACCGTTGCTAGATAAGATTGAATACAACATTAATTATATTAATACTTTTATACACACATATATATATAAGTGTCATTTTTTTATATGGATTATATAGATAGATAAGCATTAATAATAATTATGATTATTATTAATTCTTTTAGAGTTTTAGCATTAATATTATTAGTTATTATATTAATTATTAAAGAAATACCTTTTAAAAATCTTTTTAAAGACTTAATGATACAATTTTATATGGCTTTAACGTGTATCTTAATCTTATTGCTAGTTGATAATATATTTGGATTTATATTATCAATCTGTTTATTAACACTGTATTTTAGAATATATACAAGTGAACTCAATCTTGTAAAAAATACTGATAATAAAAAAGATATATATACCGCAAAGGATGTTAATACAGATATTGATACAGATATTGATACTGATAAATGTATAATGGAACAAGTTAATAGTGAAAAAAAAATACCTATTGAAGTAAATAATAACGACGCAAATTGTTTAGTTCCGTATATAACCGAGGAAAATCTTTTAGCGGCACAATCTAATATTGTCAACCCAGAAGGATATAATAAAGAATATTATGGTGTTGATAAAGGAATATATAAAGAAGATGTATACGGTTCCCAGGGATTAGATAATAAAAATATACATATACGCGGTTATGATGTTCATAATTCATATTTAGGAACAATGCAGTATGATATAATTGCTGTATGATATAATATTATAAATAAAAAATATAAGTTATTATTAAGAGATTATTAAATATGATTGAAAATTTTGTTTCAATCACAGAAAACGACCAAATTGTAGAAAATATATTTACTCTTCTTGGGTACTCTATGCTTTCATTATTAGTATGCGGGACATTATTATGGGCATATTATATATCTGATAAAAATCAGCATTTTTTTATATCAATATTTTCACTATTTATGTTATTTTATGCTTTAATTATTGTTGCAGTTATTGTAATTAATAAAAATAGTTATGATGCATTATCTTACATGTTATTATTTGGTATTACAATATTTGTAATATTTCTAACATTTTTTATAAGTGTATTTTCCCTTTTAAAATATTTTAACATATTCTCTTCATCATCCTCGAACACAAAGCAAAATGCTAATAATGTCGATGTTAATAATATAGATTATTATAGAAGAGCATTATAAATTAGAATATAGTAATTATATGTATTCAAAGAATGATAGCACATATATAATTGCGAATAATGATAATGATTTTATATATATATCAAAATTATTTAGATTATCTTGTAAATAATCAGGCATTTTTTCATACGCAGTATTAATAATTCCAGAATTATATATTATTAAGGATATTATAACTAATATCAAACTTTTTTTTGCTACTTCAGTATCTAAATATGTTGAATAATCAAATTTATTTGTATGTTGTGGATGTTGTTGGTGATATTGCTGTTGTGGTGGCATCATCATAGGTGGTTGTTGATGATGCATATGTTGTAATGGAGGCGCATGTTGCTTAGATATCATTAATTCTTCTTGAAACTCATTTAGAACATCTTGGACAAGTGGGTCATTAATATCATTAGTATCTGATATATTTGATTGTTGTGTTTTTAAAGGTAATGTATTTACAGGTGTTGACATTATTATAATTCTATCTATTGATATATAATATTTTCAATATAAATTATATTACGCAAATATATGTAGATTTGTAAATAAAAAAGATAATATAATTTAGAACGTTATATGAAAAGTAAATTTAAAATAAATGATTTTACACCTCCTCCTCCGCCAAAGATGAAAAAGAAGAATAGATTTACAATTAAAGAATTATTACAAAAAAAGAAAAAAACAGAAAAAAACAGAAATATTGCAAAATATAAAAAAAAAAGAGGATTTACAACAGCAGAACTTTCACCTCAACCAATAATGCGAAAGAAGATTAAAAACAAAATAATTGATACACGTAGTTCCCCCCCTAAACCATCACGTAGTTCCCCTACTAAACCATCACGTAGTTCCCCTCCTAAACCACCTAGACTAACAAATATTAAATTTACAATTGAAGATGTACCCTCACCTCCTAAACCTAAACCACCTAGACTAACAAATATTAAATTTACAATTGAAGATGTACCCTCACCTCCTAAACCTAAACCACCTAGATTAACAAATATTAAATTTACAATTGAAGATGTACCGTCACCTCCTAAACAACAACGTAATTCTTCCATACCTAGCATGTCAGCGTCAGCATCGCCATCGAGTTCACCTACTTTATGTTGCTCTTGTAACAATACAAGGTCCGTCCAGACGAGCGCAAAATGTGCATGGTGCAAACTCTATTACCATCTAGAAAAGTGTGTCTCTCAGAACGCCAAAGAACGAAACAAACGCAACTGATATCTTTAATGTTTTTGCATTAAACTTATATAATGTTAAATAGAAGAAAATATTTTTTCAAAAAACCCCGGAATACTTATTATATTATCAGGTGTTTTATTAATATCATACGGTTCGAATGGTTTATCCTTAGCATTACATTTAACTGCGTAAGATTTATACTTATAACATGTATCTTCAAGATTAAATATATTTTCTTCTATTTCTTTAATATCTGGCGCTGAATATAATACGCAGTTATCCTTGCATATACGTCTAAATAATAATGCTAATGCAAGACCAAATAATGCACTTACAATTATTTGTCCGGTGTTATCATAAAACAATCTGTCAATAGTAACTCTTAACCCCGTAATTTCTTTTGCTGTTCCTTTTTTACTCATTAGTGTATATCTATCCTATCTATTCTAATCTATAAAAATTTAAAAAAATAAGAATATTATTAAATTATAGGTTGTGTAACTGATGCTTCATTACACTTAACCTCTTCTACATTATATTTATAGCATTGCTTATTATGGTTCATATATACTATTTTATTTGCATTATAAGGCGTCGGGTATTTAATAACACTTCTAATTGGTGGCGATGAAATATATACATATATAATTCCTAATATAAACGCAAACACAAAACTAAACCAATTTATTTTAAATATTTTATTATCTTTGATATCTTTAATATCTTTAACCATTAATATCTCCTATTTAATTATCTATTTTATATTTTTCATTTCGGTTTATAATTAACATCTTTGATACATCTATTTGTTTTTTTATTTAATATTTTGCCATCTGGACATTCTTTTTCTTTGTCTTTATCTATTGCTACAACTTTTTTTGCTTTAACTTCTTTAACTTCTTTAACTTCTTTAACTTCTTTAACTTTTTTAACTTTTTTAACTTCTTTAACTTCTTTAACTTCTTTAACTTCTTTAACTTCTTTAACTTTTTTAACTTTTTTTGCAGGGTCTTTTACGCATTTTTTAGTTTTTGGATTTAAAATTTTACCTGCAGGACATACATTTGTATCAACTTTGCTATTAGATGGAGGGGTAATTACGCGTTCATTCAAGTTTATATATTCATATGTATATATATCTGGGACTTCATTTAAAACTGTATATTTACAATCTAAATAATCATATAATGATGCTAATGTTTTAGTTTTTTTAAAAATATTATATAGTTCCGCTTTTTTTTCTAAAAATAAATTATAATTATTATTATTTATTTCCCTTGCAAACTTATAATCATCATCATATTTTAATTTCTTTTGCAGTATTATATTTTTTTCATTATCTTTATTTTTAAAATATTCGTTAATCTGTTTTTTAATTGCATCTAATTTTTGCATATTAGCGTTATTTAAAGGGTCCTTATTTTTATTATTAAAATTGTCAAATATATTAATATTTAGAATGTTTTTTTCAATATCTTTTAATATCTCCATTTACTAATATTAAGGATATAAATAAAACATTAATGTAATAAAATGTCCTCAAACATACTTTTATAAAATGATTGAAGACTTTCTTCCGGTTTTAACTGTTCTTCATAAATACTTCTAGGTATATATTTAACAATAACCTTGTCTTTTTTACATACAGATTTATTTGCGTAATATCCTTGAATAATCAATATTGACCCTATAAATAGTAAAAATATTGCGATTGCTTTCATTTCTTAATATTAAGAAATAAGAAAAATTATAGAAATTATATGTTATAGAAATTATTGAATACCAAGTTTTTGAGCACTCCAAGTATCAACCTGTTCAATACTTTGCTTAATTTCTGACATTTCGATTGATTCAGGTGCGATTGATGGGTCTACAGATGGGTCTGACGGAGGAGGAACTTCGTCAACAATTGTTTCAGTATCCTTATTATTATTAAATAGTGTGGTCTTTCTATTTTCAAAAACCACATCTTTATCATTCATATTCTTCTTATATTCTTTCATCAAAGTATTTAGTTGTGTTTCCGCATATTCTTGATTTTCTAAAGATTCTGGGTTAGGCGACCAAGGACACCAGCACCCAACTTGCGCAATATAAATATTAAATTTGTCATCAATTCTCTTGATAAATTCACTTCGATTTTTTGCTTCTTCTAGAGAATCAAAAACACCTCTGACTTTGATACCTCTAATCGATGTCATAAAATTGTTATCTCGATGGAATGATGATTCTAGGTCATGATTATTAATAGATTTATAGAATGCATATTGTTCGCTCATATCTTTAGGATTAAAAATATATGAATTATTCTCTTTAATAGAATCTACAAAGTCTTTTGAATCGCTATATTTTGACTGAATACCATCCAAAAGAGTTGTCATATCATTACTAAACTTAGTAATAAACTGATTAAACATATATGCTTCCTTATTTACTAAAACATCTTCAGGGCTTAAAAAAGAAAGAAGAACATAGTTCTGTCCTCTAATAGGTTTATCTTCGTCAAGATAATCCATTTCTTTTACGCTAGTTACGCTAGTTACGCTAGTTACGCTAGTTACATTAGTTACGCTAGTATTAGTGTTTTCTACTTCTGACATTTCAATATCTTTTCTAATAATATAATATATTATAAATCTTATATATTTTTTATTATAATTGTATAGCATATTTGAAAGATGATTGCTCTGTATTTATAAAAAATACTTTAACAATTTACAAAAATATTTTATATTATTATAATAGTATATAATAGTATAATTAGTATAACAAATGGAATATTCTGTAGATTTTTGGGATGTTGTCGTTCGACTTCTTAAATATGCATTTGAAGGTCTTATAGTTGCTTTTGTAGCACTAATATTACCTAACAATAAGTTAGATTGGAGTGAAATATGGATGCTTGCTTTAACCGCAGCTTGCACTTTCTCTGTTCTTGACTTATTATCTCCAACTGTTTCATCTGGAGCAAGACAAGGCGTCGGTTTAGGCGCCGGTTTTAGAATGGTTGGCTTCCCTAATGGATTTTAGTAAGTAATCATTAATTACTATTACAACGATGGTATTATTTCGTAATTAAGTTCTAAGCATATTTTTTTCCATATCTGGTCTTGAACATATAGTTTCTCCCTACTTTTTAATAGAGGGAAGTATTTAAGATATTCATGAAAACCTAATATTTGGAAAAATTTATACAATACATAACTATATGATAAAAAGTTTTTTCTATCTTTTGGACAATGCTTCAAAAATGGCGCTTGAATATTTCTAAACATGTTACATAATTTATCTTCAAGTTCTTGACTGAATTGCGGTGTAGGTATTCCATTAATTCTATTAATAATATAATTTATATGTTCATAATATTTATTTATTCGTAGACGTTTGAGTATATCTCTCATTTTATTATAAGTAATTGTTTTAGTATCAACAATCTTTTCTTTCTTTATTTCGGTTAAAATCTTTTCAAATATTTCATCTGGAATATCTGTGCTTTCTTTACCTTGCACTTGATTACACCATTCTCTAAAATGATTAATACGCTTATAACTAAAATGCGAAGTATCCTTTGTATTCTGTTTTAATATTGGTCTGTTTTGCTCAACAAGAAGTAATTCTTGATAACCGCATTTATCGCAAATAATTATAGCATCATGTTGTAAGCATGTCATTTGATTTTTACAATTTTTACATATTTCTATATCTTCCTCTTCAACATTTCTAACATATTTTTTATTTATAATAGACATGTATTTATCAACAAGAGAACTTTTATCTATAATATTATCCTTTGCACTATTTGAATATTCATTATTATTATTATTATTATTATAGTTGTTATAGTTGTTATTGTTATTGTTATTGTTATTATTGTTATTATTGTTATTATTTTGCTTATTATCGCTAATTAAGCAACCTTCTATATTTAAATTATTAAGAGCATCTAATACATTTATTGTTGTTGCGGAGACCGAAGAACGTTTTTTCTTTGAATCATTTTTATATATCTTAGGTTGCCTACTTAATAATTCACTCGAAGATATACATACACCATTTGATATAGATGCATGCGTATTACTTATATTTGACTGCTTTTCTACAGTATCATAATATTGAAATAATATATAACTTGTATTATTATAATATTCTACTTCACTATATGTTTCTAATTCTTTAATATTATTCTTAAGTTCAATAATTTTTTCTCTTATAATAATATTGCTACTCCATAAATTATTTATATACTCCTTATCACGTATATTTTTAGACAATTCAATATTTTCAATAATAAGGTTTGACTGTATTTCAAAATCACCTAATAATATCTTATAGATTTCCTTGTCCTTATTTGTTAGTTCAAATTTTTTTATAATATTATTATGCATAGCATCTAATGTAAAAACATCATTATTGTCAGAATTATATTTTTTTTTTGATGATTTTTCTTTGAACATCCTTATAATAGAATTATTAATATTAATTTTTATATAATAAATATATAATACATACATTTAATTGATATTTTTTTCTCCTCTAATAGTATAAAGAATATAGCGTAAATGGGTGGTGGTCTTCTTCAATTAGTAGCATATGGAGCACAGGATGTTTATTTAACTGGTAATCCTCAAATTACCTTCTTCAAGGTTGTATATCGTCGCCATACTAACTTCGCCGTTGAAGCTATTCAACAAACATTTAATGGAACACCCGGTTATGGACAAACTGTAACCTGTCAAATATCGCGCAACGGTGATTTAATTAATCGCGTTTATCTTCAAGTAAAATTACCTGCATTAGATGGAATTACATTCACAGGCACGGTTATTACTCAAACCGCAGGACCAAGATATGTCAATTATATAGGTTTACGTCTCATTAAATCTGTAACTATTGAAATAGGTGGGCAACAAATAGATAAACATTATTCTGATTGGTTATATATTTGGAATGAACTTTCTTTACCAAAAGGCAAACGATATGGTTATGATACTATGGTTGGTGCAGACAAAGATTTAACACACATGAAATCAACAAATCTTTATATTCCTTTAGAATTCTGGTTTTGTCGCAACGTTGGTCTTGCGCTTCCCTTAATAGCTCTTCAATACCATGAAGTTAAAATAAATATTCAATTTGAAGCAAAAAATAATTGTATGATAAACCTTCAAGAAGGTACCGACGCAACCGCCACAGCCACCTCAGAAGAACTAGTTTCTACAGAAGTAGCCAAAGCACCTTCTATAACAGAAGCATCTTTATGGGTTGATTATATTTTCCTTGATACTGATGAACGTCGTCGTTTTGCACAATTATCTCATGAATATTTAATTGAGCAATTACAATTTACAGGAACTGAAACTCTTATGGCTCCTAATAATACTACAGCTACCACAAACATCGTCGTAAATAATCGCATTAAACTCAACTTTAATCATCCTTGTAAAGAATTAGTATGGGTTGCTAAACCATCAAATTATCAGAAGAAATCATCATGGTATAATTATACAGATA
>Ga0208966_1000196_pt1 | contig 19641 bp, 16 predicted proteins | sample GreLakmeHU45MSRF_FD_187701 | JGI IMG/M metagenome (GOLD analysis project Ga0208966, IMG submission 187701) | Freshwater lentic microbial communities from great Laurentian Lakes, MI, USA - Great Lakes metaG HU45MSRF (SPAdes) | ecosystem: Environmental > Aquatic > Freshwater > Lake | place: Great...
CGGATGCCCAGCGGCAGCGTGACCCTCATCAGCAACTTTCTCGACGCGCCGATCGACCTCGACAGCCGATATAGAGTCTACGCCAATGCACACAGGAAAAGCCCGGTTTGAAGAGTCGATCTGCTTATGAATCGCTTGGCAGAAATGTATATAGTGCTTCTGCCATTCTTCGACACTTGCCGCATCGACACACTTGGTCCGGTCGATGTACTGCTGGTTGTGGCCAAAGATACCTTTCATCATGGTTGACGACGCTTTGTTTTCAGTGTCGATCATGATTGCGCCGCCGCCATAAACATGGAACCAGCGCATGATCTCTAGCAGCAAGGCAGATTTGCCGGCACTAAATTCGCCCCGCAGCTGGGTGAATCGAGAGAGCGGGAAAATATTAGACTGCAGCAAATAGCGGGCTGACAAAGCTGGCAAGGGCAAACCGATCAAGGGATCGCTGTCTTGGGCCGAGGCTTTTAATACCTCTGTAATAACCGGATGCTCTCCGAGCCGGGCGTGAATGTCAGCGGTGTTTTCTTCTTTACGTTTACGGCCCATTAAATAAATACTCCGCGTTTTATGTGTAACAAATTCGCCTCACGACTTACTAGCCGTAATTTTGCGCGTTGTTTGTGAAAATCCTGCCAACACTGCGTTAGCGCACTGTCTACAAACGACTTTTTCATTTCATGATCGTTAAACCCGGCAATTTGTACGGTACCAATGTTTATTGCGCAGTGTGCAATGAACTCCTGTACTAAATTTTCAAACGTTGCGGGCGGAATGTGGTCTACGTGCGTATTTTCCGGCAACAAAAGATATCCTAAAATTGGACACCGCACATTACCTATTCCAGCCGCGGCAAACACAGTGTTACGGTACGTGATAACCTGTTCCGCAATTGCATGGCGACAAGCTTTTTTGAATAACGCTGCGCGCGTTGGCGACGTTAAACAATTTTTGTAACTAAAATCTGTAGCTGAACCGTCTGCGCGCAAAACTTGAAAATGCCGAGATTTCCAACGCAGTTCTAAACGGACGCAAATGCTTTCGACGCCCACGCCAATCTTGCTTTTGGCCGCCGGATGTAGGCGCAGTAAATCCAAAACACATTGGAAGTCGTCGTGCTGTAACGGCAAGCCGACTGGAGCACGCCGTAAAATATCGCCGACATATTTTTCAACCGCTTTTTTCGACGTAAAGATATGCCCGCCAATTGTGTAGGTCATCTGTTTAGACTTTGTTAAGAGGATATAAAACCCCGCCGCGTTTACGGCTTATAGGTGTCTTTCTTTTAAAATGCCGGGGCAATTGCAAAACAACAATTGCCCCGGCAGTAATCAAGCGTGAACAACAAAACAATCGCAACTACTAGGGCAAATAATCTTTTTTTGTTTTACTCTTATAGCGTTTTGAATTATCTCCTGCGCCGGTGTGCCGAGAATTAATAGCGGTCAAATATTTGAACAAATCGCACGCCGCGCATTGCTCTATATTTACAACTGGTACATACGTTGGTTCTTCAAAGCGCCCTTTCCTATAATCATCAAGCGCGCCTAATATTTTTCCAGTTTGTTGAAGGTGCGTCATCATGCCGCCGGTGCTGCCGACCTTCTCTTCGAGCGTATCGATGACTTTTTGAACGGCGTCACATTTCTTCCCGTGCCTTACGCCTGTCTGGCGCACAACACGTTCAAAGAAGTTTATAATTTTGTCTCCGTGTTTTATATGCGCGAGAAAAATCGCTGTTATCAGTGGCGCCTTCAAGCTTCTTCTTTTAAGATTTTGAGCCGCAAACTTATCTAACGCAATTAATTGCAGTTTTAACGCAGCTACGTGGTCGTAGACTGTGGTATCGGAGGCGTTCATAAACGCATCAACATTAGCCGCATGCTTTAACATGTCGTAGTTCTTTTTCATTGCGTTTAAAAACTTAAACGCGTACAAGAGCGGCATAGTAAGACCTTCGCAATACTGCAAAAGCAAACTATCAGTTGGGATGTCATGATGTCTGAGCGCGCCGTGCAAAGCATCAGCCGCTTGTTTAACTGCAGTTTTAGCGTCTACATTATTAAACGTGCGCTTTACTTCTTCCAAATCTGCGCACGGCATAATTGACACATTGACAACATCAGGCACAGACAGGCTTAATTTATTTACCCATATGTGACAACGGGTGTGGCCGTCTATTTTATAGCAATCGCCATTTGGCAGCTGGGCCATTATTACTTCAGCGTGCTGGGGGATAAAGTTAGATAAATATTTTTTTGCTCTGTCCCGTTGGGCACGCGTATCTCTTTGAATCGGATTACGCGTAACAGCCGCCCATTCAGCCACTGACATTTGAATCACTTTAAGTTTATTAACCGGAACTACTTCTGGCTCAAAAGGAGTGTCCAATGTGCCGGGCGCCGATGATGGTGGTGGCGGTGGCGTGTTGGTAATAATTTTTACTGTTCTCGCAGCAAGAATTTTAGCCCGTTTAAGAAGTTGAGCTTGGTGTTTCTTGAACCTACGTGCTGAGAGTTTTCTGGCCATGGTACTATCTTCCTTTGACGTGTGAATGAACTGCCGCTGTATGCACACGCACACAGCCGCGATTCGGCTAACCCCTGCGTTTTGCCGACCACAGATTAAGTGGCCAAACAAAACGCAGCAGGTTGCCTAGACAACTACTTCTTTGCCGCGGCTTTGGCCCTGGCTAATACTTCAGCCGGACTGCGCGACACGGGTGCCGCCGGTGGCGTGCCCTGAGGAGCCGAAACAAACTTCGGAGGAGCCACTGTGGCTCCCGGCGGGATTGCAGAGAACAGTTCTGCCACGCCAGCGTCATGCTCTGGCGAGTCTTCAACTGACTGCATGTCCCACGGACCAACCGGGTCTGGTGCTGCCTTTGGCCGTTGCGCAGCTTGGGGCGGCGCTGGGGCAAAAGTACGTTTCACCACGTGCGACTCGGCTAACTCTTCGACGTTTACACCAACACCTTCAAACGTGGTGGTATTGCGAGGCACAGCTCGCAGATACGCCGGGAATTCACGCCACGCATAGTCCAGCGCTTCTCGCGGGAATAACGGAGCGATCATCTCAGCTTGCTCTTCGTAGGACGGCAACCGTAGATAGTCGTCCCACGTCTGTGTCTCTTCCACAATGCGTTCGGCGTAAGGCTCAAGTGAGATAACCTGTCCGTTGAACGTATCGTGAAGAATTCCAAAGTGCGTGTACTCAGACCGCGACTGTGGAAAACCGACAATATACTCGGCATCCTTCGATGCGCTGCGAGCAAACTTTGGACACTGGAACGTGCTCGGCCCCGCCGCACCCACAGCAATAATATTTTGACTGCCGCTGCTAAACGACTCAGGCAAAATTGTAAATAACTTTGCTGCGTCAAACCCCAGCATATCGCCGCTGAGATATTCTCCGGCTTCGTTGCGTACGCCAAGTGCCGAATGAAACGCTTCGCCTGCACTGGTTTTTAGGCCAATGATGCGGGCGTTACGCTTCGGGTCATCGGAGAACGCGCCAAGAACCACTTTGCCCGTGTCATCGACATACACGGTGCTGGCCGAGATAAACATCGTCTGCTCGGGTTTCTTGAGACTGCCGATGTGCGAGTTTCTGACAAACTCTTTGCTCAGCAACTCACTGAACAACCTACCCAGCGTCGGATGCGGGTTGTCTTTACTGGCGTCGTACGCTACTTTGCGCAGCACGTGCAGCGGCGAGTCGTACAGATTCACATCGGGATCGCCGTTGTGAACAATGAAGCACATACCGGGGTTACCTACCCAGTGCGCACACGTCATCCGACGGCACCAGTCTCCAAAGGCGATGTCATCGCGGCCTTCGCGCATATTGGCAAACGTGCGATTGCCTTGCGCATCGCGCGCTTCTTCATACATCGGGAGCAGCCTGAGGCAGAGGCCTCCGCCGAGCAGCTCGCCGCCTGCGGCGATTAGAACGTTGTTCTGCTTACCGTAAGCGTATCTGCTTTTACTGTTGTTACCGCCTGAGCCAATGTTGTTGGCTTTTCGGTACTCTGGATCAATCGCCGCCAAATTCGACGCATTAAAGCGTGGCATAAAATCAGCCTTTCTGGTGATAAAAAAGAGCCCTATTGCTCTGTGTTGATGAACGAAGTCTAGCAGTCAAAAAGAAAAAAGCTAGCCCTATTCTTCGTTGAGCCAAGATAATCCGTAAGTCGTTATGTCTGCCTCACTTAGGCTCTCGCCCCAGTGGACAAACACGTCTCGCGACATGCCGAATTTATATGGCCCAGCTCCGGCGATAGGCGAGCCGTCTAGCCGACGAGGCCAGAACGGAACGTCATCGACCATGCACTGTGGAATGACCTCTTTGTACACGCGTTCGGCGTGCGCAATCGGAACAATAAGAATCACAGCGTCATGGATTTGTAACCCGATTTTAAAGTCAATGTCAGTGTGCGTTTTGCGATATTGCCAAAAGTTACTAAGCGCAATAGATACCGCATCTGCAACACCGCCTTGAATCGGAAAGTTTTGTGCTTGGCGTTCTTGTTCGCCACGCACAGCCGTATCATTTTTATGCGCGTTCGCAAATCGCCTGTAGCGCCCATAAGGCCCAACAAGCCAGCCTTGCTCTTGCGACCGCTCACGACACTCACGCAAAAAATCTTTTGTCTTTGGATACGAAGAGAAGTACGCGTCGATCATAAGCTGGCAATCATTTGGCGTAACGTCTTCGCCCTCTTCTTTACACTGCCGCGAAATAGCTTCGGAGCCGCGGCCGTATGGAATGCCGAAATTTACGTTTTTTGCCGCTACGCGCAGACCTTTTTTGCCGGCAGCTTTCAAGCCAGCTTTTGTCGGCTCGATGCCGGTGAGGTTAAAAGTTTTAACCGCTTGCTGAGAATGAATGTCGTAATGATCCGGGTGATTCTCTGGCAGGCTGTTTCTGCGAACATGATCGATCATGCCCTGGTCTTGCGCGAGCCACGCGAGCACCGCCAATTCCGCACCAGTGAGGTCTGTCTCGATACCGACATAACCCTCTGGCACGCGCAGTACGGATCTGACTGGGTGCTGGTATTGACTCCCGAGAATCCGCCTGTAGTCGTCTTCTCTGCGCGAACTGAGATTCTGGAGAGGCGGGCGAGACGAGCTTGCTCGGCCCGTTTCCTTGGTCTGAAAAAGGTGAGTACGGACTCGGCCGTCTGCGTGTACGCAGCCCACAAGGCCTTTTTCGTATTCGAAGTTTCCTTGCTCATCTAGATCAAACTCTCCCGCATCGTTTGCCGATGGTTTACGCAGCACAGACTGTAACACCTGGCTTGTAAATTTATAATCGCGTATTTTGGCCGCGGTGTGACTCGAGTGCCCAAGGATACCAAGACTTTCTTTATCTGTGCTAGGCGTCGCCGTCGTTTCGTCAATGTGCCGCTGGCCAAGCTCTTTCCACAACGTCGGCCGCTTGCCGGTCGTTTTGATTGGCCTTAGATTTAGTAACTGAGCCCCTTCCGGGATTGTCGGCGCGTTTGTGTAACGAGCACCAAACCCAGCCCCAAATAACGCCACGGCAAGCTGTGGCTGCGACTTGGGGTTAAAGTGCGGCCAGCACAGCTCGGCTCGAATCTCGGCCAACAGCTTGTCTTGCGTGTTCATAAATAAAGTTGTCAGCTCGTCGGCCCGCTGCCGATCGATCACAAAGCCAGTCAACTCCATTTCGAGAAACGCTAAAGACGCGCTGTGGGCAACCCAGTACGGCAGCCAACAATCGTGTTCGTGCACGTCCTTGGCTAATAAACCGTCCGTACCGTCGGTGCCGTACAGGCACATCATAATGCGCCTAGTAACATCCACGTCGTACCCGGCGTAAGGCATGAGCACGCGATCTGGCACTTCGCCGTATCCGCCAAGATCGCCAACTTTAAGTTTATTGTCAGCACAGTGTTTCTTCTTCCACTTGTCAAGCGTCTCCCAATACGTTGGCGCCGAGGTAAACCGCATCGAACACGCGTCTAAGCCGTACCGTGCACACTCATTAGTGGCGTGGTACATAAGGCTGGTGTCCCAGCCGCCGTGTGTCCGATCGTGTTGGTCAAGCGACGGAGCGTATTCGTCCATGATGTCCACGCCGAACGCGAGTAACCACGGCAAGTCCGCCCGCAGGAAATGCCCGCCGGGGCGAACATGGCGCGCAGGAGTGCTTTTCAAGAGCCGCAGCAACTCGCGCTGCACGACTTCTAGCCCCGGCTGAAACGCCACGGTCCCGCCTTGGTGCCGAAGCACAATCGTGCGCGCCCACTTGTCTCTATTAGACACCTGCACCGTGCGCAGATACGCGTCCGGCTCTGTCGGGTGTTCGCCATGCCACTCGCAGTCCACGGCAATGATGTTGGCATTAAGATCCGTGTCTGCAATCATGGCGTCGACCATTTCGACCAGCGCAGCTTCTGTATAAATTTCCGCGTGGTCAACAACGTCGTCTAAGAATATCTGATCGTTTAAAAGTAACTTAAACCGCGTTAGCTGGCCGACGTAGTCATCGCCGGCATCTGGCTTTCTGGCGACATAGGCCGGATGCATCACAGACATGACTTTGATGTCCCGCTTGGCGCCGTGCTTGTCGCGGGACGGGAGTACCAACACGCGGCCGGCCATGTTGGCTGTGTTCCCGCTTGTTTGCATGACTGCTTTGGTCGCCTCAGCACCCAGACATAAAATGTAGTCTGGCGCTACCATGCGGATCTCTTGCTCAAGTAATAGGGCGCAGTCGCGAAACCACGCCGCTGGAATCGTGATCCCGTCAGCGTACGCGGCAAATTTACACGCGGCCGTGACATACCAGTGCCCAAACTCGGTCGGCGGGATGCCGCTTTTCTGCAGCATTTTAGCCAGCTCTTTCATCGCGGGGCCGGCTGTAAAGTTACCGCGTTCGACTTCGTATATGCCGGGCAGTTTGCCGACTACCATCACGCGAGCGTGCGCTCGAGGCCCAGTTGTCTGTGGAAACCCCCACACGTGCCCGGGCACTGATGTGAGCGGCTGCAACCCTGTCTTACATAAAACAGGCATCACAAACGTTGGGCTATAAAGCGCCGCCCGATACAGATGAATAAGATTCTCGCTGGCCGGGACGGCTTTCTTTTTCTTCGCTGTTGATGCGTCGATCATGTCGCCGAGCGCAACAGCGTGGGCGATAAAGTTTGCCCCGGGCAGCGGCATTCCTTCAGCCGTTAGCGGAATCAGCGGATGAGCCGCCTCTGTAAGCTCTTTCCCATTGTCCGTATAAAACGCAGCCGTGAGCCGGTGGTCGAGTGAAATTGCTGACATAAAACCTCATAAGAGAAACGATAGATCAGCAACTACTTCGACGGCTTCGGCCGCAGAAGTTAACAGATCAAACAATTGCGCCCTTGAATAGTCTGCCGGGTCGCGAGCGTCTGGCAGGATAACCGGCACTACGTTCACATTGCGCTGGCACAAAGACACTGTCAAGCTGTCTAGTTCTTCGTGGGCGTCTGAGTCGAGCATGATGAACGTAGGCTTATTGGCCCACGTTGTCGCCACTGTCATTTGCTGCCAGTGCGACATTGTCTTGCCGAATATACAGACCCCAGCAGCCCCTAGCCGCCACACGCTGGGCACGCCCTCGACCACTACGACTACTGGCTGGGTAGCCGCTGTGTCGTAGTTGTAGAGCAAGCGGCTTTTTGGTGTGCCTGGCGCGTTGTAGTACTTCATGCCGTTCGCAGAAGCCCCGATAGCGCGGCCCTGCCAGCCCACAAGCTGCTGATGAAAGTAGATCGGAATGTAAATCCTGCTGCGCATTAAATCAAATTTGGGGCTCGACGGCGTGGCACAGACGCCAATACGAAACTCTGTCGCCAACGCCTGTACATTAAATCCCCGGGAAACAAGATACTCCACTGCCGGATGATATTCCGGCAGCTCATCGAGTAGCACGATTTCGCCAGCAGAGGGTACAGTAACAGGAGGCGCATCCGCATCACTTGCGCGAATAGATATCTTTGGAATAAACCGTTTGTTCGCCCCAAAGATCAGGTCTTCGAGCTGCTCGAGCCGGCCGGGTTTATCCAGACACGCATTTTTATAGCACCGGGCTAAATACGTGTCCGTCCGCCGGCCAGACTCTACGTCGGCGCCGTACAAGTGGTTGACCCACAGCTTATGCGCCGAGTCATTGCAGAACGGGCAACACACTCGATAATATTCGCCCCAACTCTGTCCCCGTTTGATTATACGCCCGGGATGTAACGGATCGCGCAATCGCTGAACGTGCGCCTGCGCCCCCTCGTTGGCTATCTTCACCACGCCAAACCTATGCTCTAGCAGCGAGTAGAGCGCAGCATTCAGTGGATTGACGCTCGGCGCACTGTGGGTCGCCATAGTCATACCAACTCCTTTACTGAAGAAAATCACTAGAAAACTGATCGACGTTTGACCGAGCCCTGTTGCCAAAACGCGAGCTAGCTACGTCGCTAGGCCGCATTGGGCTCACCTCGCCGCGACGCATAATCTTGCGCGATGTTTCGCACGCAACGTACTCGTCGTTGACCAGCCGAACGTCTACCACACAATCGTCCATGCGGATCAAGCCAAAGGGCTTGGCAGGAACGCCAACGCGAATTTTGGACCAGTTAATAGTCGAAACGCGCGTATCGATGTCTCGCGTGTTTACGCTTATACACGCATGCAGATTCTCGGCAAACGACTTAGAGCCCGACGCGTCTAAATGCGACACGTAACGGTGGGCCGGTATCTTTTTGATCTCGCCGCCAGCCAGCTGATGGGCCAGCATAACAGTACAGTCAAACGGAACCGCAACAAGTTTGCGCAAGTTGTCTGGCAGTTGCTGCAGCGGCCGCCAGATCTGCTCGACGTTTTTCATGCGATTATCTTTAGCCAGATCACGATTAATAAGCAGACCAGAGTAATCGATCGCCACAAAGCCGATATTCATGTTGCGGGATTCGCACAGCTGCTCAAGCACCGCCGCAATTTCTGGCACGCCACCAGAACCGTGACCGCCCGTACTTGCGTTCTCAGAAAAGTCTAGAAACACAAAGTGCTTGTTTATCCAAGGGATCGCCGCATTCCACCGCTCAAATTCGCCCAGGATAATCTGGCCGTTTTTGTTTTCAGGCAGTGTTCGGTCGTAGTCCTTGAGAGCTTCCCGCGTCGAGAACTGTGCCCAGAATTCATCTGTGGCTAGTTTTGTAACTGTGGAAAACAAATTGCGATCGACGTGAGCCGCGGCCGACCAAAACATATGATTCATTTTGGCCGCGCCGTCTTCATAGCCGATAAACACCGATAACTTGTTTGGCTGAAAGAGCGAGAACTGCTCGGCTAGCCGCACCGCTGCACAGGCCAACAGCGTGGTTTTGCCGCCGGAGAATGGCCCCAGCACCCCAATCATGTCACCCGCACGAAAGCCAGTGATGTACTGGTCAATCCACGGAAGCGACGTAGGCACTGCTGGCGGAGGCAAGACAATACGCGAACCAAAGTCTGGCATCACAGCGGCGTTGTCGATTACGCGCCCGAGATACTGCACCGAGCGGGCTTGTTGGGTCCACTCTTGTAAATACGTATCAAGTCCTGCGACAACGACACCCTCGCCCCGGTTAATGATCGTTTGCACGGCATGCTTGAGCATCCGAGCGTTCATGAACCGACGCAAAATAGCTTCGATATAATCTTTGCCGGCCCGTTCTTTGCGGTCGTCTTCGTCGGGCTCGGCGGTGCACGCGGCGTCAATAAAGCCGCCCGGCAAGACAAGCCAGTCAAAGTCTTCTTGCCCAATCGGAATCAAGTCAGCTGCATGCCACGCCCGTAACTCTGTTACCAGCATCGTCTGTGTCAGTTCGCCATGCTTTGTGTACAAGCCCGCCATTGCTGAAAACAGATACTGAAACTTAATCTCGCCAGGACCTGTAAAATGACTGGCGTCCAGACCGACGCGGGCGGCGTCTCGCAACAAATTGTGGTAGCGCAGCAAGCCACGCATCATTTCCTTTACTTCGTCGTACATGACCGGAGACTCATCAACCGGCTGTTGTTTGCGCGTTCCTTCGCTATGCATTGTAGTTGCTCCAGTGTTGCCGAATGTCGCGAACAGCCGCGAATAAATTATCTGTTAGCCACCACGATACGTCGTGCGTGTCGTCCGAAACCAGCGCGTCATAGCCGGGCTGCTGCGCCTCATAATCGATAGCAGCCTGCCAAAGATAGCGCTCAATGGCTCTGTCACAGTTACACCGTGCTGCAAAAGCGTGCCGAAAGAACGGCGGCGCCGACACGTGACTCTCATCGCACAACACGTAGAAGTTCTGGTTGTCCGGCTCGAGGTTATAGGCCACTGTGCTTTTCATGCGGGCGTTCAGCGTTTGGCCGGCAATGTTATATTCCAGCCGAAGTTGCGCCTGCAAGCCCGCGCAATGCTTCATGTAGATTCCAAGCGATGCGGCGCTGTACAGAAAGCTCGGCCGCATGTCTTGAAGCGCAGATGTATTCGCGACTAACTTGATGTCAGCCGCCGGAGAAAAATGCGCATGCACCCACATGCCGGGATGCGCATCGGTTGAATTAACAACTTCAAGCATTTTACCCCACACGCTTGTGCGGCGAACGTTGTAGCTGTCAGTGCCGCCATCCCAGATTGGGCGGCGGCGAGAATGCCCGGGTGCGTCCCAATCTATTTCACGCTCGTGCAAATAAACAAATTGAAACCGTAAATATGCGGCGAGTTGTTCTCGCGTGAGGGTTTTATACCAATCCGGCGCTAGTAAATCAGTCCGCGCTTTCAACGCCACTGTTATTTCTCCAGCTTCTTTGAGCGTCATGCCAATTTTGCTCCCATCCAAGTAATTTGTAACTGTTTCGCCGACCTAAACTTTTTCGATAAAACGTCGGATCAAACGTGTCCATGCAATCGAGTACTTCGCCGAATTCCTTTTTAACGCCTTCTGGCGATGTGTAAATCCGGCTTACGCGGCCCGGCCCTTGTACGTCCACAATGTCGCTGTCGCGGTCGTCTGCCCGCACCAGAACACTGAGCTGCTCAAAGTCCACGCCAGTTGCCCACACGTCAGTCGCAATCACACGCTTCAGTTCGCCAGACTCGAACGCAGCGCGCATGTCATGTTTCTGAAACTCAGTCAGCGGCTTGTAGTCACTCGGTAACAACCTTTTCTTTTTGTACGCCGTACAGTCGTATGGCGCCATATGGCCATACACGAGCGAGAAGCCCGGAAGCTGCGCGCCCAAGTTGACTGCGTGCTCAATCGTCTCGACAAGGATAAGAATCTGATGCGACGAGGGGTACTCATTGACCGCCGCGGCTATGATGCCGTTTCGCTCATGGTTTGTCCAGATGCCGTATCTCTTGCGGGCAACGCGGTTGCTGTAGCGCTCTGCGGGGTTTGACCGCAGCCGCATGGGCAGCCAGTTGACCTTGACTGGCACCACCAACCCGAGATCGACTGCGTTCTGATAAGTCAGCTCAAACACCATCGGGCCAAAGAGCGGCTCTAGCACTGCGTGTGCATTATCCATACGGGCGTACGGCGTAGCACTCAGCCCAAAGTTGCGGCTGTTACGGTACCGGGCTGCGATAGCCGTTGAAAAGTTAATCGTGGCTAACTGATGCACTTCGTCTGCAAACAAGAAGTCGGCGTCGCCGTCAGAGTGCCCAAGGCTGCCAGCTGTAATAACAGTGACACGCTCCCACTGCTTCCAGCCGTCGCCAATGCGACCTACTTTTGGCAGCAGGCGCTTTAAGCTGCGCACAATGCGTTCAGCCACGTCAACTGATTTTGTAATAACGTGAATCTTTGCCTCTGGGTAGAGCAGGGCACACGCACCGATCATGCTCGTCTTACCAAAACCCGTCACGGCTTTCACAATGCCGCACGGTACATTAGATATCGTGCGCACAAGCTCTTCTTGGCGAGCGCGAAACGTGATGCGGCCCGAAAGGTTGTCCCACTGCGGGGTGTAACAGTTCGGCCGCTTGCGGACAGGCGTTGAGTCGCGCAACGTAGCCGGGCAGCTGAGCTTTCTCAGCCGGTTAATCATGCGGGCTAAATAACCGCTTAACAATATGACGTGCCCGTTTTCAACGCGAAATAATTTATATTCTTTTGTTTGGAAGAATATGCGTTGGCCTGTGATCTGGTCGCGGCGGGCTTGCCCGTGTACTTGCTCGATGTGCGAGTAACTCAAGTCGTGGGTCAGCTGGTTAATAAGCGCGGCAGACAGCGGCGCTTGGTCAGGTCCCGTGAGCGTGAGCACGTTGCCAGTACGGTTGATCACAACCGGTTGTGCTGACGTGCTCATGTCAGCTGCTTTCTGCGCCAGAGCTTGGCTTGATTGAAATGACTTCAAATGTCCCATATTTTTCCTGCGCATTATGAAAGGGCGAGATTCCTCTGTACTTGCCTACGAGCGTAAGCAGCTGTTCAAACTCTAGGATCGATATCTCCGGTGGCAAAACGGCGGACACAACAACGCTTTCGCCAGGCGAGAAAGCTTCGTGCACAGCGAAATGGCTGTTTGTCTGTTCGCTGCCTTGCGATGCACAAACCGTCCGCCGCCAATCTGTGCACGTGATCCCGTTGACTATATGGCACCAGTCAATTTTTTTCACTGCCGTGTGATGCTTATTGGCTATTTTGGCTGCGTAACGCAAACCGGACAGCCACGCAGACGAAAAAAACATGACCCGCCCATCGGCGTCTCGGTCAAAGCAAAATGTCGTTTGACCCGATCGGGAGCGGCGGGCAGCGCCTAGGCACTCGCGATTAAAGCGCAGTGTAATAATAACTTCTTGCATGGTTAAGCTCTTTTCAGCATATGCGTGTTGTACGCCGCGCACTCTGCGGGCGTTTTAAAGAACAAGTCCGGCGCGAACAAGCCGTCTTTCGCTCCAGCCCGGTTTTCTAAAGCCGAGAGCCAATTGTGCCGCAGATACCCAATAAAACTTTGTGAGGCCCGCAGGTCACCTTTTGCGCCGCCGCCGGCTGCGGCGTGAATGCGGTACAAAAAGTTTGCTGGGTTATTTAGATTTACCGTTGTGGCCGATTGCGTTTTCCACGCCAAGAGAACGTTCGCGCAGCGAAACTCTCGAGCTCGCGTGAGCAAGCACGTTTTTTCTGACACCCGCGATTGCGTATGCGGCGTCAAGCCCAGATAGAGCTCAAGCTTTGCCGCCCTGTCTGGCGACCGCCGGTCCACGTACCACCTGGGGTCAATAATACTTGTTAACAACTGGGCGATAGCACTGTCGTCTAGCGTCGGGATAAACTGCAGAGCTTTGTACGCCGGATGAATGTGCAAATACGATTGCGCTAAGTCATCAAATACAAAGTTGTTTCGCAGCATGCGCCCGAGCATGGCGTAGATCGGGTAGTCGTTTACTGACAACACGTGCCAACCGCCTCGCACCGGAGCAACTTCAACGCTGCGCATCCGCTGGAGAACAAGCTCGGGGTCGAGCATTTCTTCGCGAGAGTGCAACACGTTTTGACCGGCGAGTTCTACTGCCCGCACTTCGCCCTTGTGGCGCCGCAGATAAAGCGCCGCAATAAGCTCAGCGTTCTGCGGCAACCCAAGGACGCGTACAGTCAGCCCAATGCCAGATACGACAGACGACAACAAAAATGCGTCAAGCTGCTGCTCCGAATCTATTGGGGGCCCAATATTCTGCGAGTACCAGACATTGCCGTTGTGGGCAGTGTAAAGCTTGATCGTATTTTCGTCAGGTACGATGAACATTGCGTAGCTCCGGTGCTTCTAGCTCAATAACCGATTCAAATAAATGCGACAGGTTTGACGCATGCGTCACGAGTAAACACTGTAAACCTTTTGCGGTGGACAAGTCCCGCAGTTTGTCGAGAACCGGCGCTAAGGCTTGAATACGCGGCGCATCCAGAGAGGCCGTTGGCTCGTCAAGTGCTAGCAAGCCGATCTCTTCGGCAAACATCGCGTTGACAGCTACTCTAAACGCAAGGGCTAAAACAGTCTTCTGGCCAATCGATAACCGCTGGGCAACTTGTCTGCGCCCGTCAAAGAACTCAGCCACAAACGTCGGTGTGCCGTCTGAGGCTACTTTGACTAAGAAGTTAACTTTAAAGATCTGCAGCAACTCGTTAATAGCCGCTTCGAGCCTTTGCAAGTTTCGCTGAGCGACAAGCCGCGGAGCACTTTTAAGAGCTTCCCGGGTTGTTTCAGCTAACTGGGTCCACTGGCGTAATTTCACAGCCGAAACTTCTTGCGCCTGAGCTGTGGCATACTGCTCGGCAATACGCTTACACTCAAACACTGCTTCTGTCTTCTGCTCCATAAGCGCGGCCCGTTCTTTGAGCTTGGCCGCTAACCCGGCTAATGCCACTTCAGCCCACTTTGCGTCGCCAGCTGTAACGCTGATCTCGGCAATCTCGTCTGCGAGCTGTGCCTTACGGTCCCGGGTAAACAGCACGAGCCCTAATATGCGCGCTTTGTTTTCGCCTGCTTGCTGGGCTAGTGGCGTAATAGCCTGCTTGACCTGTTGAAACTCTTCGTAATCGACCACGGCTTGTTGCAGTTCGTTCTCTGGGCTGGGCGGTGGCGTAACAGCGACAAGCTGCAGTTCTGACTGGGCTATCTGGGCTTCTCTGGCGGCAAACTCTTGTGCTCGTTTTTCCCATGTGAGCCGGGTTTTATACGCGACATCATATTGGGCAAGTTCACTGTCAGCGTTTGCCAAGCTTGTGCGCATAGACGGCAGGGTATTTACAGCCTCGGCCAGTTGTGGCGCAATAGCCGCAGCCGGAGTGTGACACGTAGGGCATGACGCTATACCTGTCGTAAAAGCTTCTATAAACGCCTCAGTCCGCTTGATACTGTCTGCGGCCTGGTTCTGCGCCTCTACGTGCTGTACAAGCTCCTGATACGTGGCTAGCGGGGGCTCTGGGTTTGCCTGGCGTTGAGCCTGAATAGCCAGCCGGTCGAGCCGTAGGCCGTCTTTAGCCGCGGCCACAGTCTTATAGCTAGCCCAGTGACCCAGCGCTACCCGGGCCGCTGCGTGGGCTGTCTCGTGCCCGTTAGCGGCGTCAGTCAATGCCGTCAGGTCTTGGCTGTACTGGTCACATAACGCCGTGGCTGCAACAAGCTCGGCAGCATACGCCGTTTCTTGCTGCGAAACCTGCCAGAGCTCAGCGGCGGCTTTTTGCCGGAGATCCCATTTCCTAATGATATCTTGATCGCGATGCTGGGCTGCTACAAAGTCGTCGGTCGTTTGCAGCTTGGCTATCTGTTGCACAATGCCGTCCAGAGTAGCCGAAGCTGTTTCTTGCAGCCGCGCCAGCTCATCAGATGTCTGGCTCAGCTCCGGTATAGATATCTTTGCCAGCGATTTGCCAATCACGTCTTGGCACTTATCGGCTTTGGCTGTGTTAAACAACCGCTGGAAGAACTTATCCGTTTCGCCCTGATTATCGTCTATGAACGAAAAGATCTCAGTCTGCGCTACGATGATAAACCGCGAGATAAATTTTGCGTCTACGCCAAGCAGTTTTTCTATACCTGCTGTGACAGACTTATCGCCTCGGCCGGCTTCTTTGCCGTCGATTGTCAAAATAGACTGCTCTTTTTCGGGTAACAGGTGCCGGGTAATAACAGCCATGTGCCCGTTATGCTCAAACTCTAGCGACGCATAAGACGGCTCCCCTTCTTTGGCGTACTGCGAGATATTATCTGCCTTGACGCCGTAGTTAGGGTTTTCACCAGTAAGCAACCAACGAATTGCGCCAAACAAGCTGCTTTTGCCGGAACCGTTTTCCCCCAAAATCGCCACCAGTCCGCGCGTAAACTCGCATACCCGGTAACGATGGTGTACCCAGTTTTTTACTTCCAGCCGTAAAAGCTGCATTAAAAGGCTCCTTTAGTTATCGTCATCCGGCGTCGTAGCCGCCACGAGATAGTTCATAAACTGGCTGTTCAGTTCTTTGGCGGCGTCTTCGGCTGTTAATAACGCGACGCCCAGTTTATACGCATCTGTCGATTCGCCCAGCAGCGTTGCCATAGCCGCCAGCAGATCGTTCTTTGAGTTCGCCCGCGCGCCCAAGCTTTCGTCTGTGTGGCGCTTTTCGCTAATTGCTTCACACGCAATGTGCGCAAAGTCGCCTACAGCTGTCATCAGCCGTAAATAAGCGTCTGGCAGTTGCTTGTCGAACTTAATACGCACAAGCGGTTTGTTAATCTCTGGCGGCAAGATATCTGGCGCCAGCATAGCCGCAATATCCGCCCGCAGTTTCCCTGAACATAACTCGTCAAGCTCCGCCTGCTCTTTTACTACATAGTTGGCAAAGCGCCGGGTCAGTAGTTTCTGCTGGCTAAACTGAAAGCTGCCGGCTGAATCTTTGTGCGCGACCAAGAAATACTTGTCGCACGATTCGCCCATGTCCTGCATACACGTTGAGCCGGGCGACAGCATGGTAATAGGCTGCCCCTGCGCGTTTATGCTCTGGACTGTCTTTGTAACGTGAAAGTCCCCGGCAAGAACTAAAGTTACGTTATGCACGTCTGTCAGCTCGCAGTCGGTGCGGCCGATGTTGCCCATGAAGTCTTTCCAGACCTGATGGGTGATTAGAATCTCTGTCTCCGGGCACACGTTTTCAAACTCGCGCTGAATGTCGCCTCGTGGGAGCCAGTCCAGCCCAGTCACCGCCACGCCATTGATATCAAAGAGCCCGTTTAGGTGCATGTGCTGCGGCCACGGATGCACGCTTAGCCACGGGGCGTTTCTATCAAACTCGTGATTGCCTTGGATATAGTACACCGCGAGCTGAGCGTCTTGCATGCGCGTAAGCTCGTAACACAGGCGGGCAATAGGCCGCGCCGAGTTACTTTTCTTTTCGAGTACGTCGCCGCCCATGATCATCGGCAGGCGGTGCGCAATACAGTACGACACGATTTGCTTCAAGCTAAAATACGAGTCGCCAAAAATGCCGGGCCGAGTGGACCAAGCGCCGTCTTCTAGGTGCAAGTCCGCGCAAAATACAAATAGTGGCTCCCCAGGCATATTAGAAACTGTGCTCATTTTGTGCCTTTCTACTTATGGTTGGGGCGCGGGCTCAACGGGCGAAAGCTCGATAATGCCGTCGCGTTCCAGCTGCTCGAGCAAGGGGCGGATACGTTCCATAGGCTCGCGGTCCAGCCGGATCATCTCCGTAATAAGCGGCGCTAACTGCTCTGCGCTTTTATTAGCAAACTCAGCCGCGATCGCCTCGACGGTGGCTGTTTTAAAATCAAAGCTGGGCATATTTTTACTCATAATCTCGTAGGGTTACGCCAATGGGAAACCGAGGCACGCCGCCGTTTGTCAGGCCTTGATACCGCACCGTCAGCAGTTTGCCGACGGCTAAGTTCTTGTTTTCAACGTACTGCTTCAGTGCCTCAAGAGAGCCTTCCATTTTACAGGAAAACTCAGTGTTGTCTTTGGTCTTACACACAAAAATACCGCATTCGCTCATGCGGCCGCGGCCACGCTCGACGTCGACAACTTCAAACTCAGCGTCGTCCATTTCCTTGATCTTTTGCAGGTTATAAGACCGCTTGTTTTCATACGCTCCAGCAGCGTTGCGCACCATGGCGCCTTCGTAGCCCGCGGCCCGAAATGCGTTAAACGCATCAAGAAGTTCTACGTCGTCGTGAACTTCGTCAGTCTGCACAGTTACCAAGCTTGGCTCTACGCCTATGTTCGCGCCGACGAGTTTGCCAGTGCGGGCTGCAAAATCCGCGTTTGTGCTGTTGTCTGCAATGTCGTACACGTGATACTGCACAACTTCATGCCCGGGCTTTGGTTTCACCTGCCGCACGTAAGACACAATCTGTTCAAAGTTATTCTTATACGCGTGGTTGTAGAGCTCCCCGTCAAAGATAATTGTGCCCCACACATTTCGCCGACGGACAGCCGCCCACCGCTCGATTGCCGCTATGATGTGCGGCACGCCGGTAATAGGCTTGCGTGTCCGCGTCCAAAGCTGGCACACGCCGTCGGCTACAACGGCAATACACCGAATCCCGTCGAGCTTCGGCTGGACATACGCCGGATAAGATATCTTTGCCGCATGATCTGCAAACTTGTGCGCCAGCATCGGCTCAATGCCGCCAGTTACAAAGCCAGCGTCTACGGCGCCGGCCCGAGCTGATACCACATCGCGGACATACCCGCTTTTTAACTTCTTTTCCCACTGAGCAAGGGCTTCTATAACAGCCTGTTGCGCAGCAGTAGTCTCGTTGGCTTTGCCTAGGTTTTTGCCTTGAGCGATCGTATCAAACGATGTCTGCATCTTCCCGTCAAGAACGCCGTAGGTTTTAATAATCTGGCAGTCTTGAACGGCGATATCCCATATTTGAATCGAGCCGTCTGAGTTCCTGGAGTACAGCGCCGGCAGAGCGTTAGTCGCCGTCTTCGTCGTAGTCGTCTTCGTAGTCTTCGTAGTCTTCTTCGTCATCGTCATCTTCGTCTCCGTATGGCTGAAGCGTGTCTTCAGGCAACATCCAATGGTTTTGGGTGCCTTCGAGGTCCTTGCCAAACAATGCGGCAATCGACCAATTGTCTAAAAGCAACTGGTCTGTCATTTTTTTATAAATTGCTTCAATAGGCCCGCTGTCTGGGTCCAGCATGTGCGCAACAAAGTTTTTATGGAATGAACCCGGCTCGCCGCTAAACCAGCCAGCGTCAATCTTTACATGGTCTGTGCTTTTCATTACTTTGAAAAAAGACAACGTAAATAACTCTGTCAGTTCGTGCAGCGTCGGCGTTGGGTCTCGCCGCGGCGGGCGCTCAAAGAAGTTATGCTTCAAGCGCAATGCTTGCACAGCCTCTTCAAATGTGCCGCCGATATTTTGCAGCGCCTGAGCTAAGTTAGTAGCGTGCACGACGTCTTTGACCGCGAGGCCGTCTGGGTTCATGAGCTCGATCACAAGATCCAGCACAGGAAACTGCCGCTTCATAGCCAGCACATACGCACGAATAAATGTCGCCTCGAGCAGGGACATTTTATTTATGTTCATCGGCGCATCCTTGCGACTACATCCTTGCGATTACTGGCCAGGCGTTATGCGCGCAGTTTGACGTTTTGCAAATAACGGGGATTTGGTTATCACAGTCGCTAATGGCGTATCTTCCTCGTAATTAGCCGCCATAGACAAATTAACACTGGGCTTCGGCGGGCTGGAAAATTGCAAATCGTGATTTGGGTACAGCCCGTGAGTTAAAATAGCGCGAACAATGTCAGCATATTGCCGTGGGTTTACGTAAGTAATTTCCATGTGACACGTTTGTTTGCTGTATTGCGAAGATTGATTGTCTTCGTATTTTAACGTTAGCAGCGGGTTATTTGGCTTATTTTCTTTTTCTTGTGCCGCAGATAAGTACATGCCGGCAACCCCAAAAACCCAACCTGCAGTCGTTAAGTGCCAGATGTGAGCGTGTCGATCAAAAGACATAACTGTCTCCAAAGTAAAATATTAAATTAATGCTCACTAACGAGAACATTTTATTTATGTTCATCGGCGCATCCTTGCGACTATAAGACAAGCTCCTTGAGCCAATTTGCGTTACGTATCACTTAAGATATGTAACGCATATGAAATACGA
>Ga0208966_1000198_pt1 | contig 19357 bp, 17 predicted proteins | sample GreLakmeHU45MSRF_FD_187701 | JGI IMG/M metagenome (GOLD analysis project Ga0208966, IMG submission 187701) | Freshwater lentic microbial communities from great Laurentian Lakes, MI, USA - Great Lakes metaG HU45MSRF (SPAdes) | ecosystem: Environmental > Aquatic > Freshwater > Lake | place: Great...
TGCGAGGCCGAGTTTCACCATGAGTCTTCGTAAAAGTTCAGCATCTAACTCATCAGATCTAGAATCGACTTTTGAATCTTCTTTAGATTTTGAGTCATTTTTATAGCCCATATCCACAACTCCGTAGGGCGTCCGAATTTTTTCTTTACCGTCATCTGGAGCAGTATCAACACTTCGGTGCGTCATATAAATTTCAGTTGTCCCATCTTGAAGACCGCGCTCAAGCCGAGTTCTAAACTTTTTACGGTTAGCCGTTCCTGATGCAAGTGAATCAAGCCATGCGTCAAATTTATCAAGTGTTCCCTTATTATCATTGGTCATAAGATCACCTTCTTTAATCCACTCAGTTTCCATGACACCTACTTCTGGATTTTCTTTTTTTACGGCAAATCCCATGTCTATCCAAAAGTCACGAATCAAAGGCCAAATTTTCTCAGCAGGCGCATTAACGACGAGCCATCTTTGAGCCCCCGCTTTTACAATCTTCATCCCCTCTGGATTAGGTAAAATTTTTGGCTGGCCATTATCTTGTTGCTGACCATTTTTAAAATCTGAATAACTTGTGGAACCAGGGATTGCATATGCATCATTTGTTGTAGCTGAAGTTAAATCAGGAGGCACTTCTAGTGGGCGAGATCTACCAGTCGCTTTATAATCAGGCGCTGTGACTCGCTCTACAAAAGGAATATTTTCGCAGCCATTCAAGAGTAAAAATAACGGTAATACATAGAACCATTTGCTTTGCGCGAGTAATTTCATTGAATATGAGCTTCCTTCATAGCAGTTTGAATAATTTTGTGATGCTCTTGATTAAGTTCCACTAAAGGTAATCGAATACCTTCTTTAATAAGACCCATAATTTTAAGTGCCCATTTTACAGGGATTGGATTCGACTCTATAAATAGATTTGTATGAAGAGAAAACAATTGCTGGTTGATTTCGATAGCTTTTTCGTTCTGTTTAGACATGACACATGCGTACATTTCATGCATTAATTTAGGGGCGACATTTGCTGTGACAGAAATAACCCCCTTGCCACCAAGAAGCATAAAGGACAAAGCGGTAGCATCATCCCCACTTAATATTGAAAAATGAGATGGTAATCTCTTAATCAGATCTATACCCCGAGTCATATCTCCTGTTGCATCTTTAACGCCAACAATATTAGGAATTTCGCTCAATTTTAATACTGTATCGTTTTGTAAATCACAGCCTGTTCTGGAAGGAACGTTATAAAGAATTTGATCAATAGCAACCTCATTAGCAATCTTAGTAAAGTGTTGCAAAAGTCCTGCTTGATTTGGCTTGTTGTAATAAGGTGTGACTAACAAACAAGCATCCGCACCTAAGCGTTTCGCTTCTTTTGTAAGGTCTATGGCTTCCTGTGTAGAGTTAGCGCCTGTACCCGCTATGACTGGAATCCTTTTATTAGCGTACTTAACAGTCGTTTCAATAAGCTGACAATGTTCTTCATAATTCACTGTGGGTGATTCGCCTGTTGTACCCACAATAACAATACCATCTGTACCTTCATTAATATGAAAGTCAATTAACCCATGAAGCGCTTCGATATCAAGACTTTCGTCAGGAAACATAGGGGTAACAATTGCAACAATACTGCCTTGAGGTGACATGAGATTGGCTATTAATTAGTAAAGTCGCTATTTTAACTTAAATAGCTAAACACCAAAAAAATTGATCATTTACTATATATAAAATAGTTATATTACTATAAAACTTTATTGTTTGAAGTAATATAGAATTATTGGTATATTTCAACTACTAAAAAGATCCTAAACTTCCAAGGGACTTAGTAGTCAGAGAACTGACCTATCAATATTTTAAGCAATTTTAAACGTATAATTTAACTTTATGATTCAAAATTATTTCTTAATCATCATTAGCACGGTTTTGGTCAATAATATCGTGTTAGTCAAAATATTAGGGCTTTGCCCTTTTATGGGGGTATCTAAGAAACTAGAAACATCAATCAGCATGTCTGCTGCCACTGCTTTTGTATTAACTATAGGCTCAATGACTAGCTGGGCGATTAATCACTACCTTCTTGAACCTAACGATCTTATCTACTTAAGAACCATTTCATTTATTGTAGTCATTGCAGGCGTTGTTCAGTTTACTGAGATGCTTATGGAAAAAAACTTCCCCTTACTCTATCAAGTATTAGGTATTTTTCTCCCTCTTATCACCACTAATTGCGCTGTATTAGGCATTCCTCTTTTGAACGCGCAATCAAGTCAGACACTTATAGAGTCAGCATTATTTGGCTTTGGGGGTGCGATTGGTTTTTCAATAGTACTCATTCTATTTGCATCATTAAGAGAGCGCCTAGATGGTGCTGAAATACCAACTGCCTTTAAAGGAACTGCCGTAGCTCTTGTCACAGCGTCCATTATGAGTCTGGCATTTATGGGTTTCGCAGGTTTGGATCGCTAATGATTACCGCACTTCTTGTTATGATTTTTCTTGCTGTCCTTTTAGGATTGATCCTAGGTTATTCAGCGATTAAATTTAAGGTGGATGGCGACCCTATGGTCGCAAGAATTGACGCGATACTTCCCCAAACACAATGTGGGCAATGTGGCTACCCGGGCTGTAAACCCTATGCAACTGCTATTGCTAAAGGTGAGGCTGATATTAACCAATGCCCTCCAGGGGGCGATACCGGCGCTAAAGCATTAGCAGAGCTGATGGGCGTAGAATTTAAACCACTTAATCAAGAGCATGGCTTACAAAAACCAAAATCAGTTGCCTTGATTGATGAATCAACTTGTATTGGTTGTACTCTTTGTATTCAAGCGTGTCCGGTTGATGCTATTTTAGGTGCTGCAAAACAAATGCATACCATCATCGCGAGCGAGTGCACAGGATGCGAATTATGTTTACCTCCTTGTCCGGTCGATTGCATCACCATGGAGCCTGTCCTTGAAAATTCTCAATCATGGAAATGGAAATATCCTGTCTATAATATTCAAAACACTACTGGGGCTTAAGCTATATGCAATTTAAAAATATTTTTAAATTTCACGGTGGCGTTCACCCCAATGGAAATAAATCGCTATCAACAAGCTTACCTATTGGAAGATTGCCTATTCCAAAAAAATTAGTGCTCCCATTAAGACAGCATGTAGGTCGTGTTGCGAAACTTAAAGTTAAGCCCGGCGACCAAGTCCTTAAAGGTCAAATTATTGCTGAAGCTGATGGTAATGTTTCCGCCTCGATTCATGCACCCACATCTGGGAAGGTCTTAAAAATTAGCGAAGAAATACTGCCCCATCCATCGGGTCTGCCTGATTTTTGTATCACAATCGAACCGGACTTTAAAGATACATGGATTGAAAAAAAGCCTATCTCATGGAAAAAACTAGACCGCACTAAATTGATTGAAGCGCTTTCTCAGTCAGGAATTGTAGGTTTAGGTGGTGCAGTATTTCCAACCCACATGAAATTAAGAATAAATCAAAGTCAACCCATCAATACGTTAGTCATTAATGCTGCAGAGTGCGAACCATTTATCACTTGTGACGATATGTTAATGAGAGAAAGGGCTGATGAAATTATTCAAGGGGCATTAATTGCCCAAACTATCCTTGGCGCAAAAGAGTGTGTAGTCGGTATCGAAAATAATAAAATTGAAGCCTGTGAAGCGCTAAAAAAAGCAGCTCAAAAAACGGCTATTGAAATTAAAGTGGTTCCAACAGTTTATCCAAGCGGCGATGCAAAAAGACTCATTTATCTGTTAATGGGTATAGAAGTTCCGAAAGAGAAGCGCTCTATAGATTTAGGTATTCAAGTATTTAATGTAGCTACGGTAGCAGCTATCTTCAGATATCTTGAATTAGGAGAGCCATCGATCAGTCGAGTTGTAACAATTACAGGGGCTGTTAAAGCGCCTCAAAATTACGAGGCCTTATTCGGAACACCTTTATCAGAATTAATAATTGCTGCAGGCGGCTCTCCGAATAAAACAAAAAAATTTATTATGGGCGGTCCTATGATGGGATTTGATTTGCCATCAATTCATGTACCTGTGACAAAAGCGATGAATTGTGTCATCGAAAGCTCACCAGAATTATTCCCGGCACCAAAACCTGTGATGCCTTGTATTCGCTGTGCCCGATGTGCAGATGCCTGCCCGGTTAACTTACAACCTCAAGAACTATATTGGTTTTCAAAATCTTCTCAACTTGAAAAAGCCAAAGATTACAATTTATTCGACTGTATTGAATGTGGCTGCTGCACATATGTATGTCCAAGCAATATTCCTCTTGTACAATTTTATAGATACGCAAAAAGTGAGATTATTGCTCAAGACAAATCAAAAGAAGCTGCAAACACAGCCAGGGAGAGAAATGAATTTAGGCTTGCAAGAATAGAAAGAGAGAGAAAAGAACGCGCTGAAAGGCATGCACAAAAAGCCTTAGGGGCTAACGAGAAACAAGCTGATGATGAGAAAAAATCAACAATTGCTGCGGCCATGGAAAGAGTTAAACAAAACCAACAAGAAAATATAAAAACTTAATATGGAAAATAGATCACCCTATATTGTAGATGCTCCCTCAGTCAGCGTCATTATGTTCAAAGTTTTACTCGCTTTAATTCCTGGTATCGCTTTATATGTTTATGCATTTGGGCTTGGCGTCATTATAAATATTGTTCTAGCGTCATTCACTGTGATATTGACTGAAAGCGCTATTCTTGCAATAAGAAAACTTCCTATCAAAGTATTTATTTTGGACGGCAGTGGTCTTGTAGCTGCATGGCTTCTTGCTATTTCTATTCCGTCGATCGCACCTTGGTGGATTATCGTTTTAGGTACACTGCTTTGTATCAGCTTCGGTAAACATGTTTATGGTGGGCTTGGTTACAACTTATTTAACCCAGCTATGTTGGGATATGCAATCTTACTTATCTCTTTTCCCTTAATTATGAGCCAATGGCAAATACCCAACACTCTCATTGAAAATAATATTGACTGGCTTGATCAAATCAAAATTATTATGAATAGCAGTTTATTATCTAAAGAAACAATTGATGCTATGAGCTCTGCAACGCCCCTTGATTACATTAAGACGCAGCTCACTTTGCACCAGCCATTAAATATCATTCAGCAAAGTAAAATATTTGGCTTTCTTGGAGGCAAAGGTTTGGAATTAATCAGTCTAGGCTATCTTGCAGGAGGACTTTATTTACTTAAAGAAAAAATTATTTCATGGCATTTACCAGTTGCATTCTTATCAAGCTTATTTCTTATATCGTTCATATTTTATAGTATTGCACCCGATACCTATGCCTCACCGCTCTTTCATGTTATGAGTGGCGGAAGCATACTCTGTGCCTTTTTTATTATTACGGACCCTGTAAGTGGTCCTACAACTCCTAAAGGCAAAATATATTTTGGTATTGCAATAGGGTTATTGGTCTTCATCATTCGAATTTTTGGTGGCTATCCAGAAGGTATTGCTTTTGCTGTATTACTTATGAATATTTTTGTGCCCCTAATAGATAGCCTTACTCAACCAAGAATTTTTGGTCACAAGTAACTTTATGTTTAAAGATCACTTTAGAAAAGTTTCAATAACTGCATCAACTATGATTATATTTTCTTTGGTTGCTTCAGCAGCATTGAGTATTTCTTATTTCCTCACAAAAACTCCGATTGAAGAAAGTGATGCAAGAGCAAAGCGTATGTTTTTAAATCAAGTGGTTCCGTCTAATCTTTATGATAATAATCTAGTGAAGGATACAATTTCTGTTGAGCCTAATCCGCTAATTGGAAATAAAAAAAATATTGATATATATCGTGCAAAAAAAAATAATCAAGTTGTTGCAGTGATTATTGAAACGATAGCTCCTGACGGTTATAGTGGTGAAATAAAGACTCTTGTGGGTATTGGCCAAAAAGATAAAATATTAGGTGTAAGAGTGATTACACATAAAGAAACTCCTGGTTTAGGCGATTATATTGAAGTTGACAAAAGTCATTGGATTAAAAATTTTAATCTTAAATCTCTTGATGAAATGGGAGAAAAAGAGTGGGCAGTTAAAAAGGATGGTGGTGATTTTGACTACGTATCCGGAGCAACCATTACTGCTAGGGCTGTCGTTAAATCTACCTACAAAAGTCTGCTTTATGTCAAAGAAAATAAAAAAAGGTTATTTGCATCATGAGTGATATTAAAAAAATTGCATTAGATGGATTTTGGAAACAAAACCCCGGAGTAGTTCAACTACTTGGACTATGCCCAACACTTGCAGTGACAACCTCCGTAATTAATGGCTTGAGCCTTGGTATTGCTACTGCTATTGTTATGGCTTTATCGAACGGCTCGATATCTCCTATTAGAAAATTTGTGCCCACAGAAATTAGAGTTCCTGTTTTTATTCTCATCATAGCGGCACTTGTGACTATCATTGATTTTAGTATTCACGCTTTTATAGAGCCACTCTATAAAGCTTTAGGTATTTTTATCCCCCTGATTGTAACTAATTGTATTGTTTTAGCTCGCGTTGAATCGTTTGCAGCAAAAAATGATACCGTCCCTTCTTTTTTCGATGGTCTTTCTATGGGACTTGGTTTAGCAATGGTACTAACCTTGCTTGGCGCATTGAGAGAGCTCTTTGGTAAAGGCACTTTGTTATCTGGAATTGATCTTATCTTCGGATCTTCAGCAAGTAATCTTGTAATTCATTTTTTTAGTGACTACCAAGGGTTTCTTTTAGCAATACTTCCCCCAGGAGCTTTTATTAGTTTAGCTTGCCTCATTGCATTGAAAAATCATATCGAAGCACGTTAGTAGATTTCCCCATGAACTCTCAAAAGCGATTTAAGATTTTTGAAACGCTCTCGAATGTTACGCCAAATCCATCTACTGAACTAATTTATCAAAATCCATTTCAGCTTCTAATCGCAGTCATATTATCGGCTCAAACTACTGACAAATCAGTAAATAAAGCAACACTCTTATTATTTAATCTAGCCCCCAATGCAGAAAAGCTTTCTCAATTGACATTAAGCTATATTGAGTCATGCATTAAAACAATTGGTTTATATAAGACAAAAGCAAAAAATATACTCGAGACATCTAGAATTATTCATACTCAATATCAAGGATCTGTCCCCCAAGATAGATTAGTCCTTGAAGCACTTCCCGGTGTTGGCAGAAAAACAGCAAATGTCATCCTAAATACTATTTTTAATGAGCCAGCTATAGCAGTAGATACACACATATTTAGAATTGCAAATCGAATGAATTTAGCACCTGGAGAAACTGTGCTTCAAGTAGAGAAAAAGTTAATGAAATCTACGCCACCACAATTTTTGAAAAGTGCACATCACTTATTGATTCTTCATGGGAGATATACTTGCACTGCGAGACAACCAAAATGCGCAAATTGCGTTATTTATGATTTATGTGAATATAAGAAAAAAAGTTTGATTTAGAAGGAAATAAGATCGATTTGTCTTTGGGTAGCGATCTGGATTACCTCTTTTTTTTGTATATCACTTAATGTTATCCACTGAGCAATTTCATCTCGGCTTCTAAAGCATCCTTCACAATAATGGTGATCTTTATTAAGAAGACAAACGCCAATGCAAGGAGATTCAATGAGCATGATTAACTTTCTTTAATTATTCTAAAGCACCATGACAATGTTTATATTTTTTATTACTTCCACATGGGCATGGATCATTTCTTCCAACTTTGGGTATCCCATCTTCTACATTATCTTTTTTGCTTGATGACTTTTTAACTTCATCTTTATTTTTTTGGTCGATTTCATTTACTTCAGCTTCGTTTTTGATCTTCACGACCATCGTAATCCGAGTCACCTCAGATTTTACTGTATCTAGAAGATATCCAAATAATTCAAAAGCCTCTTTCTTATACTCTTGTTTAGGGTTTTTTTGCGCATAAGAACGTAAATGTATCCCTTGCCTTAAATGATCAAGGGATGATAAATGCTCTCTCCAATGGTGATCAATGCTTTGTAACATAACAGTTTTTTCAAAATGTCGAATAACATCCTGACCCACCAAAGACTCTTTTTCTTGATATTGCTTATTTGCAAGAGAAATGACTCTCTCATAAATTTCTTCAATGGCAATCTGAGGTTCTTTTTCAACCCATCCTTTGATAGAAAGACTCAATCCATAGTCTGAGAATAAAACTTTTTCTAAGGAAGGAATATCCCACATATCTTCCATGCTTCCTTGTGGAATATAACTTTGTGAAAGATTGCGAAGAACATCCACTCTCATTGCTGAGATTGTTTCAGCGGTTTGATCTGAATCAAGCAATTCATTTCTTTGCTCATAAATCACTTTTCTTTGATCATTTGCAACATCATCATATTCAAGTAGCTGTTTCCTGATATCGAAATTACGACCCTCAACTTTTCTTTGCGCATTTTCAATGGCTTTTGTTACCCATGAATGTTCTATCGCTTCGCCTTCTGGCATTTTTAACTTTTCCATAATGGCTGACACACGATCAGATGCAAATATTCTTAACAAAGAATCTTCTAACGATAAATAGAAACGACTGGATCCAGGATCACCTTGTCTTCCTGCGCGACCTCTTAATTGATTATCTACACGTCTTGATTCATGCCTTTCAGTGCCGATAATATGAAGACCACCTACTTTAACCACTAGGCTATTTTGTTCTTTCCATGCGTCTTTAATTACTTGAATTTCTTTTTCTTTTTTACTTTCAGTTAATTTATCATTTAACTTAATTTCATGGATATCCGCTTCAATACTTCCACCAAGCACAATATCTGTTCCGCGACCTGCCATATTCGTCGCAATCGTAATCATCCCCGGACGGCCAGCTTGCGCAATAATGTGCGCTTCTTTTTCGTGATGTTTTGCATTTAATACTTGATGTTTTAATTTTACTTTTGTAAGTAATGCTGAAATGAGCTCTGAATTTTCAATCGATGTGGTACCCACTAATACTGGCTGATCAATTTTTTGACATGCTTTAATATCTTCAATCACTGCAGCATATCTTTCTTGTGAAGAGCGATACACTTTATCCATCATATCTTTTCTTTGCGTGGTTCGATGAGGAGGAATGATGATGGTTTCTAGTCCATAGATTTGATTGAATTCAAAAGCTTCAGTATCAGCTGTGCCAGTCATGCCAGATAATTTCTCATACATCCTAAAATAATTTTGGAATGTAATAGAGGCTAGCGTTTGATTCTCTTTTTGTATCTCAACGCCTTCTTTAGCTTCAACAGCCTGATGGATGCCTTCTGACCATCTGCGACCAGGCATCATTCTTCCGCTGAACTCATCGACAATAATGATGCTATTGTCTTTCACCACATAATGTTGATCTTTATTAAATAGGTTTCTTGCTTTTAATGATGCATTGATATGGTGAACGAGCGAAATATTGGTTGCATCATATAAGCTTGATTGTTTAGATAATAGCTCTGCTTTAATCAATAGCTTCTCTACATTCTCATGGCCGCTCTCGGACAGAATCACTTGATGTGCTTTTTCATCTATCCAATAATCGCCGCCTTCCTCTTCAGTTTTTTGTTTTGATAGCTTTGCCACAACCAAATTAATTTTAGTATAAAGTTCAACATTATCTTCGGCCTGCCCTGAAATGATTAAAGGTGTCCTCGCCTCATCAATTAATATTGAATCAACTTCATCAACTAAACCATAATGCAACTTTCTCTGAACGCGCTCTTCTTTAGAGAAGATCATGTTATCTCTTAGATAGTCAAAACCAAATTCATTGTTTGTGCCGTAAGTAATGTCAGCCTCATAAGCTTTTTTCTTCTCTTCACTTGAAATGCTAGATAAATTAATACCTACTTCGAGACCCAAGAATCTATAAATCTGACCCATCCATTCTGCATCTCTTTTTGCAAGATAATCATTTACGGTAATGACATGAACGCCCTTGCCCACAAGCGCATTAAGGTATAAGGGTAAGGTTGCAACAAGTGTCTTGCCTTCACCTGTTCGCATTTCTGAAATTTTTCCGTCATGAAGTGCCATGCCGCCAATGAGCTGCACATCAAAGTGACGCATTTCTAATACACGACAACTTGCCTCTCTAACAACAGCAAAAGCCTCAACTAATAAATCATCTAACTTTTGTCCTTCGTTAAGTCGTTTTTTAAATTCAGTAGTTTTAGCTTTTAATGCTGTATCACTAAGTTTTTTAGTTGCATCTTCTAGTAAATTTATTTGCTGAGCTTTTTTACCATAATCTTTGAGAAGTCTATCGTTTCTACTTCCAAATAAATTCTTAACAATGGTCTTTAACATAATGTGAATATTCTTAGTCGAAATAATTTGAAATAATTAATATTGAAGATATTTGCGAGGATCTAAAGGCTCACCATTCACTCTGATTTCATAATGAAGATGAGGACCTGTCGATCTTCCAGTATTGCCTACTAATGCTACAACTTGATTCTTTTTAATCCGATCACCCTCTTTAACTAATAATTTAGCCGCATGTGCATATCGTGTTTCAAGACCAGATCCATGAGAGATCCTAACCATATTGCCATACTCAGGCGTTACTTCAGCTGCTATAACTATACCTGCAGCAGTCGCCTTAATAGGCTGACCAGCTTCTGCACTAAAATCTAATCCTTCATGAAACGCTCTCACACCTAAAAAAGGATCTTCTCTCCAACCATAACTTGATGAGTTAAAAGGAGCATTGACTGGAGAAGCATTTGGCAAAGTGTCTTTAAACACACTTTGTTTTAGATAAATGGCTTCTAAATTATTGTAGTGCTCTTCACGCTTTTCAATATCAAGCGTTAACTTATCAATAAATGACTGAAGCTCGGCTTCGGAAAAATTCTTTTCAGGAACAAAAGGACCTCCTTGACCGGCTGATTTTATAGGTGCTGGCTTGGAATTTTTTTCATTTATTTTTAATTTTTCTTTTGCGAAGCCTTGAAGTCTCTGTGCTTGATTATCTATACGCATCAATCGGGCCTGGAGTTCACCAATTTGGGCTGCATAAATATCTAAATTCTTTTGAAAGCTTCCCGAATTAAGGTCAAGCTTAAGGCTAATTAATGATTTTTTTTCTTCAACGTCGCCGTTATATTTTGAATCAAGCCAGCTAAAACCTTGAATGAGCGCAATAAAGCACAAAAATATTATGGCGATAAAAGTCACTAAATGGACACTTTTTGGCTTTGATGTACTATTTGTTACAAAGATAATTCGCATTGAAATCTAAAATTTAGCTTAAATAATAGATAATTATAACTTATGAAGCCCGTGAACAAACTTTTGGAAAGTGAAGTATTTTCCTTGATTAGAGAGAAAAATCGCTCTATTTCTTGCTATCAAAAGCTATGGTCTATCAAAGCCCCAACCAAATTGGCCCCTTTATCTCATGTCGGCGGGATTCAAGATGACGTTTTGACCATTTATGTTGAAAACAGTGGCATTGCGAGCAAATTAAAATTTATTGAGTCCACACTTCTTAAGGACTTGAATGAAGGCATTCAAAAAGAAATACCCTATGCTAACCCCATTAAATCCTTAAAAATAAAATTGGTAATTAAAAATTCCAAAATTACCCCTCCTCGATCTAAAAGCTTTCCTGCTCAAGCTAAGTTTGCTTTAGAAAATTTATTAAATAACCTCGAAGATTCGCCTTTAAGACATCGCCTTATTAGATTAATTAAACATCATACAAATGCTGACTGAAGCAATTATCCTCATCCTTGCTGGAAGCATTGTCGGGACTTTATCAGGACTTCTGGGCATTGGCGGGGGCCTTATCATCGTTCCCATTCTCACGTTTGTCTTAATCCATTTTCATCAAGCTACCTTTGATCAAGCGATATTAATGGCCATTGGGACTTCGCTCGCTTCTATTGTTTTTACAGGGGGGATGTCAAGTTTCTATCATACAAAACGAAATAACATGAATTGGTCGACAGCTGCTCATTATATCCCTGGGGTTTTATTAGGTTCATCTATGACGGCTTTTGTCATACCCCATTTAAATATCGCATTCATTAAACATGCTTTTATTGCCTATACCTTTTTTGCTGCCTATGAGATTTTTAAGTCGCCTAAAATCAAAAGTGTTATTCAATTGCCGTCAGGTTTTTTTGCTAATATTTATGGGTTCACCATCGCTTCTATCTCGACCGTGATTGGGATTGGGGGCGGAACAATGTTTGTACCTTATTTCATTTATCATAAAGTTAAACCGCGACTTGCTGTAGGACTCTCAAGCTCACTAGGAGTATTTATCGGGTTAGGCGCTTCATTAGGCTTTATCAAAAATGGCTTACATGTCAGTCAGCTTCCTAAATTCAGTATCGGTTACATCTATCTCCCTGGACTTATATTGATGACATCTTCAAGTCTAATTTTTGTAAGATTAGCAACAAAATGGATTCATCAAATTTCTGTTTTATCATTAAAAAAAATATTCGCCTATCTATTATTTTTAATAGGCTTGTCAATGCTTTTCGCAGGATAATTTGTAATTAAAATGTCTAGTTTTGTAGTCACAAAGTTATTGAATGTGATAATTTATTAAATAAGTTTTTCATTTTAAGATTTCCAAAATTTAGGAGAATGTATGTCAGAACTTAACCTTATTATTGGCGCAGCGCTATTGGCAATTCTTTATGGTGCAGTGATGAGCGCTTGGATATTTAAACTACCTGCTGGCAATGCAAAAATGCAAGAAATTGCCCTTGCTATTCAAGAAGGGGCAAAAGCCTATCTCGCAAGACAATACAAAGCGATATCAATCGTAGGTGTTGTGCTAGCCATTCTAATTGCTATGTTTATATCAAAAGATACTGCGTTAGGGTTTGTCGTGGGTGCTTTTCTATCCGGTGCTTGCGGGTTTATTGGCATGAATGTCTCAGTGAAAGCCAATGTCAGAACAGCACAAGCTGCTACAAAAGGTATCGTTCCAGCACTTGATGTAGCTTTTAAAGGTGGGGCTGTTACAGGTTTATTAGTTGTTGGACTTGGGCTTCTGGGTGTCACAGGTTTTTATATGTACCTAGGTGGTGCTGAAGCAACTGATTTAAACCCTCTTATTGGTCTCGCTTTTGGTTCCTCACTTATTTCAATTTTTGCCCGTTTAGGTGGCGGTATCTTTACTAAAGGTGCTGATGTAGGTGCCGACTTAGTAGGTAAAGTTGAGGCTGGTATTCCAGAAGATGATCCAAGAAATCCTGCAGTGATTGCAGATAACGTGGGTGATAATGTTGGTGACTGCGCAGGTATGGCAGCAGATTTATTCGAGACTTATGCGGTAACTTTAATTGCAACTATGCTCCTTGGTGGGCTTGTCATTACAAATAATGGTGCAAGCGGAATTATTTATCCGCTTCTATTAGGTGCGGCTTCAATCGTGACATCGATTGTTGGATGTTTTTTTGTAAGGGCTACACCTAAAATGAAAAATGTAATGCCTGCATTATATAAAGGTCTCATCGTAGCCGGCGGACTTTCACTTATAGCTTTCTACTATGTAACAAACTTTGTGTTTCCCGAAGGCGTTTCAATCCAAAATGTAAACGTTTCATCTATGGCTTTATTCCAAGCATGTATCGTAGGTCTACTATTAACAGCGGCTTTGGTATGGATTACGGAATATTATACGGGTACAGATTATGAGCCGGTAAGACACGTTGCTCGCGCTTCCAAAACAGGTCACGCAACAAACATTATTGCTGGCATTGGCATTTCAATGAAATCAACAGCCTTGCCTGTAATATCGGTTTGTATTGCAATTTTTGTATCTCATCATCTTGCAGGCCTTTATGGTATTGCAGTTGCTGCTACGTCTATGTTAAGTATGGCTGGCATTATTGTCGCATTAGATGCATATGGTCCAATCACCGATAACGCAGGTGGCATTGCTGAAATGGCTGGATTACCTAAAAGTGTTCGTGATGTGACTGATCCATTAGATGCGGTTGGTAATACAACTAAAGCAGTCACTAAAGGTTATGCGATTGGATCAGCAGGCCTTGCAGCACTTGTTCTTTTTGCAGACTACACACATAAATTAGAATCTGTAGGTATTGCAACCACATTTGATTTAAGTGACCCGTTAGTTATTATTGGATTAATTATTGGCGGTCTTATTCCTTACCTTTTTGCTGCGATGGCCATGGAAGCTGTAGGAAGAGCTGCGGGCGCAGTAGTTGAAGAAGTAAGACGTCAATTCAAAACTATTAAAGGCATTATGACTGGCAAAGGCAAACCTGATTATGCTCGCGCCGTTGATATGTTGACGACAGCAGCTATTAAGGAAATGATTGTGCCTTCATTGCTTCCTGTTGCAGTGCCAATTGTTGTAGGCTTAACTTTAGGCCCTAAAGCATTAGGTGGTCTTCTCATGGGAACGATTGTAACCGGTTTATTTGTAGCTATCTCAATGTGCACAGGTGGTGGCGCTTGGGATAATGCAAAAAAATATATTGAAGATGGTAATCATGGCGGTAAAGGTTCAGAAGCCCACAAAGCAGCTATCACAGGAGATACCGTAGGTGATCCTTACAAAGATACTGCTGGCCCTGCTATTAATCCGCTTATTAAAATTATTAATATTGTGGCTCTTCTCATCGTGCCACTTCTTTAATTGTTGAATAAAAAAAGGCGCCTTACTCAAGGCGCCTTTTTTATTTAAATCAATTTACTTTTTAATGTCTTGGCCTGTAAGTTTTTTAAAGGCTTCTAAATATTTTTGACTTGTTTTTCCAATAACATCTTCAGGCAATGAAGGCGGCGGCGGTGTTTTATTCCATCCGCTATTTTCTAGCCAGTCTCTAATAAATTGTTTATCAAAACTTGGCTGAGAGGCGCCTTCGCGATATTGATCTAGCGGCCAGAACCGAGAAGAGTCTGGCGTTAATATTTCATCAATAAGCACTACATGATTTTCATCATCTAAACCAAATTCAAATTTAGTATCCGCAATAATAATGCCCTTTGTGAGAGCGAAAGTTGATGCTTCTTGATATAACTTAATACTGATTTCTTGAATGCGAAATGCAACTTCTTTTCCAACACGAGCTTCACATTCCTCGTATGAAATATTTTCATCGTGCCTGCCAACTGCTTCTTTGCTAGAAGGTGTAAATAGAGGTCGACTTAATTTTGAAGACTCCTTTAAACCTTGTGGAAGTTTTATGCCACATAGTGATTGTGTTTTTTGATAATCTTTCCAGCCACTACCTGATAAATAACCTCGAACAATTGCTTCAATTGGTAACGCCTTTAATTTGCGCGCCACAATGGCACGATTTTTTACTTGAATTACTTCATCTTCGGCTACAACACTTTCCGGTGCAATTCCAGACAAATGATTTGCGACTACAAAGGAAAGTTTATTAAACCAAAAATCAGCCATTTGCGTAAGAACAAATCCCTTAAATGGAATAGGCTCGCTCATCACAACGTCAAATGCAGATAATCGATCTGTCGTAACAATCAACAGATGTTTATCATCAACCTCATAAATATCTCTCACCTTGCCTTTGTGAAGCAAAGGGAGGCTCTTAATTGATGTGGCTATTAATTGATTTTCAGCCATTTAAAATCTTCTTTCTAAAATTTCAATTGCAGGAAGTTTTTTGCCTTCTGCAAACTCTAGAAATGCGCCGCCCGCCGTTGAGATGAACGAAATATCATTTGCAACGTTAAATTTTTCAATTGCTGCAATAGTGTCACCGCCTCCTGCTAATGAAAATGCGGATGCATCTCCAATTGCTCTCGTCATTGTTTCAGTGCCTTTTGCAAACTGATCAAATTCAAATACCCCGATGGGGCCATTCCAAATAATAGTTTTAGCATTGTGAATACATTTAACAATTTCATCCACCGAGTCTTTGCCTAGATCAAAGATCATGTCATCTTTGCTAACATCTTTAATATTTTTTGTTATTGGGCTTTCATTTGCATCTAATTTCTTACCGCAAACTACATCTGAAATAACAGGTAATGATGCGCCACGCTTAGATAGTTTATCTATAATTTTTTTTGCTGCAGGCACGAGATCTTCTTCATACATGGAACTACCTACTTCAAAACCCATCGCCTTGATAAAAGTATTTGCAATCCCACCACCAACAATAAGCTGATCAACTTTGTCAGACAATGTATCTAATATACTTAACTTAGATGAAACTTTGCTGCCACCAACAATAGCAATCATCGGTCTTGAAGGGTTCAGTAAGGCTTTTTCAAGGGCCTCTAGTTCAGCCAAAAACAAAATACCTGCACATGCAATATCTATATGTTCTGCAATACCGTAGGTTGATGCCTCTTTGCGATGGGCAGTTCCAAATGCATCCATGACAAAAATATCTGCGAGTGAAGCATATTTTTTTGCTAACACTTCTTCATTTCGCTTTTCGCCAATATTAAATCTACAATTCTCTAAAACTATTAATTGGCCTGGAGCTATATTAAAGGGTGCAATAACCCAATCCGAAACAAGGCGCACTGGATAATCAAGATGGTTTTTTAAGAACTCCACCACGGGCTTTAATGAATTATTCTCATTAAATTTTCCTTCTTCTGGCCTTCCCAGATGTGAGGTCACCATAACACTGGCTCCTTTTTGAAGTGCAAATGTAATACTCGGAATAGAAGCTAGGATTCTTTTAGGGGAGGTAATTTTGCCATCTTGAATAGGGACATTCAAGTCAGAGCGAATAAAAACTCTTTTATCTTTAAGATTTAAATCAATTAATCTTTTGATATTCATTAATCAAATATTATTTAGCTACCATCATAGCTAAAGCTGTATCAATCATGCGGCAACTAAAGCCCCATTCATTGTCATACCAGCCAAAGACTTTTACGAGTAATCCGTCCTCGCTTACTTTAGTTAAATTCGCATCAAAATAAGAAGAAGCTTCTGTATGATTAAAATCGATTGAAACTAAAGGCTCATCATTGTAAATTAATATGTTCTTTAAACTGCCCTGATTAGCCGCTTCTTTCATGATGCGATTGATTTCTTCTTTTGAGGTTGCTTTCTTTGGTATAAATGTAAGATCAATTAATGAAACATTTTGCGTTGGGACTCTAATAGCAATTCCATCAAGCTTACCTTTAAGTTCAGGTATTACTAAGCCAATAGCTTCTGCTGCTCCTGTTTTAGTGGGTATCATAGAAGCAGTTGCTGATCGAGCTCTTCTTGAGTCTTTATGATAATGATCATTCAAATATTGATCATTTGTATATGAATGAATAGTTGTCATTAGGCCACTTACAATACCTAATTTATCATGCAAGGGTTTAACAATAGGAGCTAATCCATTTGTTGTGCACGAAGCATTTGAAATTACCTTATCTGAAGATTTTAAAATATGATGATTAACTCCATAAACTATTGTTGCATCAACATCTTCGCCTCCAGGTGCTGAAATAATGACTTTTTTTGCGCCTTGTTTAATGTGTATCATTGACAGCTCTTTGCTTGTAAAGGCGCCTGTGCATTCCATCACTACATCCACATTTAAGTCTCTCCAAGGTAATTCTTCTGGATTTCTGGTGCTATAAAATTTAATAGCGTCGTCATTCACGATAATTTCGTGATCATTTGTTTTAATATCTGCGTTAAATCTTCCGTGCGCACTATCATATTTAAGCAAATGAGCATTAGAAACTGAATCGCCACGACTCGAATTAATAGCAACAACTTTAATATCTTGACGATTTGTTTCATAAATCGCTCTTAATATTAAACGGCCAATTCTTCCAAATCCTGAGATTGCTAACTTAACTGCCATAAAGATTTCCTCGGTAAAAAATAAGGCATCTCAAATATGAGATGCCTTATTCAACTTACTCAATAATAATTACAGAATTGATTTAACAGTTGAAACAACATTTTCTACTGTAAATCCAAAGTGTTTAAATAATGCGCCACCAGGTGCTGACTCGCCAAATGTATCAATACCCACAGCTGCACCGTCTAGGCCAATATATTTTCTCCAGAAATCGGTAATACCAGCTTCAATCGATACACGTTTAACACCTTTAGTTAATACACTATCTTTATATGCCTGATCTTGACGGTCAAATACATTTGTTGATGGCATAGAAACAATACGCGCTTTAATATTTTGCTCTTTTAATGCAACTTGTGACTTCAATGCAAGATCCACTTCTGAGCCAGTTGCTATCAGAATGACATCCGCCTTGCCGCCTTCCGCTTCTGCTAATACATAAGCACCCTTGCGAATTAAATCAATTTGCGCATCAGTTCTTTTTGTAAATGAAGTATTTTGTCGGCTTAACACTAAGCTCGTTGGATTATGGATACTTTCAACAGCCACTACCCATGCTACTGCTGTTTCAGTCGAGTCTGCTGGTCTCCATACATCCATTCTAGGAATGTAACGAAGGCCTGATGTATTTTCGATCGGCTGATGTGTTGGGCCGTCTTCGCCTTGACCAATTGAGTCATGCGTTAAAACATAGATTACCCTTTGTTTCATAAGTGCTGCCATTCTCATACCGTTCTTCATATAATCTGTGAATATATGGAAAGTGCCGCCGAATGGAAGCAGACCACCATGAAGTGCCATACCATTCATAATAGCTGCCATACCAAATTCACGAACACCGTATGAAATATAATTACCTGGTGTCTTACCACTTACGTGCTGGAACGATGAGCAGCTTGTTAAGTTAGATCCTGTTAAGTCCGCTGAACCACCTACAAACTCTGGCAATATTGGCGCAAGAGCTGCAATAGCGTTTTGTGAAGCTTTACGTGTCGCTAATACTTCAGCTTTTTCATTTACTGATTTAATCATGGCATCAGTGGACGCTTTCCAATTTTTTGGAAGGTCGCCCTTCATGCGACGTTTAAATTCAGCGGCTAAATCTGGGAATTCTTTTTCATAGGCTGCGAATTTATCGTTCCATGCTGCTTCAGCTTTAGTACCTTTATCTTTAGCGCTCCATCCTGCATATACATCTTCAGGAATTACAAAAGGATCGTGCTTCCATCCAATAGCTTCTCTTGTAGCGGCGACTTCAGCTTCACCTAATGCTGATCCATGACAATCATGTGATCCAGATTTGTTAGGTGAACCTTTGCCGATAATAGTTTTACAACAAATTAATGATGGCTTGTCTGTGATTTTCTTAGCCGCTTCAACTGCTTTATTGATAGCTTCAAAATCATGACCATCTACATTTGAAATTACATGCCAACCATAAGATTCAAAACGTTTAGCTGTGTCGTCTGTATACCAACCTTCGATGTGACCATCGATAGAAATGCCATTGTCATCCCAGAATGCAATTAAATTTCCAAGGCCCCATGTA